>FWWL01008480.1_pt1 | contig 13145 bp, 10 predicted proteins | sample 2228331 | NCBI WGS metagenome assembly FWWL01 (sample SAMEA103939775, study PRJEB20133) | metagenome | reverse complement strand
GGCAAGGTGTTGTCATTATCTCTCCTTTTCGTGGTTAGAATATCAGTCAATCAAATCCAAAAACATCTTGATCGCAATACCCCATAAAAGCACTCCGATAATCTTCTTAAGATAGGCACTGGAAACCTTTGTTTTCATCAACTGAGAACCCAACACGGAACCAGCAACCGACATGATGGCCCATGCCCCCACAAACCACGGATCCAGAGTGGTTATGGTAGCATGACCAAGGAATCCAGATAACGAGGAGAACACCACCACCAGAGATGTCGTCCCTGCAGCCACCTTGGCATCCAATCCCAGCCAGTTGAGCACCGGCAGAATAAAGTTACCTCCCCCCACACCCAATAAGCCGCCGAGAAAGCCAGCCAAACCACCCACACCCGCTCCATAGACCACCTCCAGTGGACGGCCCAAGGGCTTTTCCTGCTGCCCGGTTTTATAAAAAAGCATCATGAATCCCGCAAAAACCATAAAAGCGGCAAACAATCCTAACAACAATGTTTTGTTGACCGTTGCAGACAATCTGGCTCCCAGGGGCGACAGGATGACCGCCGTGAGCAGCACCGGCAATCCCAGTCGCCAGTTAATTAGCCTGCCATGCCAATAGTTCATAGCTGCAAACAGTAAACTAACCACATTAAGCAGTAAGGCCGTGGAGGTGGTTTTAGCCAGGGGCACTCCCAAGTAATAAAAAAGAGGAACAAACAGAAAGGCAGCCCCCAAACCAGCCATACTCAACAGGCCCGAAAACACAAAAACCAGGGGGACACTAACCACATAGGTGGCAGCGGGCATCAAGGATCCGTCCTTATTAGATATCCCGAGAAAATTCCCCTTAACCACATTCGTATTATTGAATATTATTCTATTTCCTCAATAAATAGCCGTCAATAATGACAATTTTCACCCATTTACCTGCTCATATTTGAAAGTTTAGATGGCAATGAGCCCACCTGAAATGCACCTCTTGAGCGGTAACCCGTCCCATAACCCTGACGAGCAAGAGTCATGACCGGTCCTTTATGAACCAACGGTCGGTTTTCCGGGCGGAATTGGGTGATACATGACATTCTTTCCTATCACTTATGACATATCTCATCTTACAAATTGGGTGACTTCGATACAAAATAATATTCAATAATTTGAATACAACAAAACGAGATTTGCCTTTGTTTTCATGAATGATATGCCCACCCGGTTTAATCTTTTACCCTCTTGTTGGTCAGCGTAAAAACGAGGACTGACATGCGAAAATGTTGTCATCAGTGGAGATCACCACCTTGCCAGTGTATAAAAGGGCGTGGTTCCGGGGTTAAACGCCCACCTCCAACATGTCGAACCCGATTTCGTAATCGTGTCCCCAGTCTAACCAAAGAGTGAAGTTTCGGAATTCACAAATCATTGGAGGTGCGAAATGACAGTCAAGACAATACCTCGAGAGCGCAAACAAATCACCCGCGAACAAATCCCCATCATCATCTTCTTACTCATCATCGCCGCGCTGGCAGTATGGGCAATTTCAACAGGCACTGGTACGGCACCAGGGGTAGCACCGATAGACTTGGCGAAAGGCACGATCCTCATTGTGGTCGGCTTTCTCGCGGGTTTACTGGGCGGCTTGATTGGAACGGGCGGTTGCAGTGTAATGCTGCCTATCATCCATTTTTGGATGGGCTATCCCGCCACAATCGCCGTCGGCACAACACTCTTTGCCGTGATCTTCACGGCGTTATCAGGCGGTTATGGACATCTCCTCCGTCGGAATGTAGACGTGCGCGCTTTTCTGCGGCTTGGTGGCGGCGGCATTGCTGGCGTGTTGCTCGGCTCGTGGCTGTTCACATTGCTCTCAAGTCAGGCTAAACTTCTGGGCCTGATCCTGGGACTGATCTTCCTTTGGCCGGCTTTTCGGATGATTTACGAAGGCGTGGTACAGCGCTCGCTGCCCAAACGTGAAGGCTCGGTGATCCAAGGGTCGGGTTGGAAAATGGCTGTGTTCGGCTGCATTGTCGGCATAGCAACCGGTATTGCAGGCGTCGGCGGCGGCTATGCGCTGGTGCCCGGGCTGATCTATCTGTTTGGCGCACCGGTGTACATCACCATGGGCACATCACTGGCAACAATGATCCCACTCGCGGCAGTGGGCGGCGTGATTAAGCTGATACAAGGGTTCGTTGACCTTCCAACAGGCCTGCTCCTCGCCGCGGGTACCATTGTCGGTGCACAGGTTGGCGCGGCAATCATCAAAAGGTTCAAGCCTGCGACATTGAAACTGATCTTTGGAGTGTATTTCCTCTACGTCTCGATCAAGTTTGTCACCGCGTTCTTTGGCATCCAAATCTGGTGATGAGAACGGCTCATCCGCGTCTCAGGCGCAGATGAGCCAATTCGTATTTTGATGGGTTCAGACAGTATGCAACACAGAACCCCGTTGGGAGGACGGGGTTCTGTGTTGGCGTGTGAATTAGATGACACCCAGGCCATTCAACAGCACGATCAAGATGAGTACCGGGGCAATGTAGCGCACAATAAAGAGAAACAGACGCACAATACTTTCATTTTTCAATTTGCCTTCATTGGAAAGCGCCGCTTTCACCTGCTTACCGCCCCACACCCAACCGACAAAGATGCAGATGAACAGCCCGCCTACCGGCAGCAAAATATTGGAGGAAATGAAATCAAAAAGATCGAACATGGTCTTACCGAATAGTGTTAAGTTTGCCAGGGTGCTGTTGGAAAGTGCGGCGGTTGAACCGATAAGCGCCAGCAATCCCACGGTGAGCAGGGTGGCCTGGGTGCGCGTCATGTTAAACTGCCCATGTAGATATGCCACTGGCACTTCTAACAGCGAGAGCATGGCGCCGGTGGCGGCGATGCTGGTCAAGATGAAAAATAGCACCAGCATCAGGTGGCCCAGCGGCATGGATGCAAACACGGTAGGTATGGTAATGAATAACAGAGAGGGCCCTGCGTCGGGCTGAAAACCGTAGGCAAATACCGCCGGGAAGATAGCAATGCCCGCCAGGATGGAAACACTGAGATCCGCCAGCATGACCCGCGTGGCGGTCATGGGAATATCTTGATCATCGCGGAAGTAACTGCCGTAAGTGATCATGGTGCCCATACCAATGGAGAGTTTGAAGAACGCCAGCCCCATGGCAATCAACAGGGCATCTTTGGTCAGTTTGGTGAAATCGGGTTTGAATAGAAATTCCAGGCCCTGCACGGCACCCGGCAGGGTTAAACTGCGAACGCAAACAATGATGAGCAGGCCAAACAGAATCGGCATCAGGCGTTTGGTCGTGGCTTCAATGCCTTTTGAAACGCCGCGCACGATGATAAAGGCGACCCAGGTTAAAACAATCCACTGCCAAACCAGGGACCACAGTGGGCTGGTAATGAGTGAGGTGAATGCAGCCGTGGTCAGGGCAGAATTAGTGGTCAGGATGTTGCCGCTGATGGCTTTGAGAATATAGGCAAACACCCAGCCGGCCACTTCGGTGTAGAACGCCATGATCAAGAACGATGCCAGGGCACCCGCCGCCCCGACCAGCCACCAGGGCTGTCCTTGAGGGGCCAATTTACGCAAAGTGGTGATGGCATCAGCCCGGGCTTTTCGCCCCAACATTTGCTCAGAGATCATTACCGGCAACCCCACCAGTACAGTGCTCAACAGGTACACAATCAAGAACGCTGCGCCACCGTTGGCGCCGGTTAGATAGGGGAACTTCCAGATGTTTCCCAACCCCACGGCGGAACCCAGGGTTGCAAACAGCACCCCCAGGCTGGTGGTGAATCCGTCACGTTTGGCATTGCTTTCACCAGGCATAATAAGGCAATTCCCTCCCAAGAAGAATTTGTCCATCGTGCAACGGGTGACAGCGGCATAAAGAAACGCCAGGCAAAAAATCCCTGGCGTTTGAAAAGGCTGAACAACTTGCTTCTACAGCAAAACCGCCTTCAAACCCGCCGAATTATACCGCTGTGCCCGTCATGTTTCCAGGGCGCAGGCACCATGTGCAGGACAGGGTTCTTTTAATTTTTATGCTCGAGCCGTTCTGCGACGCTGTATGGCCTTGTAAACTTCCACCACCCACAACACAATCGAAGCCAGCACCCCCATGACCAGCCACTGCGTGAGCGGAATGGAAGGTAACCGCAGCAGCGACTGCAACAAAGGCACCTCGGTTGCCAGAATGTGCAGTCCCAGCGCCACCACCATGCCGATTGCCAAAACCGGGTTGCGTCGCCACGGCACCCGAAAAGCCGATTCCTCCTCGGAACGACAATTGAGCACATGGTAAAACTGCATCAGCACCAGCAGAGTCAGCAACAGGGCGCGCTTGGTTTCAATATCCACATCCTGCCGGATGAGCCAGATCCAGGCAACAAAACACCCCAGCGCCATGGTCAGCCCACTGATCAACACCAATTCGATCATCTTGCGGTTGAAAATTCCCTCTTTGGGATCGCGCGGCTTCTGCTTCATCACCCCAGGTTCGCCCCCCTCAAAAGCCAGGGCCACATCCTGAATGCCGTTGGTTACCATGTTCAACCACAAAATCTGCACCGCCACCAGCGGCAGTGGCAGATTGAGCACAATCGCGGTCCCCAGAAGGACCAACTCTGCCAGGCCAGTGGAAATGAGCAGGAGCGTCACCTTCCGCACGTTGGCGTAGGCATAACGGCCCTCCTCGATGCCCGCCACAATAGAAGCGAAGTTATCGTCGGTGATGATCAGAGTGGCCGTGTCTTTGGCAATGTCTGTGCCCGAGCCCATGGCCACTCCAATATTGGCTTTTTTGAGCGCCGGTGCATCGTTCACTCCGTCCCCAGTGACGGCCACGAACTCACCCAGGCGGATGAAGCCATCCACGATTTGTAATTTTTGCTCAGGCGTCACACGGGCAAATACCGTCTTATGACGAATCGTCTCATAAAATTCCGGCACTTCAGGCGTGCCGATCTCCGCCAACTCCTGGCCGGTAATGACCTCTTCCTGGCTTTCTGCAATGCCCAATTCCCGGGCAATGGCCAGCGCCGTTGCCGGGTGATCGCCGGTAATCATTACCACCTTGACACCGGCGCGATGCGCAGTCTCGACGGCCTCTTTGGCCTCAGGGCGAAGTGGATCAATGAAGCAAAGCAAAGCCTCGAATACCATGCCTTGTAAATCGGCTTCGCTCAGCGCGTGCGCATCGCCGGGGCCCAGATCCTTACCCGCCAGGGCCAGCACCCGGTAGCCCTCTCTGGCTTTACGCATGGCCATCTCTGCCAGAGCCTCTGCCGCCAGCGGCTGCTCACCCTCCAACGAACGGGCGCGCTCACAAAACCCCAACACCGTTTCTACCGCTCCTTTTACCACCAGGCGCCGCCCGGAGGGGGTGGCGTAAAGCACAGCCGAGTAGCGCTTTTCAGATTCAAAGGGAATTTCGGCCAGTTTGGGATGCTCTCGGCGCACATCCTGATTGGAAAGCCCCAGTTTTGCCGCCAGGGCCAGCAACGCCACATCCATGGAATCTCCAGAATATTTCCAGTGCCCATCCTCACGCACAAAGGTGGCCTCATTGCACAAGATGGCGTCCACCGCCATGGCACGCAAACGCACCGCGTAAGCCTCGCTCAAAGGCTCACCCGTCCTCAGGCTTGCTTCACCTTCATCGTTGTACCCCTGACCACTGATGAGAATTTCGCTTCCCTCGGGAAGCACGATCTCCTTGACCGTTTGCTGATTCACGGTGAGCGTCCCCGTCTTGTCGCTGGCGATCAGCGTACAACTTCCCAGGCTCTCCACCGCCGCCAGTTTGCGCACAATGACATGACGCCTGGCCATCCGCCGTGTGGCCAGCGAGAGCGCCACCGTCATGGCAACCGGCAACCCCTCTGGAATGGCCGAGACCGCCAGCGCCACCACCAGGATGAACACCTCATTCAGGGGTTCACCCCGAGAAAATGAGATCACCCCCAGCAAGCCGGCAAACCCCAGCACGATGAGGCTGATCTGACGCGCAAAGCGTTCCATGCGGATGACCAGTGGGGCTTTGGCGCCTTCTTCCTCCTTGATCACCCGCGCAATCTTGCCTACTTCCGTGTACGCTCCGGTGGCCACCACCACCCCCAGACCCCTCCCGGTGAGCACGGTGGAGCCTGCATACGCCATGTTCACCCGCTCGCTAAGCGGCGTCTCTGCGGGGATGGGCTCAGCGCGCTTCACCACCCCCTGAGACTCGCCGGTCAGAAAGGCTTCATCCAGGGTCAGGTTATTGACCTGGAGCAGGCGCATATCCGCGGGCACACGATCACCCGATTCGAGCACCAGCACATCTCCGGGCACCACCTCTTCACTATTTATCCACAACTGATGCCCGGCACGCCGCACCCGCGCTCTGACTTTGATCATCGTTTGCAGGGCGTGTGCGCTCTGCTCAGCCTGCCACTCCTGCGCCGTGCCGATTACGGCGTTAATCAAGACCACCGCGAAAATGAAAACCGCATCTTTGTAGTCCTGCATTAAGAGCGCGATCACCCCCGCGACAAGTAGGATGTAAATAAGAGGGCTGGCAAATTGATGCAGAAAGACCTGCAACAAAGTGGGGGGCTTGCGTTCGGGCAGTTCGTTGCGTCCAAACTCGCGCAGGCGCTCGGCCGCTTCCTCGGGGGTTAACCCATCCAGGCGGGTTTGCAACTTGCGTAAGAGCGTTTTTTCATCCAGTGCATGCCAGGGAATCACCCGTCCGGAGGGTTCACGGAACTGTATGCCCGAGGCGACTGTGTCCTTGCTCATTTCATCCTCCTTTCCACAACCCCAATACCCCCTGATGACCAGACAACTGCACTACCCTCTTGAGAGAGATTATACAAAATACTCAAGGCCCCGGAAAACCCCAGGGCCTTTTGTGTCCAATCATTCCGCAAACGATCTTACTTATGTCAGGATTCCCACCCGCTCCCCCACTGAGAACCCCGGCCACCGGGTTTTATCACCCATTGAGCATGGCCAGTACGTCATCTGGCGTTTCAGCCGCAAGCAGGCGCGGAACTACCTCAGGTTGCCCCAGAAATTCGGCCAGGTGGCGCAGGGTTTCCAGGTGAGTACCCGCATCGGGCGCACAAAAAGCGATCACCACATGAACGGGGTCATTATCCGGGTTGCCGAATGACACCGGCTGGGCCAGGGTGACCAGGGAAAAGCCTTCGCGCAGCGCGCCCTCTTCCGGTCTGGCATGGGGAATGGCCACTCCCGGCATGATGACGATATAGGGTCCCAATTCGCGCACCATGCGCAGCATACCCTCAATGTAACGCGGTTCGGCCGCACCGGCTGCAACCAGTAATTGACCCGCCGCGCGCACGGCCTCTTCCCAATCCGCCGCCGGGACGCGCAGGGCAATCGTTTCACGGGTCAGCATAACCCACCACCCTAGAAAGGCTTGCGCCGGCTGGGGAACTTTGCCAGCCACTGCTGATTGTAGCGATCCCCCTCAGGCAGGTTGGCCGACATCCACACCGGCGGGGGAGTGCCCTGCGTATGGTACCAGCGCGCTGCCACCTCAGCCACCAGCGCCTGTAAAATGGCCGCCCCCACCACGGTAGAAAGCGGAGCCACGCGAGGTAGTCCTGGGGCAATTTCCACCGCCGCATCGCCGGGGGGAATGTGGGTATCAATCACCAGATCGGCAATCTCAAACACCCGCTTGCCGCTGGAGTGGCGGCTGGCCTGGTTGCGCGATTGCGTCAGGGAAGTGATGGCAACCACGGTCAGCCCCTTCTCCTTACCGTACAGCGCCACCTCGACCGGTCCCGGATTGATCCCAGATTGGGAAAACACAATCAGCACCTCACCCGGGCGCAGGTCATAACCCTCCATCAAGGTACGGGCATAGCCCTCCAGGCGTTCCAGCGCCGTGGTGCGCGAAGGCGGATTGGCCATCAGCGTATAACCGATATCCAGGATGGGGTTGACCGGCACCAGCCCGCCCGCACGGTAACTGATCTCCTCGGCCAGCAAATGTGCATGACCAGCACCAAAAATATGGAGCACACCCCCCTGAGCCAGTGAGGTCGTGATCCGTTCAGCCACCTGGCTCATCGTGGTGGCCTCCGCCTGGCGCACAGTTTCCAGCGTTTGGAAGACGACCTCGAAATAGCGCTCCATTCCCGATGTTGCGTCCATGAGCAAGAACCCTCCTTGTACAAACAGGATAGGCGGTCGGGGGTTTTGCCCGACCGCCCATAAATGGACCTACCTGCTAGCCGCCGAAGAGCGGCAGGATCAGCGAGAGCAGTGGCTTGAAGACCCAGATGATGATGTACCAGTCGGGGTCGGCCAGCTGAGCCAGTTGCGGCGCGGTGGTGCTCAACATGGGCATGGTAATGGCCTGACCAATGGCCAGGAACAGACCATTGATTGCGCCACCCAGGATGGCCCCGCGCACACCACCGGTAGAATTACCAAACACACCGCAGGTACCGCCGGGGAAGAAGAGCATGATCATCGGCGGGACGATCACAGCCCACCCCAGTGCGCCGAAGATGACCATGAGGACGATGAAGACCACAAAGGCGGAGAGGAAGCCAAAGAGCACTGCCGTGGGAGCATAGTCGAACACAATGGGGCAGTCCAGCGCCGGCTTGGCGTTGGGAACAATGCGCAGGGCAATACCGCGGAAAGCGGGGATAATCTCACCCAGCACCATGCGCACACCCACCAGCAGGACGGTGATACCCACCGCGAAGACCAACCCCTGCAGGATGGCGTAAACAATGTAGTTCAGCGAACCTGCCTTGTCGGCAACCGCCGCCGGGCCGGCTGCCAGTGCCGCAATGATCACCACCACGGCAATCACCACCCCGGTGGCCACCGTCACATCGCGGAAGAAGGTCAGCCACTTGGGCAGGCTCAATTTCTCGGTGCTGTCTTCCGGCTTGCCCACGTACTTGCCCAACACTGCAGAGAGGAAAGCACCGCTGGACGAGGTGTGACCCAGCGCCAGATCATCGGTGCCGGTCACCTTGCGCATCCAGGGTTGGATATAAGCCGGCTGGAAGGTCCAGTACAGCGCAATGATGACCGAGCCAACTGCCACCATGGTGAACATGGAGATGTTGGGGTTGATCTCCAGCATGATCGCCACCAGCACCAATGCAATCCAGAACATCAAGTGGCCGGTCAGGTAGATGTATTTGAACTTGGTGAACCGCGCCAGCAAAACATGAATGATGAACCCGAACGCCATGATCAGACTGGCCGCGCCACCGTAGGTGGCGATCAGGTTGTCCAGGCCCATGCCACCCAATTCCACCTGCGGTAAGCCGAAAGCGCTTTGAAGAATGGGGGTGAAATTATTCAGGGCTTCAACCACAATGCCCGCCCCGCGCGACATGATCAGGAACCCCACCGCCGTCTTGATTGTCCCGGTGACCACATCGCTGAAGGGCTTCTTTTGCACCAGCAAGCCAACCATGGCGATCAAACCCACCAGGATAGCCGGCTGACTAAAAATGTTATCGGCAATGAATTGAGCGATTTTAATCAGAGTATCCATGGGAAATCCTCCTCCCGAAGGGGCATACATATGAGATGATTGAGTCTGCAAAGGCTGATTACTTCATAAACCGACAAGCGAGCCGCAAGATAGGTCTCTCACCTTATGACAATAAAACCACCTCCTTTCTGTTGCGTGCGGGCGCACCCCGCTCAGATCAGCCCTTTCTCCTTCAGGAACTCGGTCAGCACGGTGCGGATTTCCTCTTTATTGACGAACGACTTAATCGCCCGCACCGGTGCATGCCCCCCCGAGCAAACCGGCACCAGCGCTGGCGAGGTGAGGATGAGATCCACCCGTGCCCCGCGTGCCTGCGTGGCATCCGAGGCCTGGACCTGGGCTTCAACGCCCAGTTCTTTGAGCACATCTTCGGTGTACATGCGTAAGAGCAGACTGCTTCCCATGCCAACGCCGCAGACGGTCAGAATTGTGAGCATGATTGGCCTCCTCAAGATCAGGGTTTATGCCCGAAGATGGGCGTAGAACTTATAGCGATCCCCGCGATACACCGATTCCACATATTCAAGCACAACATCCTGAGCATTGCGGGTGACCCGCTCCATACGCAGCACCGCCGCCGGGGGATGCAATTCCAGCAGACGAGCCTCTTCCACGTTGGCCAAAGCCGCCTCCACCACCTGAAGGGCCGAGGTGGGAACCAGGCCGTACTCCTCCCGTAATACCGCATAAAGCGAGACCCGGGAGAAATCATGCTTCAGCAAATCGGGACACAGATTTTGGGAGAGATAGGCCGTTTCAATGGCAATCGGCTTTTCGTTCGCCAGGCGCAGGCGCTTAAGTATAATCACGCCGCTGTGAGGTGGAACTTCCAGTTTGCCCGCCACATAGGGTGCCGCCGGGATAACGGTGGCCTCCAACACACGGCTGGAAGCCCGCAGATTGGCGCGCTGCATCTGCTCGGAAAACCCGGTCAAGGCATGGTCCTGCTCAAAGAGCACCTCGCTCACGTAAGTGCCTTTACCGGCCGCGGTGTACAGCACCCCTTCCTTGACCAGCAGTTGCAGGGCCTGGCGCACCGTCATGCGGCTGATCTTGTACCGCTCGCTCAGTTCGCGCTCTGAAGGCAACCGATCATGCGGGTGCAACTCCCCACGGCGGATCTGCCGCACGAGCAGTTCTTTCAACTGAATATAGAGGGGAATGGGGCTGTTGGCGTTAAGTTCCATACTGGTTAAATCTGGTCTATACCACTATAGACTATACAGAAATTTTATTCCTATGTCAAATTTTTTTAAGGTTAGAAAGTCCAGGCTGGTAATTGGAAGTGCTCACCCCCTGCCCCAAGCATGCCTGGCCAAAATCAGTCGATTTTAAAAAATCCCCCATTGCCTCCGGTTGCATTTGCCCCTCGGCTTGGGGTAACATTTATATATCAATCAAATACAGTCGCTTATCCAAACCGCGCTTTATTCTGGAGGTGTGTCATGAGTCTTACCCTCACCTGGTATGGACATGCCACATTGGGGCTAAAGATCGGAGACTACGACGTCCTGGTTGATCCGTTCTTCAGCGGGAATCCTGCCGCCAGCACCAGCGCCAACAAAGTACCGGCTCAGTTCATCCTGATCAGCCACGGCCACGGCGACCACATCGGCGATACGGTGAGCATCGCCAAGCGCACCGGTGCATTGGTCATCAGCAACTTCGAGATTTGCAACTGGTTGGCGACGAAGGGCGTCAAGACCCACGCCCAACACATCGGGGGCGGGCATCGTCATCCCTTCGGCTACGTGAAACTCACCCAGGCGCTCCACGGCTCTGCCCTGCCCGATGGCTCCTACGGCGGCAACCCAGCCGGCTTTCTGATCACCACCAACGAGGGCAAGAAGATCTACATCGCGGGCGACACCGGTCTATTCGGCGACATGCGCCTGATCGGCGAGGAGGGCATTGACCTGGCGGTCCTGCCCATTGGCGATAACTACACCATGGGGCCTGAGGATGCGCTACGCGCGGTTAAGTTGCTCCAGCCCAGGCATGTCATCCCCATTCACTATGACACCTTCAACCTGATCGCGCAGGATGCCCGCGCCTGGGCTGCACGGGTAGAGCAGGAAACCCCCGCCAAAGTCCATCTGCTACGCCCCGGCGAGTCGTTCACCCTACCCTAGCGCCCGGTGAGATTGTAGAAGTTGTACACAGCCTGGCTCAGATTGGCGATGAGCAGATTAGCCGGGTCGAACAGCAACTGGACCGGGTGATATAGAAAGATCACCAGCACGTAATTGCCGCCCGGCGTGTACACAATCCCGGCATCGCTAATGGTGTGAATCAGCCCATCGCGCGGGTCGGTCACCCATCCGTGCTTGTGGGCAATTTGCGTTCCTTCCGGCAGGCCGGCTTCGATGAGCACGGCGATGCGGTTGCGTGCCAGGTAGTTGATCATCAGACGGCATTCGCTTTGCGTGATGGCGCCCGGAAAGGCCACGGCAAAGGTGCCCCCACCGGTCTGGGCGCATTGGTAGATATCGCCCAGCAGGGTGCCGGCATCCATGGCCGTGGTCTGGTTATAAGGATCCGGATCGGTAGAGACATCCGTGCGCTGGTTGGCGGGGGTCTGGAAGCGGCGCAGCAAAGGCGCACCAGGGTAGAAGAAACCGGCCAGGAAGGTGTTCTCCAGACCCAGCGTCCGGATATCTTCGGTGACCATGAGCGGCCCCAGGTTTTTATCCATCACCTGCTCCATCAGGCGATCGGCCGGGTCATTTTCCGAGAACTCAATCATGGCTTCCATCAGACTGGTGATCTCGGCCGGCAGGGGTTCTTCGAAGCGCCGGAACACCGAAACCATGATCGGGATTTTCATTGTGCTGGCGGCCGTGAAGGCAATCCCCGGCGGTACTCTCTGCCCATACGCATAAGCCAAATCCAGTTCTTGCCCGTTCTGCAAGTCAAGCAGATAAATTTCGGCCACGCCGTCAAAATTGTTGGTACTTAAGACCTGGCGCAGCATCACCTCCAGGTTCTGCAAGTCAAGCAGATAAATTTCGGCCACGCCGTCAAAATTGTTGGTACTTAAGACCTGGCGCAGCATCACCTCCAGGTTCTGCAGGGAGGGGCGCGGCGGCGCGGTTTGGGCAAACACCACATTGACGGTGCGGCGAGTGGGACTGCGCAAGGCCGCATCCACCAGGGTTAACGTACGTTCCACGTCCATGACCGTCCCCGGCTTCCCCGGATTAAAGGTGGTGGTGCCGGGGATGGGTTCTGCCGGCGTAGGGGGCTGATCATAGCGCAACGCCACCTCGTTTTCCAGGAAAGCGCGCAGACGTGCCTGTGAATAGGTGGCGCGTAACGGCACCTCCACCGCCCCGGGACGGCGATTCCACAAAAAGTCCCAGAACGCTTGCCAGAAGGACTGCTGCGTCAGGCGCTGTTGTTCGGCCGCCGCCAGCATCCCCTCCAGATCCAGGCGAAAATCCACCTGAGAGGGACGCAACTGAATGACGGCATCCCCGTAGCGCAGTTCAACCGGCAGGCCATAGACCTGAGTGAGGCGCTGAGCGGCCTGCTGACGATCTAACCCGCCCACCGGCACGCCGGCAATGCGTGTTCCCGTCGGGAACGTCTCCCGTAAGC
>FWWL01008479.1_pt1 | contig 13148 bp, 14 predicted proteins | sample 2228331 | NCBI WGS metagenome assembly FWWL01 (sample SAMEA103939775, study PRJEB20133) | metagenome | reverse complement strand
GGGCGCCGACCCGAACAATCCGACAGGGATCACGGAGACGGAGACGAATCTCTTTGTCAATCCGATGGTGGAGTTGACGAATGCGATGCGGGCGGTGGTCTCGGTGCTATCGGACTATCTTCGGTTTGGCGGACCGTCAGAGGTGATGGACTTGTTAGAGGAGGTGGGTGTGCTAGGGTAGTAAGGGGGGCAAGCTACTGGGTTGTCCCCTTCTTCGCTAATAGTGGCACTTTGAGCGAATCGGGTGGGTGTTCACCGCCCACTGGCTGAGCCAGGTTTCAGCTCCTTTGCAGGCACTGGAGACCTATTGCCATTTGGTGCGGATAGAAACCCGTTTGAACGGATGAACATGCGGGCCTGCTTCGGATAGAGCTTGATGCGTGTGCCTGCCGGGTAGGTTTGTCCCGTGACCCACTCATAGTAAGTGTCGTCCAGTACCCAGGTGAACACGGCACCATCCTTCCAGAGTGGGGACACATTCCCTGTGGGGTTCACTAAGATAAAACCGTTCTCGAAGGGGCGATAATACAGCCCTCCATGGTAATCGGAGCTGCGGAAAAACACCTGATAGGGGCCGGTTGGCTGACCAAGTGGTATATCAAAATCAGCGTCGGGGCGCCAGCTGCGTTGACGCCCATGAGGTTCACCCTCGTAGTAGTGTTTATCCAAATACAGGTAGGCGTTCTCGTTGTTGCCCAGCAGGAAGCTTGCCATCGCGTAAAGCTTCATCGGGCGCATTCGGGCAGGGTCAACCGTATAGCCGCTGTAATAGATGCGTATCTTATCGGGCGATTCCGCCAGCGTTTGTAAGTGACGCTCCCAATCAGTAAACGATCGGTAGTCCGCCGGAAGGCTATAGATGGCAGTAAATGCCTGCTCAACAAAAATACCTCCCAGATACCCCTGCCTTAGCAAGTAGGTATGTATGTAGTCACGGGTATAAGGTGATCCAGCCGTATTTGCCAGAAACAGAGGGGGACCGTAGATAGCTAACTCACGCTGAAGAGTCATGTAATATTTAACGACGGCTGCCAAGCGGCTGGCGGGGGTTGGATAGTTGCGGGTGGGGCGAACGATGAAATCGATAAGCCCGTCGAGCTTGAGGGAGAACAGCCCCATATTGGCATGGACGAAACGCTCACGGATGCGGGAGGCGGCACGCATGGCGCAGGCAGGGTTGCCCACATCCATCATGTAGTAGCTTAGAAACCGTGCACGCTGACCCAACTGATTGAGTAGAAACCATTCTGGATGGTATTGGTCACAGTAAGTATAACCAAATGGATCGCTAAGCAGATCCTCCTCTGGGTTCGTTGCAAAGCCGATATAGTAAGCGGTGGTCTTTAGGTCGGGCTCGTAGACCAACATGCGCCTCAGTTCAACCATCCCCGGGGAGGCGCCCATCATATCAAACTCACGCGCATAATAGATCCAGTCGCGTTGCGTTTCTTCACGGCTGGGGTTATAGTAAGTGAAAAGCTTGAGCGAGCGCGGTGGGCGTGTGCGCCAGCGTCGGCTTCCATAAACCTCCAGATTGTCCAGCCAGACCGTGCCGGTTGAGGTGCCATCCTGCAAAGTAATCTCGATAACAAGACGAATCCCCTGAGGGGTTGAGCTGGGAACCGTGTAGTCTGCTTCAACTTGTGTCCATTCAGGCAGGGCGGTCGTAATTGAGAACAGAGTTGTAAGTGTGGTCTGTCCATCCACACCGCGCGCTCGGAGCCGCAAGCGAGCATTGTTCCAGCTGCTTGCCTTTACCCACACACTGATGCGAACTGTCTCCCCAACTTGGGGATAATCTTCGGAAGGAAAGTAAAGATTCAAATTCATAGTTAGACTCGCACTGCCACTGCCTGTTCGGGCAAACTGGATACGCTGGCTGGCAACCCCGCTTACTTTTTCGTTATAATCGAGAGCTGCTGAGAAGAATTGCGCGGCATCACTTGGTGAGTAGCTCACATCAAAGCCATCGGTGAACCCTTCACCGAATACCATCCCATCCTCGCCCAAGCCGCCCGGCAACTCGTCATGTTCAAACTCGCCGATGCCCGCTGCGTAGTTAATCAGCGGCGGCTCCTGCGCGACGCCCACTGCCAAGAGCAGCAGTGCTGTCCACCCGAACACCCAGACACGCCTCATATCGGCTCTCCTCTCCATCCACCCTATTATAGCATATATGGGCCCGAAAGTGCAACTCCTGCCGAGCGAAACCGTCAGGATTGCAGGGGGGTAAAATGGCAGGTGGCGAATGGCAAAGAGCGAATGGCGACGGGTGGCAAGTAGCGAGTGGCGAATGGCGGGCGAGCTTCAGCAGACCGCGCGCCGCCTGAAGCCGTTGGACATTCCACTGATGTTGACCACCTTGATACTGATGGGCGCAGGGCTGGCTATCCTCTACAGTGCGACCTATCAGTGGGCGCCTGAACTGTTCCGACGGCAGCTGCTTTGGCTCGTGCTGGGACTAACGGGCATGATAACGCTGGCGACAATAGACCCAGCGGTCTGGATGAGGCGCTGGCGTTGGCTCTACGCGCTGAACCTGCTGATGCTGGTGCTGGTCGACCTGATAGGCGCGGAGCGCAAAGGGGCACAACGCTGGCTGGAGCTGCCCGGTGGCTTTCAGATTCAGCCGTCGGAGTTCGCCAAGTTGCTGCTTATTCTCACTTTGGCGAGCCTGCTCGCCCGCTCTGGCACATCGGTGCGCACGCCACGCGGTTTTCTGATGAGCCTGCTCCATATCGCGCTGCCCGCGCTATTGGTGTTCAAGCAGCCCGATTTGGGCACTTCCATCGTGCTGGGCGCACTCTGGTTCGGCATGGTCTATCTGGCGGGTGCGCCTCTGCGCTGGCTCGCGCTAACAGCGCTGACAGGCGTCCTCACCTTCGGCACGATGTGGCATCTGAACCTGCTCAAAGATTATCAGAAGGCGCGCCTTGTCTCCTTCCTGAACCCGGAGGCAGACCCCCAGCAGAGCGGCTACCACATCCTGCAGGCGCGAATCGCCATCGGGAGCGGGCAACTGATGGGCAAGGGCTACCTGCACGGCACGCAGAAAAACCTGCGCTACATCCCGGAACAGCACACCGATTTCATTTTCGTGGTCGTAGGTGAGGAGGGCGGCTTTCTCGGTGCGGTCGGTTTCCTGACACTGTATGGCTTCTTTCTCTATCGCGTCTGGCGCGTAATGGTTGGCGCACGCGACGAGTTCTACCGATTGGTGGCGGGAGGCATCCTCGTGTTCTTTCTATTCCACCTGCTGACCAATGTGGGGATGACGGTGGGACTGTTCCCCGTGGTGGGCATTCCATTGCCCTTTGTCAGTCTGGGGGGAAGCATGCTCGTCACCGCCTGCGCTGGGGTCGGCTTACTGCTCGGTGTGCGCCTGCGCGAGCAGCCCTTCCAAATTTAGGTACACTTGCTCTGGATGGAGCCGTTGCAACCTCTGCCTGTGGAGTTCTATTTACAGCCGACAGTGGAGGTCGCGCGTCAGCTATTGGGGTATCTGCTTGTGGTGCGGACGCCTGAGGGCTGGGCTGGCGGGCGCATCGTGGAAGCCGAAGCCTATCGGCAGGATGACCCCGCCAGCCACAGCTACCGCGGCAGAACGGCGCGCAACGCCCCAATGTTCGGACCGCCCGCCACCGCCTATATCTATCTTATCTATGGTGTCCACGAATGCTTCAATGTGGTGTGTCAGCCTGAGGGTGTTGGCGAGGCGGTGCTAATTCGCGCTCTTGAACCCTGTCTTGGGTTAGAGTGGATGCGCCGTCGCCGCCCGCACGCGCCTGACCATGCCCTTTGCCGCGGGCCGGGCAATCTCTGCCGTGCATTGGGCATCACCCGCGCCCTGAACGGCGAATCGCTTCTTACCGGCAGAGTGCGCATCCTACAGGGCGAACCCGTGCCCGATTCAAAAGTGCTTTGCACCCCGCGCGTTGGCATCCGCCAAGCACGAGACCGCCTCTGGCGCTTCTATGAACGGGACAACCCCTGCGTGTCGGGGTATAGTTCTCTTTCGAGCCAGGCAAAGCGATGATTCTATTCAGCAGGAATCGCCTCCAGCGTGCCGAATCGCCCTCGCCTGAGGAGGAATGGTGACAATGCGAGCCTATCTGATTGCGTTCGCGCTGGGCATTCTCATCGGGATGCCCACCTTGGCACAGAAGAAAACGGAAGAGAAGCCTGTGCGCACCACCATCGACGCCATCCAGAAAGATCCCGACAAGTTCCATCGCAAGCTGGTGCAGGTGGAAGGCAAGATCAGCGACTACAAAGAAAAGACCTCCCGCGCGGGCAACGCCTACACCACCTTCAAGCTCGTGCAGAACGATCAGCGAATCACCGTCTTCACCTACGGACATCTGAAGCTGAAGGATGGCGATGAGGTGGTTGTCGTCGGGCGCTACTATAAAGAGCGTCGCGTTGGTCGCTCCACCTTCCGCAACGAGATTGATGCCAGCCCGCGCGAAGGGGGTAAAATCTCCAAGAAGGAGTAAGCCTATGGCACATCGTGACCGAACGAACGGCGCCGGCACCCCCACGCGCCCGCTGTCTGAACGGGAGGGCGGCGACGGCATCTATACCCAGCGTTGGGACTACGCGCCCGCGCCCGAAGCACGCAACATCGTGCGCATCAAACCGCGCTACGGGCTGTTCATCAACGGCGAGTTCGTGGAGCCAAAGAGCGGGCAATACTTCCCCACCATCAATCCCGCGACCGAAGAGGTCTTGGCAGAGGTCGCCTATGCCGGACCCGACGATGTGGATCGGGCGGTGCGCGCGGCGCGCGAAGCCTATGAGAAAATCTGGAGCAAGCTGCCCGGCAAAGAGCGTGCCAAGTACCTCTTTCGGATTGCACGCATATTACAGGAGCGCTCGCGTGAGTTCGCCGTGCTGGAGAGCCTTGACGGGGGCAAGCCCATCCGCGAATCGCGCGATGTGGATATCCCGCTGGCGTCGGCGCACTTCTTTTATCACGCGGGCTGGGCGGACAAGCTGGAGTATGCTTTTCAGGGGCGCACGCCGCGCCCGCTGGGCGTCGCAGGACAGATCATCCCGTGGAACTTCCCTCTGCTGATGGCGGCGTGGAAAATCGCGCCCGCGCTCGCCTGCGGGAACACCGTCGTGCTGAAACCCGCCGAGACCACCCCGCTCACCGCCCTCCTGCTGTGCGAAGTGTTCCAGCAAGCCGATTTGCCCCCCGGCGTGGTGAACATCATCACGGGCGACGGGCAAACGGGCGCATGGCTCGTTCAGCACCCCACCCTGGACAAAATCGCCTTCACAGGCAGTACCGAAGTGGGCAAAAAGATTCAGAAAGCCGTCGCAGGCACGCGCAAACGGCTCACGCTGGAGCTGGGTGGCAAAGCGGCGAATGTGATTTTCGAAGACGCTGCTATCGACCAAGCCATCGAGGGCATCGTGAACGGCATCTACTTCAATCAGGGACATGTGTGCTGTGCAGGTAGCCGACTGCTGGTCGAAGAGAGCATCTACGAAGTGGTCATCCGCAAGCTCAAGCGGCGCATCGAGCTCCTGCGCGTGGGCGACCCGCTGGACAAGAACACCGATGTCGGCGCGATTAACTCGCTCGCCCAGCTGCGCAAGATAGAGCATCTGGTGCAAGTGGGCATTCAGGAGGGCGCAGAGATTCACCAGAGCAGTTGCCCACTGCCCGAACGCGGCTACTGGTTCCGCCCCACCTTCTTTACCCGCGTGAGCATGGCGCACACGATTGCCCGCGAGGAGATTTTCGGTCCCGTGCTGGCAGTATTGACCTTCCGCACGCCCGAAGAGGCGGCGGAAATCGCCAACAACACGCGCTACGGGCTATCCGCAGGCGTGTGGACGAACAAGGGCAGTAAGTACCTGGCGTTCGCCTCGCGCCTCAAAGCGGGCGTCGTCTGGTGCAACACCTACAACAAGTTCGACCCGTCCAGCCCGTTCGGTGGCTACAAGGAGAGCGGATTCGGACGCGAGGGCGGGATTCACGGCTTGAGCGCGTATGTCGCGTTAGAATAGCGATGCGAATGGTCGGTGTGCTGGTCGCCGTGGCGATTCTGGCGATTCTGCTGATGGTCTGGCTCTATTACGGCACGGGTGGACAGTCTGGCAACACGCCCGGCGCGCCGCCTGTCAGCCGTATCGGCGAGACGAAGAGCGCCGCGCGCGGCGTGGAGTGCCGAAATAATCTGAGCCAGATTCGCACCGCACTGCAGATGAGGCAGGGCACTGAAGAGAGCCTGCCCGCCACCCTCAAGGAGCTGGGTCTGCCCGACAGTATGCTCGCCTGCCCCGAATCGGGACAACCCTACCAATACGACCCGAACACCGGCACCGTCAAATGCCTTACCCCAGGGCATATGAGTTATTAGGTTTTTTGCAGAAATCATGCCATAGCGGTAGGCGTGCATTCCGAATCACCGAGATAGGTCCATACCCAGTATAGCCTCCTCCCTGCTTGGGGTACAATTTTGTTGTATGCCGACCATTCAGCTGGAGTTGAGCGAGGAGGAGTATCGTCGGTTGGAAACACTCTCGCGCGCACGTGGTCAATCGTTGGAAGCATTGTTGCGAGAGACCTTGCGTTCACTCCTATTGAAGGCTGCCTCGTCAGTTAGCGAACCGCCCAGGGCACCGAAAGATACCAGCAAGGCACGTGCCTTTCTACAGCTCGTCGAGAAGTATGCAGGAGACGATACTCCGCCTGTACCGTTAGAAGCAATGCGTCGGGAGATACTGTATAGGGACGAGGAACCATGATGTGTCTAATAGACACTAATGTCGCCCTGCGTTGGATGCAGCGTAACGCTCCTGAACATCCCGTGGCAGTACAGGCTGTTCGGGTTCTGCTTAATGCAGAAGTACAGATTGCACTTGCTACTCAGAACCTTATTGAATTCTGGAATGTAGCCACACGCCCTACAGAGGCAAATGGTTTCGGGTGGTCAATACAACGCGCTCAAGAAGTGATAGCTGATCTGGAATCGCTTTTCGAGGTTCTTCATGAGACTGAAGCAGTTTACGTTGAGTGGAAGCGGATTGTGCAGAAATACGGGGTGCGCGGTCGACAGGTGCATGATGCACGCCTTGTCGCCTTTGCGCAAGTATATGGAATTGATAGGGTTATTAGCTTTAATGAGGTAGACTTTCAGCGATATAACGAGATTCAAGTGGTTCATCCATTGGCTGTAATTGGAACCACGTGGATATGATGGTTTTGACGAAGTCAACACAAAGCTTCCCGCTTACTCAAGATTGTAGAAACATCCCTTCCGTGAGGTACACTTGAAGGGCGTGCCATGTTTAGCAAAATCCTGATAGCGAATCGGGGCGAGATTGCGGTGCGGATCATTCGCGCGTGTCGCGAGTTGGGCATCCGCACCGTGGCGGTCTATTCGGAGGCGGACCGCGACGCCCTGCATGTACAGTGGGCAGACGAAGCTCTTTGCATCGGCGCGCCACCCAGCAGTGAGAGCTATCTGAACATTCCCCATATCCTGATGGCAGCGCTGATTACCGAAGCGGAAGCCATCCATCCGGGCTATGGCTACCTGTCGGAACGCAGTAGTTTCGCGGAGGCGTGCGAGGCGCAGGGCATTCGCTTCATCGGTCCGCCCCACACCGCGATTGCCCAGATGGGCGACAAGGCACTGGCACGCAAAATCGCGCAGGAGGCAGGTGTGCCCGTCCTGCCCGGCACGCCCGACGCGGTTCGCTCGGAAGAAGAGGCACTGCGCGCCGCGGGGCAAATCGGCTTCCCTCTGCTTATTAAGGCGGCGGCTGGGGGTGGCGGGCGCGGCATTCGGCGCGTGAACACCGAAGAGGAACTCCTGCCCGCCCTGCGCATCGCCCAATCGGAGGCGCAAGCCGCCTTCGGCTCGCCCGATGTCTATCTGGAAAAGTATATCCCTGAACCGCGCCATATCGAGGTGCAGGTGCTGGCAGACGCGCACGGCAATGTTTTGCATCTCTATGAGCGCGAATGCTCCCTGCAGACCCCGCGCCACCAGAAGATGGTGGAGGAAGCGCCGGCGCCCCATATCGATGATGCCACGCGCCACGCCTTAGGCGAAGCGGCGGTCAAGGTCGCCCGTGCTGTCGGCTACCAGAACGCGGGCACGGTCGAATTCCTGATGGACAGCGAGGGCAACTTCTATTTTATTGAGATGAACACGCGCCTGCAGGTGGAGCACCCCGTGACGGAGCAGGTGACAGGCATCGACATCGTGCAGTGGCAAATTCGCATCGCGGCGGGCGAGCGATTACCCTTCCAGCAGAGCGCGATTCGGCTGAATGGGCACGCGATAGAGGCGCGCCTGACCGCTGAAATCCCCGAACACGATTTCACGCCCTCCACGGGGCGGCTGAGCGAGTGGACGCCGCCGGGCGGCCCAGGCGTGCGCGTGGACAGCCATCTCTACACGGGCTACAGCGTCCCGCCCTACTATGACCCCCTGCTCGCGAAGATTATCGTGCATGCGCTTAGTCGTGAAGAGGCGGTGGCGCGTCTGAGCCGCGCTCTGCACGAGGTGCGCATCGCGGGCGTGCAGACCACACGCGACTTCCTGCTGAGGCTGGTGCAGACACCAGAGTTCCAGCAGGGGCGCGTGTCCACTCTCTTCGTGCCGCGGTTTCTGCGTGGCTATGCGCCTGTGGGAGGTGTCGCGCGATGAATCCTGACCCGCCCCGCGAAGTGTCGCCCCGTCGGCTCGCCCGCGAATGGGCACTGCGCGCTCTCTACCAGATAGAGGTGGGGCGGCGTGACCCGCAGGAGGTCCTCGCCGAAGTGCTGGAAGTCGCCCAACTGGAGCCGGGCATCGCCCGCTACATGCGCGAACTGGTGGAGGGTGTGCTGAACCATCAGACCACCGAGTTAGACCCGCTCATCGAGCAGTTCGCGCGCGGCTGGACGATCGACCGCATGCCTATCATCGACCGCAACATCTTGCGCATCGCGCTCTATGAACTGCGCTATCAGCCTCAGATCCCGACCCGCGTGATTGTGAGCGAGGCGGTGGAACTCGCCAAAAAGTACAGCACCGCCGAATCGGGTCGCTTTGTGAACGGCTTACTGCGCACCGCCTCCCAAGCGATTCGCGAAACCGAATCGGAATGAGGAACATCCCCTGGGCTCTCGGATAAGGGTAAAATGTGGGATGTTGGAGGGAGCTTCCCATGTCCGAGCAGGAGCTTGAAAGGCTGGCTTGGCACGCCCACCATCTCGCCTTCCAGACCTTGCTTGCCAAAGGTGTGCCTGAGCCTGATTGTGAAGACCTCGCCGCGGAGGTTGTTCACCGCCTGCAACGCCGACTATCCCCATGAACAAGTAGAGACCGTTGCGGATGTTCTCTGCTCCGATGCCAACGACACCGCTTCCGATTGGGGTGGAGTATTAGGCAGAAGCGATACTGTCCAACAGCAAGCCACCGAGTTTGGTTGGACACCTGTCTTAGTGCGCGAGCAAAAGCTCTATAGGGCTGCCTATGAGCAGATTCCTGAGAATACAAAGGGGCGCCTGCAGGGTGTCAAAACCCAGGGACTGAATCCTATCACCTATCAACACCAATACGATGGCGATGGGGCTCATTTCATCATGGAGGTGAAAACCACACCGAAGGACACCACGCGACTGGATTACCTATGGGATCGTGGCTCAGGGATGTTTACCACGCTCACAACGAACCGCCCTGCGATTAATGCCCAGCTGGTGGATACCCAGCGTCGGCGTTGGGATCGCTACGAAGTGACTTATTACGAATTCGACCCTGAAAACGGTCAGATGAGCCGTATTAGCCGCTGGTTGGAAGACCAGAATGGTAACCCTGTGGAGGGTAGCCCTGGCAATCCCTTGTGGCAGGAACGCTACGAGTATCAGGGTCCGCTGCTCCAGCGACTGATTGACCGCCAGTGCAGGCGTACCCTCGCAGCGATCAAATCCTATGGCAGCGCATTGACTGGACTCGGCTGGGACAACCGCGTGTGATACGCGGGAGCGATGGCAGCCAAGCACGCTACCTGTGGGAAGGGATGCGCTTGCGCGCCTATGATGACCCCCGCGCGATTGCTGAGAACCATTCGCCCGGTTGTTCAGCTACGATGATGCGGGCAGGCTTATCACCATCACCTATAACGGTCAGCTACTGGCAGAGTACAGCTATGATGGGGCGGGACGGCTCCAGAGCCAGACCCTCTATCCGCTGGGTAGTTTCGGCAGCGTCTCCCTGCAAGCGAGCCTCGATTATGCCGACACCCAGTCGATGGGAGCGGTTGGCACGCTGGTCTGGCGGTATCGTACCTCCTCCAGCACCACCGAGCTGGCACGGTTCGATTATACGGGCGCGTCGTCCAGCCCTGTAGAACCGGGAGGGCGCTATCAAGGGCGCGGCTACTATCCCGATGGCACGGTGCGGCGCATCGATGAAGGGATCTGGGATCCTGTGCAAGGGCAGTACCGCACGCACCACTGGTGGTTTGACTATGGCGTGGACGGCTCGCTGGCGCAAAGCCAGCATGTCAAAGGGCAGAACCCGCCCCTTGCACGCACCTATACCTACGACTTGGGCGGTAATCTGCTGGGGCGCGGCGCGGAAGACAGCACCCCATGGTACTACGAAAACAACCATCTGTATTATGTGCCAGCGGAACAGTGGTTCTTCAGCTACACCGCGCGTGGCGAACGGTATCTGTGGTACACGCAGGCACAGCGTCTGCAGGGCGATGTGAACCGCGACGGGCAGGTGGATGACGCCGACCTGCTGGCAGTGCAGTTCGCCTATGGACAATCGTGCAACGGCTGTCGGGAAGATGTGAACGGCGATGGGACGGTCGATGACGCCGATTTGCTGATTGTGTTATACAACTTTGGCACGGTGGCAGGTAGCCAGAGCTGGCGGTATCAGTATGACCCCTTCGGCAACCTGATTTGGGCATACAGCCGAACTGGCTGGAACTACTTCACCGATTACGACGCGCTGGGACGGCGGGTCGCGGAAAAGATTCAGGAAGGCTCCACCGTTCATCGGGAGTTGTACTTCCTGTATGAAGGCGACGCCCTGATTGCAGAGGTGGACGGGGCGACGGGGCAGGTAGTGGCAGAGTATGTGTGGGGACCGCTGGGTCCGATTGCGCGGATCGACCATCGGAACCCAGCGGGCACGCGCTACTATGTGCTGGATGGGCTGGGGCATGTACGCGCTCTGGTGAATGGGAGCGGCTTGGTCACCGATTTGTACAGCTATGATGAGTGGGGCAATCTGGTGGAGTCGGGGGGATCCGAATCAAGGTCAGAACCTCACGCGCAACCCGTTCACTTGGAACGGCGCCTTCGGCTATGAATGGGTTGCCGAGACGGGCTTGTACCATGTGGGCGCACGGGAGTACGACCCCCGCACAGGCAGATGGCTCCAGAGAGACCCGATAGATGCCTCCTCAGGCGACCCGAACCTGTATCGGTATTGTGGGAATGACCCACTTAATCATTATGACCCAGATGGCACCGATTGGAGCTACCACGACCTGCTGGATGCCGCTGGGTTTATTCCCGGCTTGGGAGAGATTGCCGACGCTGCGAATGCCATCGGCTATGCGTTGGAGGGCGACTGGGGCAACGCGGCGCTTTCGGCAGCAGGGATGATCCCTGTTGTAGGGGATTTGGGGAAAGCAGGGCGTCTTGGGCGCAAGGTTGTTCAGGAGGTGGTGGAGGAGGGTGGCGAGCAAGTCGCGAAGCGAGAGGCAAAGAACGCCCTGCAGGAACAGGGGAAGAAACATGCCAATAGAACTTCAGGGAATAATCCGTATGCCCAAAGAGGTAGAGAAGCACACAAGCAGTTTAAACAAAAAGTGGAGCAAAAGAAAGATAAGGGATGGCAAGCTGAACCTACAATTGAAGACCCTGAAACTGGCAAAAAGATGCGCCCAGACGCACTTACCCCAAAAGGGCATCCTATTGAATTGAAGCCTAATACGCCATGTGGTAAGCGCAAGGGTAGGCAGCAGATCAAGAAGTATGAAAAAGCTACTGGCAAAAAAGGAAGGGTCATTTACTACGAGCCATAAGGTAAAATCAAGTAACATTCGGGAGGTGGAGGATGCAGTCATTCTTGAATGTGCGGTTGACCAACATTCTAAGGCAGTCAGCCGATGTTCTCCTAAAGCCATTAGGCTTTCGCAAGCGAGGAGTGATTTACAGGCGTCAGCTACCAGAACTTTGGTGGCTGATTGGTGTGCAGCGCAGTCGGTGGAATACCTCGTCAGAATGTGAGTTCACAATGAATTTTGGTGTCTATGTACCTGGAATGGCTGCCGCATATAATCGCCCCGACCCTAAGTGGCCAGTGGTTGCGGATTGTGTGGTGCATGCTCGGGTTGGCAGCCTCAATCCAAAGCCCACCGATCTATGGTGGACAATAACACTTGAGGATGACGCGGAGAAAGTGGATACACTGATTCGAGAAGAAATATCTCAGCAGCTGCAACACTATGTCTTGCCTTTTTTGCATCGTCTTCAGAGTAAATGGGATGTGATTCATTTCTTGGAGACACTTCGTCCAGAAGATTATCGAAGGGTCACTTGGCCTCTTCATGAAGGAATCACCTTAGAAAGTTTGGCTATTCTCTACTGGTTGTTAGGGGAGCGTGAGCGATGCCGTGAGGCACTGGAGCAATTGAAAATAGAGGCGATGAAGAAAGGATATATTGAAGGATATAGAGAGCGTGTAGAGAAGCTCTATTACCGATTGTGCTCTTCGTAATCCCGGGTTTTGGTTGTAAAGAAGATAGGGGAAGGATTCTCTAAACATGGGCGTATGGAAGATGGAGCTGTTGTGTTTTTCGACCTGAATACAGGCGAGTTTGCCGTCGTTTGACAGCGAAAGAGCATCGAGAACGCCATAAAAAGCAGGGAGATTTTAGTCGTTGGGGAAAAGAAGGAGCAGATGCTCGGAGGAAACGACGATGACGCCAATATCATGGCAACAAGCGATGACCACCATTCGCCAGCATCCCGATGTCCGATGGGGTGCAGGTGCTGATGAAAAGACCATTTCGGCTGCCGAGCATGCGTTGGAGGTTCATTTTCCTCTGTCTTATCGGCAGTATCTGCGTTCCATAGGCTGGTGCGATGTCGGCTCAGATGAGTTATACGGCTT
>FWWL01008477.1_pt1 | contig 13152 bp, 11 predicted proteins | sample 2228331 | NCBI WGS metagenome assembly FWWL01 (sample SAMEA103939775, study PRJEB20133) | metagenome | reverse complement strand
CAGTCGACTACCTCACCCAGAATCGTATATACGCAATGGCTTACAGGGAATGGGACTATATGGATATATTGAATTTTGAGGAAATGAAGTTTACAGAAAAATAAAAAATGAGGAGCAATAGGCGGAAAAGATTGTTTTTTTTAAATTATAAAACTCTCATCACACACTATCAAATAGACCCTGTTGAAGATAGTGATAAAAGATATGTTTTATCCGTTGTTTGTTTAAAACTTTAAGGATTATAAAGATATAACAGGGGGGTGCTCAATGGGAAAAGGAATAAAGATCGCACTCACGGGTATCGGTATTATTTTTTTAGCCGTCATTATCCTTCTTGCATGGGGTATCAGTGAGTACAATAAGGTCATAGCAATGGATGAGAGGATAAAGGCACAATGGGCACAGGTCGAGAATCAATTAAAGAGGAGGTATGACCTCATTCCAAATCTCGTGGAGACAGTCAGGGGATATGCAAAACATGAAAGGGAGATATTTGAGAATATAGCAGAGGCAAGGACAAGGTATTTTCAGGCAGGAACCCCTGCTGAAAAGATAAGGGCATCCAATGAACTTGAAGGTGTGCTTTCAAGACTCCTTCTTTTGAGAGAGGCATATCCTCAACTCAAGGCGAATGAAAACTTCCTGAAACTTCAGGACAGTCTCGAGGGCACAGAAAACAGGATATCTGTGGAGAGAAAGAGATACAATGAGGCTGTCCAGGCATTAAATACCTATAGAAGGACAGTATTCGGCAGATTCTTTGCCTCCCTTGCAGGTGTTGGCGAGGCGACCTATTATGAAATCCCTGCCGGTGAAAAGGAGGCTCCGAAAGTAAGGTTTTGATATTACGCTGAAACAAATTAATAGAATCACCAGAAGATATAAGGACATGCGAGAGGAGGGAGTTGAACCCTCACGGTTTTACCCACTGGATCCTAAGTCCAGCGCGTCTGCCAGTTCCGCCACTCTCGCTTATAGTCTTTAAAAAATTTTAACACAGTGAAAAAAAGAACAGGAAGATCGAAAGCTAAATGCTTTACCATTCTTTGAGAGCATTCTCGAGTCTAAGTTTTATCGCATCTATAAATTCCTCTGTAAGGGCGAATCTATCAGGTCTTGGCTCTGCAAAATCAACGAGGTCCTTCGTCATTATCCCTGACTCTATTGTCTTCAGAGTCACATCCTCAAGGGTCAGGGCAAATCTCTTTGCATCCTCCACTTTGTCGATCTCAGCCCTCTTTTTGATTGCACCTGTCCATGCAAAGATCGATGCCACGGGATTTGTAGATGTGGGATTACCTTTTAGATATTCATAATAATGCCTTGTCACAGTTCCATGGGCTGCCTCGTATTCAAACTTTCCATCAGGGCTCACAAGAACAGATGTCATCAATCCAAGACTTCCAAAACCTGAAGCGATCATATCTGACATCACATCTCCATCATAATTCATGCATGCCCAGAGCATACCGCCCTCAGATTTCATCACCTGAGCAACTGCATCGTCAATAAGCATGTACCTGTAATTGATACCCCTCTCACGAAGATCTTTTTCTCTCAATTGTATCTCTTCACTGAATATATCCCTGAATCTACCATGATATATCTTCGATATCGTATCCTTTGCACCAAACCATATATCCACTCCCTCATCAAGTGCATAATTTATACATGACCTCGCAAAATTCCTTATGGAATCATCTATATTGTGAATTGCCATGACAATACCTGGCGCATGGAACCTATGAATCACCTCTGTCTCGATCCTCTCCTGAGATATAAATCTTAGTTCAGCCACGCCTGATGATGGTACCTTCATCTCTACTGATTTATATATATCACCATAGGCATGCCTCCCGACTATAATGGGCTTCTTCCATCTCCTCACAAGAGGCGGTATGTTCCTTACGAGTACAGGCTTTCTGAATACAGTACCATCGAGAATCTCCCTTATTGTTGCATTGGGACTCTTCCATTCCTTCTTGAGATTATACTCCTTTACCCTCATGGCATTGGGTGTAATGGTGGCACACTTTACACCAACACCACACTCCTTAATAGCCTGAGCAGCCTCGAGAGTGACCATGTCCTCTGTAATATCCCTGTTTTTTATCCCGAGATCAAAGTATCTGATATTGAGTTCAATATAAGGGAAGATGAGTCTCTCCTTTATGAGACCCCATATTATCCTTGCCATCTCATCTCCATCCATCTCGACTATGGGATTGGTAAGTCTTATCATCAGCACCTCCAATGAGATTGATTCCACAATTATAGCATTTTACAAAAAATGTTATAATTTTTCATGGATTTTTTCCAGAGGATCGCAGAAAGAAGGATACTCGAAGCCATAGAAAGGGGTGAGTTCGACAACCTGAAGAATAAGGGCAAGCCCCTTGACCTGGATGATGATAAACTGGTACCCGAGGATCTGAGGATGGCTTACAGGATATTGAAAAATAATGGATTCCTTCCTCCTGAAATGGAGCTCAAAAAGGAGATACTGAATCTCAGGGAGCTGATAGAGACCATAGATGATGACAGGGAAAGGATAAAAAAGATAAGGGAACTGAACTTCAAACTCATGAAACTCAGTGTAATGCTCAGAAGGCCTGTTAAACTTGATGATTATGAATCAAAGATCTTCGAGAGGTGTCTTGAATAATGGGGTTATTGAGAACTATCAAAAAAGACCTTGAGGCTGCACTGGAAAGGGATCCTGCAGCAAAAAGTATCCTGCAGGTTATTCTCACATATCCAGGATTCCATGCAATCCTCATACACAGGATAAGCCATGCCCTTTACAGGGCAAAGATTCCTCTTATTCCATGGATTCTATCAGCCTTTGCGAGATTTCTTACAGGAATAGAGATCCATCCTGCGGCAAGAATAGGAGAAGGATTCTTTATAGACCACGGGATGGGTGTGGTAATAGGAGAGACCACTGAGATAGGGAAAAACTGCCTCCTCTATCAGGGTGTAACCCTTGGTGGCACGGGAAAGGAAAAAGGAAAGAGACATCCCACCCTTGGAGATAATGTCGTTGTTGGTGCAGGTGCAAAGATACTTGGACCAATAAAGATAGGAAATAATGTGAAGATAGGTGCAAACTCTGTTGTTCTCAAGTCAGTACCTGACCATTCTGTGGTGGTGGGTGTTCCTGGAAAGATTATCAAGAAGAAGGTCATGCGCATTGTACAGGAAGGGATTGAAGAGACCCTTGACCATGTAAGACTCCCTGATCCTGTGGAGGAAGAACTCCATGAACTCAGAGAATATATAACGAGACTCGAAAATAGAATAGAAAAACTGGAAGGAAAAGGAGGAAAGGTGAAGATATTCAATACCATGACAGGTAAAAAAGAAGAACTCATACCTGTTACAGGTAATAGAATCAGAATGTATGCCTGCGGAGTCACTGTATATGACTACTGCCATATCGGTCATGCAAGGAGTGCCGTGGTATTCGATGTCATAAGGAGATATCTTAAATACAAGGGGTTCGATGTAAAGTATGTGAGGAATTTTACAGATATCGATGACAAGATAATAAAGCGAGCAACTGAAGAAGGCATAACATGGGATGCGGTGGCAAAGAAGTATATAGAAGAGTATTACCATGACATGGATAGACTCGGAGTCGAAAGGGCAGATGTTGAACCAAAAGCGACCGAGCATATAAATGAGATGATAGAGATAATTAAGGCGCTCATAGAAAAAGGATATGCATATGAAGTATCTGAAGGTGAAAAAAGGAGTGTATACTTCTCGGTGGAGAGATTCCCTGAGTACGGAAAACTTTCAAAAAAAGATCCTAAGGAACTCCTTGCAGGTGCAAGGATAGATGTGGATGAGAGAAAAAAGAATCCTATGGACTTTGCCCTCTGGAAGGCATCAAAGGAAGGTGAACCATGGTGGAACTCTCCATGGGGAAAAGGAAGACCCGGGTGGCATATTGAGTGCACAGCCATGGTGATAAAACATCTTGGAGAATCCATCGACATCCATGGAGGAGGTGCTGACCTCATATTCCCCCACCACGAAAATGAGATTGCCCAGTCAGAGGCATATACAGGAAAGGTCTTTGCAAAGTACTGGGTCCACAATGGTTTCATCACGATTGATAAAGAAAAGATGTCAAAATCCCTTGGAAATTTTTTCACGATAAGGGAGATACTCGATAGATATGACCCTGAGGTCATAAGATTCTTTCTCCTCTCAACCCATTACAGGAGTCCAGTAGAATTTTCAAAGGAACAACTCCATGATGCGGAATCTTCACTCGACAGATACTACAGCACGATATCAAGGATCGATGACTTCCTTGCACATGCCACTGACACAGGCAGAAAGGTGGATACTTCTCAATTCAAAGAGACTCTCGAGAGATTCATGGAGAGATTTGAGGAGGCAATGGATGATGACTTCAATACCGCCCTTGGCATAGGGCATATATTCGAACTTCTCAAGGAGATCAACAGATTCCTCGACTCAAAACCATCAGGTGAAGAAGCAAGGAGATTACTCACAAATGCAAAGGAGATCTTCAGGACCACGGGCAGGATCCTCAATCTCTTTCAGAGAACTCCCGAACAATGGAATATAGATCTTTTAAGGTATAAGAAGATTCCTCTTACAGAGGCGGATATAAAGAAAAAAATAGAAGAAAGAAAGATCGCAAGGCAGAATAAAGACTGGGCAAGGGCAGATTCCATAAGAAAAGAACTCGAAGACATGGGAATAATACTTGAGGACAAAAGGGACAGGACTGACTGGAAGGTAAAGATTTAATAGATGAATAACAGCAAAGAGAATGTGGAATGGATATATGGTATCAATCCTGTTATTGAATCCCTGAGGTCGGATAGAAAGATAAGGACCATCTACATCTCAAAAAAAAGGGTTGAGGATATAAATAAAATTATAGAGATCGCAAAGGCAAAAGGTATCTCTATAGAGTTTGTAGAAAAAGATTTTTTTGATTCGAGATTTCCGAAGGGCCATCAGGGTATCGCGGTGGTTGCAGAGAAAAAGGCACATCTCACGATCGATGAACTTATCGAGATTCCTCTTATAAAAGGTGAAAAGCCTTTTTTCCTCATAATAGACCTCATAGAAGACCCTCGAAACCTGGGAGCGATTCTCAGGGTTGCGGATGCCACCGGTGTACATGGCGTGGTATATCAATCATACAGGTCAGCGGGTATTACAGGAGCGGTCATAAAGGCATCAGCAGGAGCCATAGAGTATGTCAATCTCACAGAGGTGGTAAATATCAAACATGCAATAAAAAAGATGAAGGATTCAGATATCACCATAATAGGTGCAGAGGCTGGTTCGAAATTAACTCCATGGGAAAAAGATATGACCGAACCACTGGCAGTAGTGATCGGCTCAGAAGGAAAAGGATTACGAAAAACCGTAAGGGAGATGTGCGACACTATTGTGAGTATTCCCATGAAGGGAAAGGTCAATTCCCTTAATGTATCAGTAGCCTGCGGGATTATCTGTTATGAAGTCATGAGACAGAGACTGACGGGCTCTTTATAATGAATCCTCATATCTTTCATGAAAGGAGAACTTCTATTGACTAATTTTTTAAGTTAGATTTATATTTATCTATGTTCAGAAAGATCATATGGTTTACAGTATCATTGATATTTGCCATCTCATTTGCGATTGTAACAGGTGCATATAACCCATCAGAAAAGATCAATGCCCTCTGGATAGTTACTGCCACGGTATGTTTTTATGCCATTACATACAGGCTTTATGCATCATTCCTCGCTGCAAAGGTTCTGAGTCTTAATGAGAATTATCTCGTCCCATCAAAGAGATTAAGGGATGGTATAGATTACCATCCAACAAATAGATGGGTTCTCTTCGGTCATCACTTCGCAGCAATAGCAGGTGCAGGTCCACTCATAGGACCGATGCTCGCAGCCCAGTTCGGTTATCTGCCAGGATTTTTATGGATACTGATAGGTTCTACCCTCGGTGGTGCTGTCCATGACATGGTAATACTCTCTGCATCAGTAAGAAGGAATGGAAAGTCCCTCGCACAGATAGCAAAGGATGAGATAGGACCTGTAGGTGGCATAGCAGCATCTCTGGCGATACTCTTTATCATAATAGTCGCACTTGCAGGGCTCGGGCTCGCTGTTGTAAATGCACTTATAAAAAGCCCGTGGGGAACATTCACGATCGCATTCACAATACCTGTGGCATTCTTTATGGGGATATATCTTTATAAGATAAGACCTGGAAGGGTCTCGGAGGTGAGCCTTATAGGTGTAACGCTCCTTATTCTTGCTGTGATAACAGGGCATGCTATCCCTGGTTCCTTTCTTGAACCTTTATTCAATCTCTCAAGAAACAGCCTTGTTCTTTCGATAACACTTTATGGTTTTATCGCATCTGTACTTCCTGTATGGATGCTTCTATGTCCGAGGGACTACCTCTCAACATACATGAAGATCGGCACCATACTCTTACTCGCAATAGGTGTGATTTTGATTGCCCCTGAGATAAAGATGCCCCGCATAACAGGATTCATACACGGCGGAGGACCTGTAATACCAGGAACACTCTTCCCATTCATGTTCATAACAATTGCATGCGGTGCGATATCAGGATTTCATTCACTTATATCATCAGGAACCACACCAAAGATGATCTCTTCAGAGAAAGATATTCCTTTGATAGGTTTCGGGGCAATGCTTGTCGAGGGATTTGTAGCCATGATGGCAATCATTGCTGCCACAATCCTGATACCAGGAGATTACTTTGCGATTAATACAAAATTACCATTCGAGGTTCTGAAATCCATTGGATTTCCACCCGAAAGGATAAATGAATTATCGAGTCTCGTTGGAGTCGATGTATCAGGAAGGCCAGGTGGTGCGGTATCACTCGCAGTTGGCATGGCAAGTATATTCTCGGGAGTTCTGGGAAAGGAATGGATGCCTTACTGGTATAACTTTGCCCTGATGTTCGAGGCACTATTCATACTGACAACAGTCGATACAGGGACAAGGGTTGCGAGGTTCTTACTGCAGGAGCTGGGTGGATATATATACAAGCCTCTGAGGAAGCAAAGATGGATGCCAGGGATAATAATAACGAGTCTTCTTGTAGTACTGGCATGGGGATACCTTATCTACTCAGGAAATATCTCGAGTATATGGCCCATGTTCGGTGTGGCAAATCAGTTACTCGCAGCAATAGCACTGGGTGTTGGAACAACTGTCATAATAAAGATGAAAAAGGTAAGGTATGCATGGACGACATTCATACCAATGGTATTTATGTTCACAACAACCCTTACTGCATCATATAAATTAATTCACATCTTCAATGAGAAAGCAACAAAGGCGCAGAATTCAATGGAAGCCTTTCATTACAGAGTGGATGCCTTTCTTGTATTCCTCATGGCAGTACTTGCAATAACAGCACTTATTGATATGCTCTATAAATGGTATGGTTACCTCAGCGGAAAGAGAGAGATACTGACGAGTGAGGTAAAGGCATTTCAGTAAATATTTCGACTTTTCAGTTCTGTAAAGGCAAAGAGAAATGACATGAGTGCAAAGAAAAGCATTATTATCCACAGGAAAGAATAGTAAATAACCTTTTTTATATTTCTCTCTCTCAAATAAAAAAATAGCCTTCCACCCATCATTACGACTCCAAAAACCAATGTGAGTCCAAGTAGTATCTGTCCAAGTATCCTTACCATATAAAATTTTAACACACACACCACACCGCTCCAGAGAATAACCTGCACTATTCATGGTCATATCATTGGGGAGATTAAATACCCTTCCAATATTTTATGATCCATCTCATAGATAAATCCTCAAAAGGGTATTATGATATAATCAGGCATGGTGATGCCTGAATCCCGAAAAAGGAGGCTTTATGGAGATAATTGATCTCAAAGAAAAGATCAGGTTCTATCCTCAGAGAATATCGAGGGAGATGCTCTCTGACATGCCTGAAATGAGAATAGCCCTCATGTGTCTCGAAAAGGGGCAGAACCTCGAACCCCACAGGGCACCTTTAAGACTGCTCATGTATGTGGTGGAGGGAAAAGGCACATTTACTGTTGGAGAAGAAAGGATCATAGCGGATGCAAAGACATGTATATTATGTGACCCGATGGTTCCACACGGATTCTCGGCAGATCAGGGAGAGAGACTCGTTGTAATGGCTGTTGTAACACCGGCAGAATAGAAAAACCTTCAAGAATCAGTCTTCTGACATCTTGAATCTCCTTCACAAGCGTATTCTCCTCAACGATCAGAAAAATGAGAGGAGTGGATCTCTACTGCCCAGAACTTACTTTTTAGAAAGTAAGCACGGAGCTGATTTTAAAATAGTAACCACAAGAAAATTCGTTCTATTGACAAATCTCTGATTTAGAATTATCCTATTTCAGATGGATGAGATGAATCTGAAAAGAAGGGTCCTGGTACCTGTAATATCTTCAATCCTGTTGATATTCCTTTTTGTTATCTTTATCACCAATATCGTTTCAAAGATCCATTTCTCAAGGCATTTAAATGATGAAATCTCACATGCCAGGACATTTATTGGACTGATCTTTGATAAAAAGGAGCCTCCACAAAAGACAGAGATCATGAATTTTATGGATTATCTGAAGAGACATAATATGCATGTAATCATCTCTGAAAAGGATAAGATCATATTCACCACCCTTGATGAAAGAATGCTCAAGGAGATAAAGGACATCCTCACGGAAAAAAAAGAAGCGAGAATAAATAAAAATGATTATATAATTCTCAAAGACACCATCGTTCTCAAAGGAAAGACCTCTGATCTTTCCATGCTTATCGATAAAACAGAATCTTATGAAACACTCTTAATAAATACCATTAATGAGGCTATCGCTGTATCAGCAATCCTCATCATACTCCTTACAGCAATAATATTCAGGATAAATCTTGACAGACCAATCAGAAATCTCATCACAGATCTAAGGCAGGACAGGGCATTAAGAAAGACAGGTATAAGGGAGTTCGATCTCCTCGGAAAGGCAGTCAATACAGCCATAGAGAAACTCTCTCAAAGATCTGAGAGATATCAGATGCTTCACAGGATAGCGGTTGAGTTAAACACTACAGGTGATGTCGAAAAGATACTTCAGGAAATACTCGATGATTCAAGACATATTCTTGATGCAGAATATTCAGCACTGGCACTCTATGATGATGAAGGAAGATTTAAAAAATTATTTGTATCAGGAACACAGAGCACTGTAAACAGACTTCCAGAAGGAAAAGGCATTCTCGAGTTCATGAAGTATTCACTCACACCTGTAAGGATAAATGATGTTAAAAGCCACTTCGCCTTCTCGGGAAGATTTCCTGAGGGACATCCTGATATAACCTCATTCCTTGGTTATCCGATGTATAACAGAGAGCATAAACCAATAGGTGCACTGTACTTTGCAAACAAGATAAATGGAGAATTCACAAGGGAGGATGAAGAGATTCTTAAGGCAATATCATCCAATATTGCGATAACCATCGAAAGATCTACCCTCATAGAAAAACTCGAAAGATTTAAGATGATAATAGAAAATGCCCACGATGCTGTGGTGGTAACAGACAGAAATGGAAATATAGAATATGTCAACAGGACATTCGAAAAAATTACGGGCTACACACTTAAAGAGGTGATTGGAAAGAATCCCAGAATCCTGAAGAGTGGTCTCCATGATGACATGTTCTATAAAAAACTCTGGCAGACCCTCCTCAGGGGAGAGACATGGAAGGGAGAATTCATAAACAAAAAGAAAAATGGTGAACTGTACTATACATCCGCAAATATCTTTCCTCTCACACTGTATGGAGACAATATCACCCACTTTGTCTCGATACAGAGGGACATAACAGAAGAGAAAAAATTATATGAACATCTCCTCAGGGCACAGAAGATGGAGGCTATAGGAACCCTCGCAAGTGGAATAGCACATGACTTCAATAATATACTCACGAGTGTCCTGGGATATGCAGAGCTCCTGAAGGATAATCTCGAAGAGGATTCCAACCTTTACCGCTACGCAGATATAATCGAAAAGTCAGCGGAGAGGGGTGCCCAGTTAGCGAGAAAGATCCTCACAATAACGAGAAAGGAACATATAGAATTCAGGAGTATAAATCTGAATGATGTCGTTCATGAGGTTGTGGAGCTCCTTAAGAAGAGTATCCCGAAGGAGATCACCATAGATGTGAAACTCGATCCTGATATACCATTTATAAAGGCAGACCCGTCACAGATAAGTCAGGTGATTCTGAACCTTGCCATAAATGCAAAGGATGCGATGCCAGAGGGCGGAAGATTATTAATTGCGACATCAAAGGTCGGAAATGAGAATGGTGCACAGGGTATTCCATTGTCAAAGGGATTTGTTAGACTCACTGTAGAAGATACAGGAAAAGGGATCCCGAAAGAATACCAGACAAAGATATTCGACCCTTTCTTTACAACAAAGGAACCTGGCAAAGGAACAGGACTGGGCCTCTTTATAGTCCATACAATAGTCATGAATCATGGAGGATATATAAATCTCTACAGTGAGCCTCATATGGGAACAAGATTCAATATCTATTTTCCAACTGCAGAAAAGGAAGGTCCTGAAAAAAAGGAGGTATCCATTTCATCTCCAGTTAAAGGAGGGACAGTGCTTGTTATAGATGATGAAGAAAGTATATGTGATCTTTATGAGGATGTCCTGAAACCTCACGGCATATCAGTGATAAAGGCAACAGATCCCCGTGAAGGTATAAGATTATTCAGGAGTAATCCTAACATAGATATTACTGTATTAGACCTTATCATGCCAGGTATGAGTGGAAGAGAGGTATTCCAGATACTCAAGGAGATAAGACCTGACGCAAAGATCGTACTCTCATCCGGCTACAGTGCAGAACTGTATGAAGATGTTGAAAAGATGTTATCATCAGGTGCAAAGGTATTCTTACAGAAACCTGTATCACCAAAGACAATACTCACAACAATAATAAAGATACTCAATGAAGAATAGAGGATTCTACTACAGAAGAAGCAGATATCCATTAATATTTACCCTCATCTTCCTCATCACCACTCTCTTTTATCTCTTCTCCGATAAGAAGGATAACAGTAGTAAAAATGAATATGTAAGGGTAATAAAGGTCTTTGATGGCGATACTGTCCTCTTGAGATATAATAATGAGAAAATAAAAGTAAGGCTCATAGGAATAGATGCACCAGAGATGGAGCAGAGACCATGGGGAGAAAAAGCAAAGAGACATCTCGAAAAGATATTAAGGGAATCAAAAAATAATGTAAAGATCGAATTCGATATCCAGAGGTATGACAGATATGAAAGGCTTCTTGCCTATCTATGGACCCCTGATGGAAGACTTATAAATGAGATGATACTGAGTGATGGATATGCGGTCCTTCTCAGCATACCACCCAATGTAAAATATGTAGACAGACTCATCAAAGCAGAAGAAATGGCAAGAAAAAAGAAGAAAGGAATATGGTCAACGAATGGTCTTAAGGAAAGTCCTCAGGAATTTAAAAGAAGAGAAAAGGGGATCTTTTAGAATCTCAAGAGCCATCCAGACATCCTTCTCAGGGACTCAACCTCCCTTCTCTCACCATCGAGTCCATCCATTCCAAGGATTGCCCTTGCATAAATCTTGCCATCCTCAACAGCAGGTTGATTGAATGGATTTATACCGTAAAGAAGTCCTGTAAAGGCTGTCGCTATCTGGAAAAAATTAAATAACTTTCCGAGATTATATGGATCCACTCTTGGAATAGATAATGTCATGCTCGGTCTTCCTCTCTTCCTAAGACTCAACATGGTTGATTCCTGCTCTATCTTTATCAATTCAGAAAGTGTGTGTCCACAGAGGTAATTGAACTCACTGTATTCAGGAAATATATCGGGTATCCTGATATCGACTCCAAAATCCTCCACCCTTATGAATATAATAACCTCCCTTCCAGGACCTTCCATCCAGTACTGTAACTGGGAGTGCTGATCAACCGTGCCCAGTGAAGGATACGGCATGAGTCCCTTATTCTGTTTTCCAAGACTCTCAGCCCACAACTGGGCAAACCATTGAGAGAGAACCCTCAGTGAATCACTATACGGCATGATGACATTTATATTCTTACTGTGGTGAATATCCATCAGATAAAGCATGCTTCCGAATAGATAACATGGTGAATTCCAGATATCAGGCTTCAGGGTCTCCATTATACTCCCTGCACCCTCAAGCAACTCTTCTATCTCCACCCCCATCACTGCAGCCGGGAGAAGTCCAACAGGACTCAATACAGAGTATCTGCCAACAACACCCCTGGGTATACTTAAAGAGGTGAGATTATACTCCCCTATGAGCCTTCTCAATGGACCTCTTTCAGGATCTGTGGTCACAACAAAGTGTTCTTCTGGCCTGAGCCCCTCTTTTTTCATAAGGTCCCACATTATCATAAATGATGATATGGTCTCTGCTGTGGTACCTGACTTTGTTACCACATTAACCACAGTCTTTTTTAATTCGATATGCCTGAGTATAGTATCGAGAGTACGGGGATCCACATTATCGTAAATATAAATGTGTGGCCTGTGACTTTTCCTCAATGCCCTGCATATAACCTCAGGACCGAGACTCGAACCACCTATGCCAAGTAAAAGAAAATTTTCAAATCTTTCATTTATCCATTTTGCTACTGACTTTATCTCTGAAACATCCTGAAATGGGAGTTCAAGAAATTCAAATTCAGGCATCTCCCTGTTTATTATCCTTCTGTGTAGACTTCCGACCTGAGGTGCAAGATAGTTAATCTCCTCCTCCCTCAGACCATTATCTCCTATCACATCAAAAAGCATGCAGGAAAAATTTAATTCCATAATCCCTCCACTTCCTGAAAATATATCTTTAATTTTTACACATTATAGCACAAAGGATATTCACTTAAAAATTCTGACCTCAGCCCCACAGGCAATCTTCATTTAAAAGGAGATAGAAAATTATTATCAGGGCCAATTGTAATAAATAATAACTTTACTTAAATAAAAAATGTTTGTATAATATATAAATAACAATAAAAAATTATGAACAC
>FWWL01008475.1_pt1 | contig 13157 bp, 9 predicted proteins | sample 2228331 | NCBI WGS metagenome assembly FWWL01 (sample SAMEA103939775, study PRJEB20133) | metagenome | reverse complement strand
GACTGTTGTGGAGCGACACTCTGCGCCAGATTTTTTAGGCAGTGCTCCCAAACATACCGTCGAGAAACCAAGGCACACCTTGCCGAGTGGCAGTAGCCTTCGCTTTGCGAGTGATTTTGTTGCCTGCTACGACCGCTATCACAGGTTTTTGAACCACTTTTTGGAGGATTTGGGCGCGTGCGATTGCACGCTCTACATCGCGAACATCGATAACGGAAGATACTTCTGCTAAGAGGTACTGTTCTTCATCGCCCGCTCGTCCTCGCACAACAAGGTCACTCCAAAGCACTTCAAGACGCTCTTGTGCTGAAATAATACCTTGCTCCTCTGCATCGTCCAGCATAGATGCCAGTTGGTCTCTACGGATGACACGAATTCGCTTCAGGAGACTACTAAAATAAGCGTGAGCATATTCACGATAGCGTCGTTCCAATCGCTCGCCCTTGAGGTCTGCTATATCGTTCATCATCTGTTGCTGGTTTTTCTCTAACTTATCAAGGCGCACTTCTACCTTTTCGAGGCGCACTTCAACCTTTTCGAGGCGCTCCTCTACCCGTTCAAGTCGCTCCTCTACACGGTCCATCCGCTCTTCCAGTCTTCCGACTCGCTGTTCAATGCGGATTTGCGCCTCAGTAAGTTCCTGAACGCGTTGTTCGGTACGGGCTTGGGCTTCGGCGAGTTCTACCACTCGCTGTTCGGTACGGGCTTGGGCTTCGGCGAGTTCTGCCACTCGCTGTTCGGTACGGGCTTGGGCTTCGGTGAGTTCTGCGACGCGCTCTTCCAGTTTTTCCACTCGCTGTTCGGTACGGGCTTGGGCTTCAGCGAGTTCTTCTACGCGTCGTTCAGTGCGAGCTTGGGCTTCGGCGAGTTCTGCCACCCGCTGTTCGGTGCGGGCTTGGGCTTCGACTAATTGGCTAACCTGAAGTTCAGTGCGGTTTTGAGCGTCTATGAGGGTACCTACCAGCTCCACCAGTTGCTGAACCTTTGCTTCCAGCCGTAGGTGCGACTCCGCAAGCTCCTGAAACTGAGCTGGAAGGTTCAGGAGCTCCCCAGAGAGGAGCACCTGGCGCAACGCCTCACGCAATTCAGGCTTCTCCTGAAGCAAGCGGAGGAGGTCTAAAAATGCCTTCTCATCAAAATCCATGTCCTCATCTATTATACCGCACGATGCTCGGAAGTGAAGAGCCGACGCTTCGAAGAGGGAACTGCCAGCAGGTACAATTGGGTCAGCATCGATGGCGTACATCAGCCTCTATCGCAAGTATCGTGCCCAAGATTTCGAGGAACTGTTGGGGCAGGAGCATGTGACTATCACCCTACGAAGCGCAATCCAGCAGGGGCGGTGGTCGCATGCGTACCTGTTCTGCGGTCCGCGTGGCACGGGCAAGACCTCCACAGCGCGCCTGCTGGCGAAAGCCCTCAACTGTGAACACGGACCTACTCCGAACCCATGCAATCAATGCCGATTCTGCCAAGCCATTCAAGCAGGCACCTTAGTCGATGTGATCGAGATGGACGCTGCGTCCGAGACCAGTATCGAGGATGTGCGCACCTCGATCATCGAGAATGCCAAATATCCCCCGATGGAGGCGCGGTACAAGGTCTATATCATCGACGAGGTGCATGACCTTTCCGCGAAGGCGTTCGATGCCTTGCTCAAGACAATAGAGGAGCCACCGCCTCATGTGGTCTTTGTGTTGGCAACGACCGAGTTTCACCGCGTGCCTCCCACCATTCGCTCACGCTGTCAGCGGTTCGATTTTCATCGGGGCACGATTGCCGATATTGCGCGTCGGCTCCAGCAAGTGGTAGAGGCGGAGGGACTTCAGGCAGAACCCTCTGCGCTCACCTTGATTGCTCGCTTTGCCGATGGGTCGTGGCGCGATGCGCTAACCGCATTAGAGCAGGTCAGCGCATTCAGCGAAGATGGGGTCATCCGTCCTGAGACCGTCTACAACGCACTGGGCGTGCTGGAAGATGAGACGCTCTTTCGGATTACCGATGCCCTGATTGATCACGACACGGGCACGGTGTTGCAGGTGCTGGATGAGCAACTTCTGCTGGGGCGTGAGCCGCGGGTGTTTGCCGAGTCGCTGATTCAGCACTGGCGGTCGCTCATTCAGGCATCGGTGCATGGGGTAGACCGAGCAGGCTACTACGACCCCACTTTCTGGAGTGCGATGGTGGAGCAGGCGCGCCGAGCCGGAATCCCTCGCCTTTTGCACTGGTGGGAAAAGACGGTGGGGGCACTCTCGGAGATGCGCACCTCGGGTTCACCCCGCGCCATTCTGGAACTGTATCTGCTGATGTTTGCTACAGAAGGCACAGAAGCGATTGCCCCTGCACCCCAGCAAGCTTCCCCACAACCGAAAGTGGGCAAGGCGTCCTCCGCCCAACAAGCATCGCTTCCTACCACCCCCTCCCCAACGCCTGCTCCCTCTCAGGAGTCTGTGAAACCCGAACCTGCTCCCTTTCAAGAATCGGCTAAGTCTGAGCCTGATACTGTTGTCAGCGCTCCTACCGATGAGCCGAACCAGTTGTGGCAAGCGATGGTGCAGAAGCTCAAAGCACGTAGCCCCGTGGGAGGCGGAAACCTCGAAGGCTCCTGTGTTCAAGTGGAAGGCGAGACGGTACGGCTGTTCCTGCGCAGTGAGATGGCGCTTGCTTTCTTTCGTTCGAAGCCCTCGCGCGAGCAGAACCTCAAGGATTCGGTGCGTAGTGCGCTTGGTCTGCCTCACGCCCATGTGATACTGGAGGTGAACGCTACTCCGCCGGACCCGCCCCCCCCTCCCCCTACGGTGGAAATGCCTGAGTTAGAAGGCGATGCACTTGCGGAAGCGGTCATTCGTAACCTTGGGGGATACGAAGTGCCTGACGAGGAGGTATAATCCCTTCGGTGAACCTAATGCAAGCACCAATTGATGCCCAACAGGAGATTATCTATCCCGACACGGACGGTCAACCGATGGCAAACAATACTAAACAGGCGATGGCGATGATGATACTCAAGGAGAACCTCGACGCCATGTTTGCCCATCGGGATGACATATTCGTGGCTATTGACCTTTTCTGGTACCCAGTGGAGGGGCGTCCAGACATTCGCCAAGCACCCGATGTGATGGTCGTGCTGGGGCGTCCCAAAGGGCATCGGGGGTCATATAAACAGTGGTTAGAGGGAGGGATTGCACCTCAAGTGGTGTTCGAAGTCCTTTCCCCCAGCAACACCCCACAGGAGATGGAAGAGAAACTTGTCTTTTATGAACGGTATGGGGTTCAGGAGTACTACATCTATGACCCCGAAACGGGCAAGTGGGAGGGGATGCTCCGCCAGGGTAGGCGGTTGATTTCGATTGAACCGATGGAGGGGTGGGTTAGCCCTCTATTGGGCATCCGCTTCGAGCGAGGGAATGCAGAAGACCCTGGTGTCTATGACACAGAGGGCAACCGTTTTCGGTATATGGTAGAGGTTCGGGAGGCGCTCTTAGAAGCCCTTCAACGGGAGCGTCAGCGTGCCGAGCGATTAGCTCAACGCCTCCGCGAACTGGGCGTGGAGGTGGAGGAAGAATCGCCCAGATAGGGTATACTATTTGGTGAAGCCGACATAGCTCAGTGGTAGAGCGGCGCACTCGTAATGCGCAGGTCGTGGGTTCGAATCCCACTGTCGGCTCCAGCCTAAATTCCCGCGAATACGGTTCCCACCCATTCAGCGAAGGGCGGGATCAGCGTCTCTAACCGAGCCTCTTGCTCCTCTTGAGGCATCGCGAGGTACTGTTCGAGGCGAGCGCGCCACTCCTCGACTGCTTGTGCTTCCGCAGAACCTGCTACCATCTCCAGCAGGCTGAGATGCGCCTGACGCTTCTGCATCACCTCCAGCGCATCCAGCATCTGCCGATGGCTCCCACCCTCCCAGATAGGAAGTACCAACGCCTCGCGGAGTAGGCGTTCGATGCCGAACTCTGCCAATACCCCGTGCCCGCCATGCACCTCCATACACCACTTTGCCGACTGCACCGCCATCTCGGCTGTCCAATACTTCGCCAGATGGGTGATGAGGCGGAACAGGTGATAACGGGGAGTATAGGGCGGGGTTTCCTGCCATACCTCTTGATAGAGTCGAGCCGATGTCCAAGCAAGTGCGAAGGCGATGCGCAGGCGTTCACGCCAACAGTGGAACTGCTGGCGCATAAGGGGATGCTCCATCAGGGGCTTGCCGAAGGCTATGCGGTGCGTGGCAAAGGTTTCTGCCTCGGCAATCGCCCGCTGAATCAAGGCGACGCTACCTATGCTGTTTGCAACTCGAGAGCAGTTGAGCACCTCCAACACGAGGTAGATGCCAATCTCTGGAGTGCCCAGTAGATAGCCCTCGCTATTGCGCAGTTCTACCTCGCCTGTGGGCACAGAACGGGTTCCGATTTTGTCCTTGATTCGGCGGATGAGATAGTTCAGGCTTCCATCCTCGCGCTCGCGGGGCACCAGAAAGAGCGCAATCCCCCGCACCCCTTCGGGCGCACCTTGAGGTCGTCCTGCAACCACTGCCAACTCTGCCCCCACATTACTGCAGAAATACTTCTCGCCGGTGAGGTGATAGCGGTCGCCAGCAGGAACTGCTACCGTGCGCACATTCGCTCCGAGGTCGGAACCTCCGCCAGACTCGGTCATCCATGTTGCACCTTGCCAAACCGTATCGTCGCGTCGGAGGAGGGGCGTTAAATAGCGCTCCTTTAGCAAGGGGTTCCCGTATTTCGCCAGAGGAACCGCTGTGGAGAGGCTCACCGTATGGGGGCAGTAAAGTCCAGGGTCATAGTACGAGGTGATGTAGCCCAGAGCGAAGCTGGTGAGGAAGTCTCCCTCTTCCAGAGGGCGCCACACGGCTCCCAGCTCGTACGCTTTTCGCACGAGGGCAGAGTAGCCAGCGGGCAGTATCAGCTCGTCCACGCGATTGCCCCAACGGTCGTAGGCACGCCACCACGGGGTGCCGGCACGGTCTACACTCTCAGAGAGGGCACGCCCTTCGAGCTCCCACCAGTGCTCGTACGCATGCAATGTTTGCTCATGGGTCAGGCTACCCAGTTGCTGGCGCAAAAACTCAACAGGTGAACGCATTGTCGTGCCTTCTCGATTCGGCAGGCGGATTTCGATTCCTACCTATGGAGAGCCACTATGCTCCGCTTGGGGGGACGAAAAAGAGGCGTGTGCTGAAAAACAGAGCGAACCGAATGGAAAGTGAATCTGAACCGTGTATCCCTATCAACCCCAATTTAGGGCATACTCTAAGCATGCTACCCGCGCATAAACCCCGTTCTGCACCTGCCGAAGAATACGCGACTGCGCCCCGTCGGCAACCTCATCGCTGAGCTCTACCCCCCGCTGAACAGGACCTGGGTGCATCACGATGCAGTTGGGCTTTGCTTTGCGCAATCGGTGGTGGGTGATTTGGTAGTCGCGTCGGTAGGCGTTGAGACTTGGTATCAGACCTGCCTCCATGCGTTCGGTCTGCATCCGCAACGCCATTATCACATCTGCTCCTTCAATCACCTCTTCTATATGAACCGTCTGGCGGGCGTTCGGTAGGGGTGCATCGGGAAGCAGGGTGGGAGGGGCACAGAGCCACACCTCTGCTCCTGCTTGGCTCATAAGGATAAGGTTAGAGCGTGCTACTCGGCTGTGCTTGATGTCCCCTACAATCGCAATTTTGCGCCCTTTGAGCCACGGGGTGGTGGGGTCAGGTTTGCCGAGCTCCTCCCAGATTGTGTAGAGGTCTAACAGGGCTTGGGTTGGGTGTTCGTGCGCGCCATCCCCTGCATTCAGGATGGGCACAGTGGAAACCCGACTAACGGTATGCCCTGCCCCCGCCTGAGGGTGGCGTAGCACGATTGCCCGCACGCCCTGCGCGCACAGCGTGCGCACCGTGTCGGCAAGGCTTTCCCCTTTGGCGATACTGCTTGCACTGACCGTAATCACGAGCGGATGAGAGCCAAGCCACAGACATGCTTGCTCGAACGCTCCCCTTGTGCGCGTACTCGCTTCGTAGAAGAGTAGGGCGATGAGTCGAGGAGTGGGCGGTGGAGGGGGAGAAGTGGGGTTCTTAGCGAGGGCATGCATTCGCCATAACAGTTGGGCAACGGGCAGGTCGTGGGCACTCAGGATATGTCGCATGGCTCAGGGTAGGGTCTCGGCTGGCTCTCGACGCTTGCGCAAGACCACACGGTCGCGCCCTTCCAGCTCCATCAGCTCTACCAACACGAATTCGGTTCGGCTGGTGGGCAGGTTCTTGCCTACATAGTCGGGTCGTATTGGTAGCTCGCGGTGTCCCCGGTCGATGAGCGCCACCAGTTGGATACTGGCAGGGCGTCCGAGCCACATGACCGCTTCCATCGCGGCGCGCACGGTGCGCCCTGTGTGGATGACTTCATCTACGAGAATCACGCGCTTGTTCGTGATATCGACGGGGACTTCGGTCTGACCCCGAGAGATGGTCGTGGGGCGGGGGCGGATGTCGTCGCGGAAGGGGGTGATGTCCACACTTCCACAGGGGATGCCGACGCCCTCTATCTGGGAGAGGGCGAGTGCCAAACGACGCGCCACCGGCACCCCGCGTCGCTGGATGCCGATAACCACGAGGTCGCGCGCCCCCTTGTTGCGCTCCAAGATTTCGTGGGCAATCCGGGTGATGGCGCGTCGGATATCCTCGGCGTCCATCACCACCACTTCCGAAATTTTTTCCTCTTCGCCCATTTTGGTACCCCTACAACGGCAAAGCCTTTACCTGCTCTGTCGTGCGCAGGCAGTTGTCCAGCTCCCCTGCGTGCACGAGAGCCAAGGGCAGCACCTCGTCCATATGACGCACCAGATGGAACTGCATCTGGTTGCGTACATGTTCGGGAATGTCGTCCAAGTCAGGCTCATTTTCTGCGGGCAGGATGACCTCGTAGATACCTGCTCGGTGTGCGGCGATGACCTTTTCTTTGATGCCGCCGACGGGGAGCACGCGCCCGCGCAGAGTAATCTCGCCCGTCATCGCCACATCGCGCCGAACAGGGCGTCCCATCAGCGCAGAGACGAGCGCAACCGCCATCGTAATCCCTGCTGAGGGACCATCTTTGGGAATCGCCCCTTCGGGCACATGGATGTGAATATCGTACTTGTGATAGAACTCCTCGTCGATGCCCAGCTGTTTGGCGCGCGAGCGCACATAGGTGAGCGCAGCTTGAGCCGATTCCTTCATCACCTCGCCGAGGTGCCCTGTCATGATGAGGCGCCCTTCGCGTCCGGGCACGACGGCAACCTCCACCGCCATCACATCACCACCGAACTCGGTGTATGCCAGCCCCATCGCAACGCCAATCTCGTCTTTCTCCTCTTTGGTGCCGAAGCGGTAGCGGGGCTTGCCAAGATAGTCGGGCACATCGTCGGCATCGACCACTACCCGTGTCTCCTCGCCTGCTGCGACCTTCTTGGCAATCTTTCGGCAGATGGTGGCGATTTCGCGCTCAAGATTGCGCACACCTGCCTCGCGCGTGTACTCCCGAATCAAGCGCAGGAGGGCGTCATCGGTAAACTGCACATGCTCTTCCGTCAGTCCGTGTCGCTCGCGCACGCGAGGCACCAGATAGTTGCGCGCGATAGCAAGCTTCTCGTCCTCTGTGTAGCCAGAGAACGGGATAATCTCCATCCGGTCGCGCAAGGGAGGTGGGATGGTCTCCAGCGTGTTCGCTGTAGTGATGAACATCACATCCGACAGGTCGAACGGTACCTCGAGGTAGTGGTCAGAGAACCGTTCGTTCTGTTCAGGGTCTAACGCTTCCAGCAGGGCGGAGGTGGGGTCTCCGCGAAAGTCGTAGCCAAGTTTGTCGATTTCGTCCAGCATGAACACAGGGTTGCGCGTGCCGGCTTGGCGTAGTCCTTGAATGATGCGTCCGGGCATGGCACCGATGTAGGTTCGGCGATGCCCGCGGATTTCCGCCTCATCACGCACGCCCCCCAGCGAGACACGGATAAACTTGCGTCCCAATGCTCGCGCAATCGAACGCCCCATCGAGGTCTTCCCCACGCCGGGCGGTCCCACGAAGCAGAGAATCGGTCCTTTGAGCGAGCCTGAGAGTTTGCGCACTGCCAGAAACTCCAGCACGCGCTCTTTGACCTTCTTCAGCCCGTAGTGGTCTTCATCTAAGATGCGTGCCGCTTCGTTGATGTCTACACGGTCTTCTGTCTTCTGCTTCCAAGGCATGGAAAGCACGGTGTCCAGATAGGTACGGATGACGGAAGCTTCGGGCGAGGCGAAGGGCATCTTCTCGAGGCGGTCGACCTCTTTGAGCAGGCGTTCGCTGATTTCTTCACTCATGCCCGCTTCTGCGATACGACGGCGGTACTCTTCGACCTCTGAGAATCGCTCGTCTCGCTCGCCCAGTTCGCGCTGGATAATCTTGAGTTGCTCGCGCAAGTAGTATTCGCGCTGGGTATCGCCCAGTTCCTGCTCAACGCGGTCGCGGATGCGCTGTTGCAGTTCCGCTACCTCCAGTTCCCTGCGAAGGAACCGCACCAGCAGTTCTAACCGTTCTGGGACGGAGAGCGTCTCAAGCAGTTGTTGTTTTTCCGTGAAGTTCAGCGGGGCGAAGTGGGCAATGGTGTCTGCAAGGCGTCCGGGCTGGGGAATGCTTGCGATCGTCACCACCACTTCGGGCGGAATGTTGCGGTCATGCGACGCTAATGCATCGAACAGGTCGATGACTGTGCGTCTGAGCGCTTCCAGCTCAGGACGCATCCGCACTGGGCGTGTGGGCAAGGTCTCCACTTCGCCCAGCAGATAGGGTTCGGTTTGCTGGAGATTCACTAACCGCGCCCGCTCCAGCCCGCGAAAGACGACTCGCATGGTGGAATCGGGCATGTGGAGCACCTGAAGGATTTCTGCAACGACGCCAACGGAGTAGAGGTCGTCTTGTTTTGGGTCATCGATCGTTACATCGCGCTGGGCGACGAGAAACATCTTCTTGTCCCCTCGCCGCGCCTCATCGACCGCTCGTAGCGATTTCTCGCGCCCCACCAGCACAGGAGCAATCGTCATCGGGAAGTACACATTGTCCCGTACAGGCAGGATGGGCAAAGGGGTCGGCACCGCCGGTTTGCGTCGTCGCCGTACACGCGAACCCTGCTGAACAGTTGCCTCGGTCTCGGTTTTTGAGAGTGCTTTTTTTCGCGCCATAGGTGTCCTCGCTCGCTCTCTGGGTTCAGGATAGGGATTCGTCATCGCCTACCGAATTCCTGCAAGCAGACACGACGCTCATACCAAACCCGCAACCGACAACACCAATCCCACCACGAGTGTGAATCGCAACTTTTCGGACACCCCCTACATTTGGGGGTCAATTGCGTAGAAAAAGGGCACTTTTTGGTACCTATCCGTAGTAGAATTAGCAGGAATTGTCCACACTCTGCAGTATCCCCATGATTAGGAGCAGGGCATGAAGGTTCATAAGTGGTGGCTCGGCTTATGTCTTTGGGGATGCACCCTACTAATTATGGTGCATCTCTTACCTCGTACCGTCCACATCTACTCACTTTGGTGGCAAACTCGCGCACAGGTGCAAGCGCTTGCCCTCGAACAGCAAGCCCTTGCTCAGGAAAAGTTAGAGTTGAAAGCCCAGATTGAGCGTGTCTCCACGCCTCTGGGCAAAGAAACACTCGCGCGTGAGCGCGGATGGCTTAAGCCTGAGGAATTCCCCCTGCAAATCAATGGAGAGTAGGTACAATTCGTGTGTCAAACCGTCTCAATTAGCAGGAGGGAACCGATGCGATTACTGACGCTGATAGTAGCGATAGGCTTCTTTACAGGCGCACACGCCGACCTTAAGCAGTATGTAAATACCAAATCGCCCTTTGAATGGAGCAAGAGCCTTACCGGCAAGATTGGCAACAGCGAATTCACCGAACTGACCGTCATTTCCCAAAAGTGGCGCGAGTTCACCTGGCGTCATCGGGTACGCGTGGTCAAACCGCCTGAACTCAAAAATACCGAGACCGCCCTCCTCTATATCACAGGGAGCGGGGATGGGCGCGGGGAGCTTTCGCTTATCGGGCAAGCGGCGGAACGGGTAGGCGCTATCGCAGTCGTCCTACACGATGTGCCCAATCAGCCCTTGATACGCCCCGACCTCGTGGAAGATAATCTGATTGCCCATACCTATGTGCAGTTCTGGGAGACGGGCGACCCCACTTGGCCCCTGCTGTTCCCGATGGTTAAATCGGCAGTACGGGCGATGGACGCAGTTCAGCAGTTCGCCAAACAGGAGTGGGGACTAAACATCAAGGACTTCGTGGTGACGGGAGCGTCGAAGCGCGGATGGACCACTTGGCTCACCGCTGCGGTTGACCCGCGCGTGCGTGCCATTGCCCCGATGGTGTTCGACAACCTCAACTTCTTCAAGCAGATGCCCCATCAACTGGAACTGTGGGGACGCTACAGCGAGCAGATTGCGGAATATTACGAGCGTGGGCTGATGGAAAAGATGCTCACCGAGCGTGGACGCCAACTGGTTAGCTGGGTAGACCCCTACAGCTATCGTGAGCAGTACACAATGCCCATCCTGATTATCAACGGTGCAAACGACCCCTACTGGGCAACCGATGCAGGGCGACTCTACTTCGACGACCTGCCCTCCAAGCAAAAATATGCCCTCTATGTGCCCAACGGTGGGCATGGACTGGGTGACTACAATCGCGTTATCAATACCATGACCGCCTTCTACCTGATGGTGACGGGCAAAGCGAAGTTTCCTTCCACCATCACCGCCACTACACGCAAATCAGGCGAGCGGGTGGAAGTGTATGTGGAAGCCGATAGGCAACCAGAGAAGGTTCAAGTCTGGGTGGCGCGCGCCGACAATCTCGACTTCCGCCCCGCGCGCTGGGAACCCATCGACATGCACGCCCACGGAAGTCGGTGGCACGCAACGGTGCCGATGGAAGGCAAAAATATCGCCGTGTTCGCCGAGCTAACCTACCGCATCGATGGGCAGACCTTCACCTTGTCTACAATTCCTGAGATTATCAAGCGATAACAGGATACCGAGGGGGCGTCAGAGTGACGGGCTGGGGCGCCATTCCCATCCCCACTCGTTCTTCACTCCCTCACTCATCATTCACCCCCATTCGTCATTCTGAGCGAAGCCCCTAACTGTTATTCTGATTCGAAGCGAAGAATCTCAGACCCTTCCCCTTCGCCTTCGGCTCAGGGTGACGGAGGGGTGTTGCTCAGGGTGACGGGGAGTGGCGTCATTCCCACCCCATCCCGTCATTCACCCCCTCTCGTCATTCTCACCCCCTACCCGTCATTCTGAGCGAAGCGAAGAATCTCAGCCCTCACCCCCCTGCCCCGCTCTTACCGTAGCACGGGCGTCTCGCCCGTGCAATAGCCCCTTCACCCCCAGCCCCTCTTTAGCCCTCACCCCCAGCCCCTCTCCTACCGTAGCACGGGCGTCTCGCCCGTGCGCCTTCACCCCCCTGCCCTTTTTAGCCCTCACCCCCAGCCCCTCTCCCATAGGGAGCTTACTGCACGACACTTTTTGAGGGAGAACAGAAAAGGGGCGCACACGGGGGGGCGCCCCTACACAACCGCCTTACCTGTAGGGGCAGACCCCCGTGTCTGCCCTGACAAACAGAAGCCGACCTCAGGCACAAGTATGAAAAACTGTCGTGCAGTAAGCCCATAGGGAGAGGGGAGAATCGGACTCCCCCTTCTCCTTGTGGGAGTGTTCAGACCGGAGACATCGTGGACAGGTGTTCAGAGACATCGTGGACACCTTTGAGGTCAGTTCCATCGTCCAGTCGCTCAACACGATGGCGCTCTCTGCGCCTCCTTCCCTTGCTAAAGGGGTGTGCTTGGAACTCAAAGGGCTTCTTGTTCCGCTCTTGAGCGAAGGGAACGGTTTTGTTCAGGTAGGAAAGGAGCAGGGTACACACCTGTCCACCATGTCCCCGAACAGGTGTCCACCATGTCCCCGGTCTGTACAGGGAGAGGGGCTGGGGGTGAGGGTTGGGATTCTTCGCCTTCGGCTCAGAATGACGAGAGAGACAGTTTGACGGGCAAGACACAGAATGACGGGAGAAGAGGCAAAATGGCGCCGTGAGGACTTTGGAATACCCCCCACCCCGTCACCCTGAGCGGAGCGAAGGGTCTGAATTTGAGATTCTTCGCCATGACGCGAGAAGGGGCAATAGGAAAGTTGGGATATAATACAGTTTGGCTGCGGGGGAGCATCTTCCCTCACCAACCCAACAGGAAAGTTGGGTAATCTTATCGTAGAGGTGTAAACCATGCGACGAAATGGGTTCACACTCATAGAGTTATTGGTGGTGATAGCGATTATCGCTATCTTAGCGGCGATACTGTTCCCTGTCTTCGCTCAGGCTCGTGAAATGGCTCGTCAAACAACCTGCTCCACTCGCTTTTACCAAGTGGCACGCGCTCTGATTGCCTACTCGTCCGACTATGATAACTATCAACCCTTGACCGAGTATCTCTCCTCGTGGTCAAACATAGACAACCCAGCGAACCGATATTTGCCAATGCTGCTTCAACCGTATGCAAAGAACTGGACTCTCTTCCGATGTCCTTCCGACCCGAATGCCACAGACGAGACTCTTTCTAACTGCCGCGGGCGTCCGCCTCGGAATGAAATAGAGCGTCTTCAGTGCTGGTCGCTCACGACAAACTTGGGCTATAACTACGCTTACCTCTCTCCTATCGCATGCTATGATCGATGTAACGACTATGTGTATGGATGGCGTAATAACCCTGCGCACGAAGCACGCATTAAAATGCCTGCCAATACTATTCTCTTTGTGGACAGCATCTGGGATAGAGATTCTCAAACAGGACATCCCAAAGGTGGTGGGAACTGGGTTGTGATGCCTCCTTGCCGTTTTTGGCGTAACCCCAACGATAACCGCGTATTGGATACCCTTACGCTACTTTATTCACCCAGAGCGACACGCTGGTATAGTTACGGTAACTGGTGTGGATGTAACGATTGGCAAGGGGCTGGATGGTTACTCCAGCAAGCCAGAGGACACTGTCTCTGGTTAGAGTTCGGAGGTACATGGCCCTGGCACCGCAACACGCGTATGATGGTCGTATTTGCAGATGGACACACAAAAGCACT
>FWWL01008474.1_pt1 | contig 13157 bp, 10 predicted proteins | sample 2228331 | NCBI WGS metagenome assembly FWWL01 (sample SAMEA103939775, study PRJEB20133) | metagenome | reverse complement strand
GCCAGTGCCGCCAGGATCAGCAGAGGAAGCGGAGAGTTAATCACCTGTTGAAATCCCTTTGATATGCCGTTAACCTGCCAGGATTATTATAATAGGTGAGACACCCCCCATCATCTCACCCGCTTCATTCGCTCTCAACCCAAGCCCGCATTGCAAAGGAGTCGAGATGGTTTCCTCTTATCTCTCTACCGCCCGTGAAGGACGACATGAGACGTGGCGATATATCGCCACTCTGGCCCTGGTGATCTGGCTTTTCATCAGCGTCTCGTTAATGGCTAGCCTGGTAGCCGTGATCCTTACCGGCACCACTGACCTTACCGACTTCTCACCCCTGCTGGTGCTGGTTATCGCCATGCTGCCATTTCCGCTGGGCGGCCTCCTGGGGCTGGTCATCGGATTGCGCCTGTTTCATCACCGTTCTCTGCTTTCGCTCATCAACCCTGCGGGGCGCGTACGCTGGGCCTACCTCTGGCGCTCCTTTGGCTTGTGGCTGCTTCTGTGCGCATTGATCGATCTAATTTTATGGCTCATCCATCCTTCCAATTACATCTGGGCAGCGGATTGGTCGCGCTTTTTGCCTTACGCGTTGCTAGCAACCCTGCTTATTCCCTTCCAGACCAGCACCGAGGAACTGATCTTCCGCGGTTATCTAACCCAGTGGATCGGGCGCTCGCGCCTGGGTTTATGGGCCACGCTGATCCTTCCCAACCTCATCTTTGCTCTGCTTCACGGGCTAAATCCTGAAGTCCAGACCTACGGCGCCTGGCTGACCCTGCCGCTCTACTTTGGCATCGGCCTGGTCCTTTCCTGGGCCACTCTTCAGAGCGGAGGGCTGGAATATGCGCTGGGCATGCATGCGGCCAATAACTTTTATGCCGCGCTAGTGGTCACCTTTCCAGCCTCAGCACTCCCTTCGCCGGCGCTGATCCAAATGCGCACTTATGATCCCGTGGTGGGGCTAATTGCCTTTATTCTGATGGCCGTTATTTATCTAGGGGTGCTCGCCCGTTGGCCACGCACTCCCATCCAACCCACTGAAAGTCTGTGACTCCGGGGAGGGAGAGATGCTCGCACGCAAAACACTTCCATTTGGTCTGGTCGTCCTGGCGGTTCTCCTGCTCGTGCTGGCCCTCTCGCCGGCCACCCATGCCGCGGCCCGCTCCTATTTTGCCGAGCGCTACGATGTGTCACTCCAAATCCTGAGCGAGAACCGCATCCAGGTTGAAGAAACGGTGACGTTTCGTTTTGAGGGAGGACCCTACACCTATGCCTTTCGTCAACTGGCTCTGGACCAACTGGAAGGGATTGAAATCCAGGGCGCCACGCTAGATGGGGTACAACTGCCCGAAGGAGAACAACCCAACCAGGTCGAGATCAAACGAAGCGCCGATCCAATCGAGATCACCTGGCATTTTCCACCCACTCAGGACGACACTCGCACCCTTAGCTTGCAGTATCAGGTCCACGGGCACATTCACCTGCGAGATAATGCCGAAGGGATTTTTTGGCAGGCCATTCCTGAAGAACACGAATACGTCATCCGCCAGGCCCAAATCACGGTGCACTATCCGGCTCATTTGACCCCGGCTGAGCGGCCCCAATTGCGCGGCGCGCAGTACATAACCACCCCGATCACAGGAGGGTTCATTTTCACCGCTTACAATATTCCCGCCAACCAGGGCGTCACTATTGAAATCCTGTTCCCCCGCGGCAGCCTGATTGCTCAACCTCCGGGCTGGCAGGCGCGGCTGCTGGCACGCGGAGCACAGGCCCGTCAGATGGCCCCCTGGGCCATTGGGCTGGGATTACTGGTGGGGCTCGCGGCACTGGTGGCCCTCTGGACGTACCGCCGTCAACACCAACGCCCCACGGTGATCATCCCGCCGGGGATTGTCTCCAACCCGCCTGATAACCTTGCCCCAGCCCAGGCTGCTTTCCTGCTCAATCCCACAGCAGTCACCCCTGCTCAGGTAGCCGCTACCCTAGTTCACCTGGCTCAAAAGGGCTGGCTACGCTTGGAAGCCACCCGCGGAGGGCGAGGGCTCTTCAAAAGCCGTGATTACGCGCTGCAACGCCTACGCGATACAGGGGGGCTGAAAGAGCACGAACAGGTGCTCTTCGAGGGACTTTTTACCACCCGTCAGGGACTCCAATCCTCGGTACGGCTGAGCACTCTGGGCGGTAAACTTCCCCGCCTCGTCACCCCCTTCAAGCAGGCCCTGATCCGTGAACTTCTCGGGCTGGGCTTCCTGGATGCCCAGCGCCTGAGTGAGCGCCAGCGTCTGAATGTCCTGACCACACTGACCTTCTTGTTGGAAATCCCCCTGCTAATCCTGGGTCTGGTCCTGGTCCTGGGCAGTGATACGCTGGTCGGTGTAGGGACACTGGCGCTGGGACTGGCCGGCGGCTTGATGATCGCCGGAATTGGCATCATTCTCTTCACCTATGGCTGGCCGTTGCTCACCCCCCAGGGCGAAACGCACGCCGCACGCTGGAAAGGCTTCAAGCACTACCTGGATAATCTGATCAAACAACGCAGCGGACTGCAAGGAGAGTGGTTAGAAGCCTACTTGCCCTATGCGGTGGCGTTTGGTGCCGGGCTCCAATGGACCGAGGCATTTCGCGATCAGGGTTTTGCTCCCGCCATTTCCTGGCTGCTCACCCCCGCGGGCGCCGGCAATATGGACGACTTGCTCGGGGCAATTGCTGCAACTAGTGTAGTCACCTCCACCGGGGCTGATGGTGGCGCAGGAGCAGGGGGTGGTGGAGGGGGCGCCAGCGGGGCCGGCTAGTCCCCACACTTAAGAAAACTGTAAACCAGAGCCCCCGCCAGCGCAGGGGGAATCTCATTATAATAAGGTTACTTCCTGACCTGCGAGACGCCTTATGCCCCCGCATTGGTATGTTGTCCATAGCCATCCTCATCGAGAAGAGAGCCTGGCCCGCTACATGGAAGAAAGCGGCCTGGAAGTGTTTTACCCGCATCTGCGAGTCTCCCCGGTCAACCCACGTTCGCGTCGCATTCGCGCCTACTTTCCGGGCTACGTTTTCGTACGTGCCAATCTAGAACAAACCGGCCATTCGCTTTTCCAATGGATGCCCTTTGCCACCGGCCTGGTTTCATTCGGGGGCGAGCCGGCCATTGTACCCGATTCCCTGATTGTGTCGCTCAAAGCGCACCTTGAGCGGCTCAACCGCGCAGAAGCCCACGCCCCTGCGGAACCCTTTCAGAAAGGCGAAGAGGTACAAATCGAAACAGGTCCCTTTGCAGGGTATGAGGCCATTTTTGATGCCCGCCTGCCCGGCAGAGAGCGCGTCCGTGTCTTGCTCAAATTCCTGGGGGAGCGCCGCGTGCCCCTTGAACTTGATCCGCGCCAGTTGCGTAAGCCGACGCAATCCTCCTGACTCTCTTCAGGTGGAGCACCCTCATGGTCGAATCCGACATCCAGATCCCCACCACCCCATTCGCAGGCATCCACGCCCGACGTGGAATCAGAGCCACACTCCTGCTCTGGCTGATCTTTCTGACCATGATCATGCTCAGCCTGCCCTTTGCCAGCCACGCCTGGCTTTCGCGCCCCTCACTGGGTGTGCTTGTCCTGCCGGGGATGCGTGTGGGAGCCTCCCTCCACCCAACCGCTGACACCGCCAACCCCAGCCGTGCTCAATTACAACTCGGCGATCACATCCTGCGGATGGATGGGCGTGCCACCCCCCATGGAAGTGCTCTATTGGCCAACTTGGAAGGGAAAAAGATTGGCCAGGAAGTCTTCCTCAACGTGGAAAGCGCAAGCGGGGATTACACCACCCGGATTCAGGTGCTGCAACCCTGGCCGCGGCGCTGGCAGGTGTGCCTGAACGACATTCCCCATGCTCTGGGTATCCTGTTAGTGGCATTGGCCTGGTTGGTCTGCCTGCGCCTTCCCGATTACTCCGCCAATCGGGCACTGGCCCTGCTGTCAGCGTCGCTCGGCTTTGTCCTGGCTGGTAGCACCGATCTCTGGCAAACGCATCGCCTGCTTCCCGTGTGGGTGCTCACCTTTGCCCTGGCGCTTGCAGCCTTGCTCGACCTCCTGATCAGCGTCGCCGACACGGTGCTCCCACCCCCATGGAGCTCGCGTCTGCGCCGCGGAGGCTATGCCCTGGCTCTGAGCACTGCCGTGGCATTGGATGGCATTTTCCTGTTTAACCCCGCCCGCCAGCCCATTTTCATCTGGCAGGTGCTGTTCACATTGCTCGGCATCTACGGGCTGGTAGGATCGGCCCTGCTGGTTTTAGCGGCCCGTCAGGCCGAAACAGCGCCCCAGCGCAACCGTGCCCTGGGCCTGCTGGCAAGCATGCTGCTCACCCTCCCTGCTCTCTACCTGTGGGCCGCCGGCTTACTGCTCAACCTGGGGCAACCCGGTGAAGCCACGCCTGTTCTGGCAGGCCTCACCCTGGCGTTACCCCTTGCGGCAGGGCTAAATCAGAGTCGCTCCCTGATCACCTCGCCTAATCGCCTGTTGTGGCAGGTGCTGCTGTATGCCCTGGTGGGGATTGGGTACGGGCTGATAGTCGCTGGTGGGATGATGATTCTTAACACTCTCAACCTCACCTCGCGCCCAATCCTGACCGGTGTCTTGTTTGCGCTGGTTGCCTTGAGCCTGCTGCCCATCTACCACGGGATCGAAAAAAGCCTGGATGCCCTTTTCCTCCCCGGTGAGAAGGCCCTCCAGGAGCGCCTCAATCGCTTCATCCGCGATCTGACTCACGCGGTGGAATTACCGCAGATACTCAGCATCCTGCGCACAACGATCCAAGAAACCCTGCAACCCTCCCTTCTCCACATATACCTCTATGATCCCCTGGGTGATCAGTATGTGGCCACTCCGGATGCAAGTGGCCAGCCCACCAGCGACCTGCGCTTCCCCGCCAACAGCGCCCTGGTGCACGCTCTGCACCAGCAGTCTGGTCCCTTTTACATCAGCAACCCTGCACGCATGCCCAACGCCCTCTACGGGGAACAGGCTCGCCTGACGCTTCTGGGAGCACGTGTTTACTACCCGCTCAAGACCCGCACCCATCTGAGCGGATGGATTGCCCTGGGGCTCCCTGCCTCGGGCCAAACCTACACCACCCGCAATTACACCTTCTTGAGCGCCCTGGCCGATCAGGCCAGCCTGGCTATCGAACGCGCTCAGGTCATCGCAGACCTCAACCAGCGGGTGCACCAGATGAACGTGCTCATCCGAGTAGCCCAGGGGGTTAACGTGACCCTGGCCCTGGAAGATATCTACGAGTTGATCTACGCACAAACGGCCCAGGTCATCCCGGTTGAGGCTTTTCAATTGCTGCTACACGAAACCCAAAGCGACGCTTTGCGCGTGGTCTTTGAGGTGTGGCGCGACGAGCGTCTGAGCGAACGGGAGAACCGCCTCATCCCCTTGGGGAGCAGCCTGGAGGGAATCGTACTGCGCCAGCGCAAACCCATTCTGACCGGGGATTACACCCGCGAGTGCCGGGCGCGCGGCATCTTAAGCCCCCAGGCCGACCTCTACGCCTGGGTTGGAGTTCCACTGAACACCGGGGCCGAAACCATCGGGGTCTTGAGTGTGGGGTCACAGCGCCCCGACGTGCACTACACCCAGGAACAGGTCAACCTGCTGCAGGCCATTGCCGACCAGGCAGCCGGAGCCATTGCGAAAGCCCGCCTGCTGAATGAAACAGAACGCCGCGCTCGCCAGTTGAAAACCCTGCATGATGTCACCCAAAAACTCTCCTCCACGCTCGACCTGGAGCCCCTGCTCCATACCATTCTGGAAAACGCCGTGGATATCCTCGCCTGCGAAGCCGGAAGCCTTTTGCTCTGGGACGAACCGAGCGATGAACTGGTCTTCCGTGTTGTGCTGGGACCGGTGGCTCAAAGCCTGCTCAACCAGCGCATGCCCTCCAATCGCGGGTTGGCTGGCAAGACCTTCCAGACCCGTCAACCCCAGCTCGTCAATGACGTCAGCACCTCGCCGGAGTGGTTTCGTCTGCCGGACGAAATAACCGGTTTCGTCACCCGTGCCGTGCTGGCTGTCCCGCTGGTGGTCAAAGAACGCCCCATTGGGGTGCTGGAGGTGGTCAACCGCAAAGACGGCGGCAACTTCACCCCAGAAGATGCGGAATTGCTGAGCGCCTTTGCGGCCCAAGCCGCCATCGCCATTGAGAATGCCCGCCTCTACACCCTGACCGATCAGGCTCTGGCGGCGCGTGTGGAAGAACTCTCGGTTATGCAACGCATTGACCGCGAATTGAACGCCACCCTTGATCTCAGCCAGGCTATGGCCATTACCCTGAACTGGGCCATGCGTCGCTCGCGAGCCAGCGCAGGCCTGATCGGGCCAATAGACGAGACGGGTCTGCGCCCCATGGCATGGCAAGGCATCGAAGAGGAAGCCCTCCCCGCGCCCGAAGATCTCCAGGCAGGTCTGCCCCTGGCCGCCTTACTGGCGAGCGGCAAAGCCATGCGCCGCAACCTGGATGCCGGGACCCTGCGCCTGCACCCCGAAAGCCGCGTCCAGGTGCTTCTGCCCATCCGCCGCGAGGAGAGCGTGAGCAGTCTGTTGATCCTCGAATCCGCTGACCCCGATTTCGTTCCACCGGATGTATTGGAATTTCTCCAGCGCCTGTGCGACCATGCCGCCATTGCGCTCGCCAACGCGCAACTTTACGCTGCCGTGCGAGCCGCCAACCTTGCCAAGAGTGAGTTTGTCTCGTTCGTAGCCCACGAACTCAAAAACCCCATGACTTCCATCAAGGGCTACACCGAATTGCTCATCGCCGGCGCGGTGGGACCCGTGAGCGAGGCGCAGGCCAGTTTCCTTAACGTGATTCGCTCAAACGTGGACCGCATGAGCACGCTGGTCTCGGATTTGAACGATCTTTCCAAGATTGAGGCCGGGCGCATGCGCCTGGAGTTTGCCGCCCTGAATCTGGCCGAGATCGTGGGCGAAGTGGAACGCTCCACGCGCCGCCAGATCGAAGAGAAACAGCAGACCTTCACCCTGCATCTGCCGCCCGACCTGCCGCCGATATGGGCCGACCGCACCCGCTTGATACAAATTCTGGTCAACCTGGTCAACAACGCCCACAAGTACACCGACCCCGGCGGGCAGATCCTCCTGGGGGCGGAGCAAACCCCGAATCACTGGGACCCCAACGGCCCACGAGAGGTGGTGCACATCTGGGTGCAGGATACCGGCATCGGCATCGCCCCCGCCGATCAGCCCAAGATCTTCCAAAAGTTCTTCCGCTCTGAAGACCCGAAAACCCGCGAGGTGCCCGGCAGTGGCCTGGGGCTCAACATCACTCGTAGCCTGGTGGAAATGCAGGGCGGCAAAATCTGGTTCGAATCCGAGTACCGCAAGGGCACAACCTTCCACTTCACGGTACCCATCGCCGAGATCACCCCGGCCTAGTCCGCGCGCAAGGCTCTGGAGCAAATCCCCAGGGTAGCGAAAGAGCCCACACACAGAGCGGAAAAATCTCGCCCCGCCTCAGCCCTACAAGGCCAAAATCCCACCCCATGAAGCAGGGGCAACCCTGGCGCCCCCTACCCCTCATGGGAGGGATCAGGGCAGATACAGGCGCCCGCGCAGGTCTGTCGCGCTCCCAGGCGCCAGCGATGGCGCGCCACCCAATCATAGAGCCTCTGGCCAAGCCCCGCCCACCGGGCCAGCACCAGCCAGGGCCACAACGGCCAAAGCGCGGGCAAACGCGCGGCAATCGCTTCCACCGCCGCAATGCCTTCCAGGGTGCGCCCGTCAGCCTGGACCTGCAAACGCGCCTCGGCGCGAGCCGGGTCTAAGCCAAAGCGCGTCACCACTCCGGGGGCACGGAACGAAACCCACACCAGGCGTCGTTGCCAATCCAGGCGGCGCAACCATTGGGCCGTCTGCAGGCACAGCGGACACTCACCATCGTAGAAGACATACAATGGGGCGTTCATCATCACAAACACCAGGCATACAGGGGAACCAGCATTTCATGGGGGTGCAGTCCACCATGCCGTCCCAACAGGCTGTTTTCCTTGTTCGCCCACCACAGGTAGGCAGTGCCGCGCGGCAAAAGCACCCACTCCCCCAGACGATCATACACCATGGGGTCGGGCTCTCCCGGTCCAAACAGACCGCTCTGCACGGCCTGACGCGCTGAGATCAAGTCAAAGGTCTCGGGCCAGGCGGATTCAATATAATCGCGCAGGTCGGCTTCATGCCCTGGATGGGGGAACAGATAGGGCAGGCGGTTTTCGCCCGAGGGGGGCATGAGCAAATGGCGCATGAATTCGGGGTGCTGGCGCAGTTCGTAAAGCGCCTGACGGGGCGTCGGCACAAAGCCGTGGTCCGACACCACCAGGAAGAGCGTATCTTCGTGCCCTCGCCCCAGGCGAGGCTGGAGCAAGCGCTGCAACAAGAGGCGTAAAACGTTGAATTCGAGGCTGACCCGCTCATCCTCCGGCCCAAAGCGATGCGCAAGTTCGTCCAGATCCCCCCAATAAGCATAGATGTAACTGGTGCGCGTTGCGGGTTCATCCAGCAGGTGTTCCAGGGTCACCCAGAGGTCACTGCTGTTGCGGAAAGGCAGAATCTCACTACCGCGCATCAGCATCTGCGAGAGGCCGGAGCGGGCAATCGCAACGTGCATCAGCCCCAGGGTGCGCACCCCGTAGGCCGCCAGGTGGGGGGCCAGCACGGGCACCCGCAGAAAAGTCTCCGGGTCAAAACCTGCCAGGCGCAGCGATCCAAAATCGCCACTAAATGATGCCGGATTATGCAGAATCATGTTGGCGATGAGGCCGTACTCCTTCAGCCACATCTCATAGCCCAGGATGCCATGGCGCGCAGGATAGGCCGCCGTCCACAGAGTGGTCAGAGCGGTGGCAGTGGTGCTGGGCACCACGCTGGTGAGCGGCAGGCCCAAAACCGGCGCCGCTCCCTCGGGTGCCAACCCACCCCGCTGATGGGCAAAATGCCAGCCCAGCCCATCCACCACCAGCAGCACCACCCGCCGATACCGTGAGTGGAGCGCCTGCCGGTAGGGTTCGGCCAGAGGTGGCGCCGCCCCATCCGGCGGCGGAACACCCAGCCAGGCACAGATGGTAGCGGGCAAATTGGCAATCGAATACCCCGCGTAAGCGGGAAAAACGCGTTCGGAAACCGGTGGTAAGCCGGGTAACGGGGTCCTACCCAGGGTCTCAGGGGACGGGGAAATTGAAGCGGCCATCCGTGCTCTCCGAGTTTCAGGATCAAAGCGTAATGATCTGCGAGGCGGCGCGGCGCAGGCGATCGCGAATGGCAAGGCCCAGGCCGCGGCGACCGAATTCGCGCGTCACAATGGCTGTCACGCCCTGCGCATCCAAATGACGCAACGCCGCATAAAGGTTGCGGGCAATTTCGGCCAGGTCGTCGCGCGGCCCCAGCGCCAGCAGAGTCACACCGGGGAGGAGGGCTTCTACCTGGCGCGCGTCCTCATCTGCCAGCAAGACGCCCACCCGCTCACCCCGGGCGCGGAGGGCTTGCGCCTCCTCCACCACCCGCCCGAGCAGAGCCTCGGCATCCTCGCCCAATACCAGCGTCAGGCGGGCGCGTGGAGCATAGTGCTTGGCCAGCAACCCCGGCGAAGGCTGAGCCGCGCTGGCAGCACTGCCCTCCCACACCTCCACCGTGCCCAGAACGGCCTCAAGCGCTTCCCGGGGCGTGCCTCCCGGGCGCAGAATGCGCGGCGGCGATGTGGTCAAATCGAGCACGGTGGATTCCACTCCGATGGGGGTGGGGCCGCCATCCAGAATGCACGCCACCCGCCCCGCCAGGTCGTGCCAGACGTGCTCCGCGGTGGTTGGGCTGACTCCGCCAAAGCGATTGGCCGAGGGGGCCGCAATGGGCAGGTCGCTGGCGTGCAGCAACGCCAGCGCCACCGGGTGAGCCGGCACCCGTACGGCAACCGTCTCCAGGCCGGCGGTGACCTCCAGGGGCACGGCAGGGGCACGGGGCAGGATGAGCGTCAGCGGGCCGGGCCAGAAGCGCGCCGCCAGCGTCTCCACAGGGGTGGGAAGTGCCGCTACCACCCGCGGCAGCCAGGCTGCGCTGGCCAGGTGCACGATCAGAGGATCATTGGCGGGGCGCCCCTTGGCCTCAAAAATGCGGCGCACGGCATGAGCATCCAGCGCATTGGCCCCCAGCCCGTAAACGGTCTCGGTGGGAAAGGCCACCAGTTCGCCCTGGCGCAGTAAGGCCGCCGCTTCGGCAATGGCCGCCGGCTCTGGGTCGTGAGCATTGACGCGAATCAGGCGGGTCGTGATCATCGCCCCCAATCATACCAGGGGCAGGGGCTTCATGCAACTGTGTGTCGCAGGCTAAGGCCCAATCTTTGGAAGCGTTCCAGCCCATTCAACGCAATGAGAAAAGGGCAGGCAACTTGTGATAAAATCAGGGCAACCAAGAGCCTGCTCGCGGGGGTGCGTTTAGGCTTACCGATAACAACATCGCGCGTGGGTTGAAATCCCTTTACAGTTGGGAGCGACGCATGGAACGATTATGGTCCCCCTGGCGTAGCCAGTATATCGAGCAAACCAATCGCAATCAAGGCTGTGTCTTTTGCGAAGCCGCGCAGCAATCGGATGGTGAGCAGAATCTAGTGGTGGCGCGCGGTCAGTTCGCCTTCGTCATCTTAAACCGCTTTCCTTATACCAGCGGGCATCTGATGGTAGTGCCTTACCAGCACACGGCAATGCTGGAAGCCCTGGATGCCCCCACACGGAGCGAAATTTTTGAATTGATCACTGCCAGCGTGCAGGTGATTCGGGAAGTGTACCGGCCCGAGGGCTTCAACATTGGCGCCAACATCGGCACGGTCGCCGGAGCGGGCATAGCCGATCACGTGCACTTTCATGTGGTGCCGCGCTGGGCGGGTGATACCAACTTCATGTCCACCCTGGCCGGAACGCGGGTTTTGCCCGAAGCCCTGGAAGACACCTACCGCCGTCTGCGCGAAGGGTGGGGGCGCCTTTTCCCATCTGAGCCAGCGCGCTAGGGCACCCCTCCTTCAATCCCGCTCCTCGTGATCACCCGCTTTGGGGTCGGTGGGTCGCGGCGTTTCGTACGCCTCGGGTTTTCCCTCAGTGGGCTTGGGCGTCTTGCTGGGGCGCAGTGTGCGCGTTGGCTCCGGCGATTTCTCGGCCTCTTGGGTGCGCTCGCGGGTGGCTTCAAAGCGCGGCGAGGGGCCGGGTTGAGGCGTTGATTTAACCTGGCCCGGCGGTGAGATGCGCTGAGCGGGTGGAGGCTGGGCTGGGCGCGTGGGCAACTCCTTGGGCAGGCTTTGGCGGAACTCGCTCCAGGGGGTGGCCGAAAAATCCGGAGTGGGCACAGCACGCTCCCCCTGACCCTGCACCACCAGCGCCAGGAAGCGATCCTCGGCCAGGCGCACCACCGTCGCCGAGACACTCTGCCCCACCCGCAGCGTGCCGCGGGGCTGGGTGACCGGGCTGAGCCAGAGGGTGAGGCCATCCAGGCGCAGGTAGTCCGGGGTCACCTCGGCCAGGGTGCCGTGCACCCTCAAAAGTTGCAGTTCCAGGCGCCGCACCCGCACGCCCAGGAACGGCTCCACCACCCCATCCACATTCACGTAAGCCCCTTCCAGCGAGCGCGCCAGGGCTTCCTGGCTGGGCGATAACAGCAGGGGGATGCGGTTAGCCTCCCACAGCCCGGTCTCTCCTTGCATCAGGAAGCCGGCAAACCGCACCTCGACGCTCTGCCCCTGCCGGATGAGGGCCTGCACCTCCTTGGCGCGGCGCTGATCCAGGGCTTCAGCCAACGCCAGGCGCGCTTCCGGGCGGGTGGTCAGGTTGTACTGCACCGCCTCAGCCGCCCGCTTGAGCGGGTAGAGCGGCTGGCCCGGCAGGGCCTGTGCCGAGGCAAACGTGGTGACCACCAGGCTCAGCAAAAGCACCAGCAGGACCGCCAGGCTTCCCCAGGCCAGGCGCGGGCGCGGGTGAGAGGGGGTCGGGGCTTCTCGAGCCGCCCGATCCAAAAGGAGCGCACGGCTGCGGGCGCGGCCCGCCAGCGGCACCCGCAGGTTGGCGGCGGCCTGGCGGCTGTGCTGAGCCACACGCAGAAGCGCCGCCAGTTCCTCGGCCTGCTCGCCGGGGTAGCACGCCAGAATGGCCTCTACCGCCTGTCCCTGCTCCAGAGCGCGCAGACACGCTTCCAGCATCTCGGGGGTCACACCGCGTTTAGCGCTCATGGTTCCTCCCGCTCCAGCCAGCGCCGCAGTGCCGCCAGGGCGCGAAACTGCAAAACCTTGACAGCATTGACGCTTTTGCCCATCAGCGCGGCGGTCTCTTCGAGTGAACACGCCTGCGAAAAGCGCAGGGTGAGCACGTGCTGCTGCTCGGGGGTGAGGTGGCGCATAGCCCGCTGGACGGCCTCCAGGCGCTGCTGGGCTTCCAGCGTTTGCTCGGGGTCGCCCTCCGCGGCCGGATGACCATCTTCCAGCCCCCGCTGTGGACGACGGTAGCGCTGGCGCAGGTGGTCCATCACCAGATGATGCGCCGTGGTGAAGCACCACGCCCGCAAGCCAGAGCCACGCACGCGCCCGGCGCGCAGGGCCTCTAGCAGACGTAGAAAGACCTCCGCCGTCAGATCTTCACTCAGCGGGCCATCCCCCAGCCGGTAGGCCACGTAGCGATACACAGCCGGGTACAGCGCATCGTGCAGAGCCTTCAGCGCCTCGGCATCCAGAGCACGCGCACGGGGGATCAGATCACCAAATTCGTCCATTCGGACTTGAGGGTCACAGGCAGGGCCACCACGCTTCCAGTATACCCCATTGCGGGCGTAGCGAGGCACATCCGGCGCGCAAGAGCGGCCTGTTGTCGGTACAACAGGCCGCGCCCACGCAGAAACCGGAAGAAAAAGTGCCCCACAGGTCATCATCGAAGCACCGGGCCGCCTGCCCTCATCCTAATCGCGATCTTCGTGTTCACCCGAGTCACCCCGATTTTTGCCGTTACCGGAATGGACGCCCCCGGCCTTCTTGGGGTTATCCGTGCCGGGCCGGGGCGTGCTCAGCACCGTGGGGTTGGCATCGTCATCCTGCCCGTCCTCGCTCTTAGGCGTGGACCGGAAATCCAGGCGTCC
>FWWL01008473.1_pt1 | contig 13157 bp, 10 predicted proteins | sample 2228331 | NCBI WGS metagenome assembly FWWL01 (sample SAMEA103939775, study PRJEB20133) | metagenome | reverse complement strand
GTAGGGAAACCGAGTCTGAAAGGGCGTTGTGGTTTTTCCACAGGTCGCCGGCGGTAGACCCGAAGCGCCACGATCTACCCATGCCCAGGGTGAAGGGCGGGTAAAACCGTCTGGAGGCCCGAACGGTTCTGGGTTGAAAACCGGTCCGATGAGGTGTGGGTAGGAGTGAAAAGCTAATCGAGTGGCGGTATAGCTGGTTCCCCCCGAAATGCATCTAAGTGCAGCCTCACGCAAGGGCACATGAGGGTAGAGCCACCGCTTAGGCTACCGAGGGGGAGACCCTTCGGAACCTAGGCGAACTCCGAATATCATGTGTCCGTAGTGGGAGTGAGTGTCCCGGGGCTAAGCTCGGGGCACGAGAGGGGAACAACCCAGACCGTCAGCTAAGGTCCCAAAGTCCGGGCTAAGTCAGGAAGGATGTTTACCTGCTAAGACAGCTGGGATGTTGGCTTAGAAGCAGCCATCATTTAAAGAGTGCGTAACAGCTCACCGGCCGAGCGGGTAGGCGCCGAAAATGTAACGGGAGTCAAGCCCGGCACCGAAGCTACGGGTCTTGTGTTCTCACAAGGAGGTAGGGGGGCGTTCCCGGTGCGCAGAAGCTCAACCGGAAGGGTGGGTGGAGCGCCGGGAAGTGAGAATGCCGGCACAAGTAACGAGAGGGAGGTGAGAATCCTCCCGCCCATAAGCCCAAGGTTTCCTGCTCAACGCTCGTCGGAGCAGGGTTAGCCGGAACCCTAAGGTGAGGCCGAAAGGCGTAGCCGATGGGAAAATGGGGTTAATATTCCCCTGCCACCTTGGGGCGCTAAGGCGGAGCGGTGACGGCGTCGTAGGATGCAGTGGGTTGACGGATTGCTCACTGCTACCCGAAAGACGTCCAAGAAAGAGCCGCCGTCTTGTCCCAGGGTGTCCGTACCGCAAACCGACACAGGTGGGCTCCGGGCCAAGCCCGGAAGGGTAGCGGGTGAAACCCCCCTAAGGAACTCGGCAAATTAGCCCCGTAACCTCGGGAGAAGGGGCGCCCGTCCGGTGCAAGCCGGATAGGGTCGCAGGAAATTGGCGGTGGTGACTGTTTACTAAAAACACAGGTCTCTGCCAACCCGAAAGGGGACGTATAGGGACTGAAGCCTGCCCGGTGCCCGAAGGTGAAGGTAAGGGGTTAGCTCCTTTGGGGCGAAGCTCCGAGCCTAAGCCCGGGTAAACGGAGGCCGTAACTCTGACGGTCCTAAGGTAGCGTAATCCCTTGCCGGGTAAGTTCCGGCCTGCATGAATGGCTTAACAACTGCCGCACTGTCTCAGGGGGGTGCCCGGTGAAAATGTAGTGTGGGTGAAGATGCCCACAACCCACGGCAGGACGGAAAGACCCCGTGCAGCTTTACTGCAGTCTGGCGCTGAACCTCGAGAGCTCTTGCGCAGGATAGGTGGGAGCCTGAGAAGTCTCCGCTCCGGCGGGGATGGAGGCGTCGGTGAGATACCACCCTGGGGTTCTTGGGGTTCTAACCATATGCGTCAACCCGTATGTGGGACACCGTCAGGCGGGCAGTTTTCCTGGGGCGGGATCCCCCGAAAAAGTATCGGGGGAGCGCAAAGGTGCCCTCAGCCGGTGTGGAAATCCGGCCTTGAATGCAAGGGTATAAGGGCGCCTAACTGCGAGGGGGACACCCCGAGCAGGCGCGAAAGCGGGCCCTAGTGACCCGGCGGTCCTATGTGGGAGGGCCGTCGATCAGCGGATAAAAGCTACGCCGGGGATAACAGACTAATTTTCCCCGAGAGTTCACATCGACGGGGGAGTTTGGTACCTCGATGTCGGCTCACCCCATCCTGGGGCTGAAGAAGGTCCCAAGGGTCGGGCTGTTCGCCCGTTAAAGGGGTACGCGAGCTGGGTTTAAACCGTCGTGAGACAGGTTGGTCCTTATCCGCCGTGGGCGCAGGAGGACTGAGGGGAGCCGACCCTAGTACGAGAGGACCGGGTTGGGGTAGCCTCTGGTGTACCGGTTGTCCCTCCAGGGGCATCACGCCGGGTAGCCATGCTGCCACAGAATAACCGCTGAAGGCATCTAAGCGGGAAGTCCACCCCAAGATAAGTCCTCCCCGAAGGGCCCTCGGAGACTACGAGGTTGATAGTCCTGAGGTGTAAGCACCGTAAGGTGTTGAGCCTACAGGTACTAATCGCCCGTTCGCCATAAAAACCCATCTAACCAGATTTCACCTTATTTACCTCTTTTATATTTTATATTTAATATTTCAGCCCGTTATATTTCATCCCGTTTTCATCCTGTCTGCCCATTTCGTATCCGGACACACAAAAGTCATTACCTCCATGTCCCCTGAATACATTGCGTCAAAAGTGATACCCGCTGTAAAGAAGGCTTTTCTTATGTTTATTATTATTCCGAAAATAAGTGTCACTCAGCATCACCTGATTGCTCTGATATGTATGAACGCAACTTGACCCGAAAGTTCCTGCATGCCAGCTTCAAATCACCTAATTGCTCTGATATGTATGAACCCCTCCAGATTGATTACATACATCTTCCCGAATTCAGTTACCCTGGACAGATATTGAACTGTCAGTGAAGTGATATGCAACTCAAAAAAACTATCTTCCCGGACCACCGGACGATAAACTTTATTTATTACTAATCTGTCCATGCGATGTCCGTTCTTCGAACAACTAACATGCTCCAAGCATTGTGGAGCATATAAAGCGTCTCTGAGATTTAAATCCTATAAATCTGGCAAAAAATTTATTTGAAGGTCAACATTGGTAATATGTGAAACGAAAATTTTGATTATTTTATAAAGGGAGCATGTTATTATGTTCAATGAATTAATAGAAAAAGCTAAATTTAGATCCAAGTGAGATTTGCTTTGTTGAACAATTACCCCTATAATATATAAAATTAATTTTTCTTGAAGACCTATACCTATATTTTACCTTTGCTCAACTATCCAAAAGAAGTAAAGAAAGAAGTTTTCAAAAGAAGGGACAAAGACATAATATCCGTAGATTCAACAGTCCTTATCCCATACTCAATGGAAGGGGCAAAAGGAGAGGGTAGATAAAATTTCATGTTGTGGTGGATGTAAGAACTGGAAATTCTTAGCTTTGAACAAGATGAAAGAGTAAAGGATAGTGAGAAGGCTTTAGAACTTTTGATCAATGAAATTCACGGAGGTGAAGGGATTAATATGAGACGTGGGACATGATGATAAAGGAGTTTTTTGAAGAGAAAGGAGGATGGTCTCTTTCCATTGAGGTGAGAAGGAAAGAAGTAGAGATGAATTCAAAGATGCAATATCAAAGAGACCAGCCATGGACTGTATGGGAAGAGGTGGTATACAGAGGCTAACTTTTCAATGTTTGGCGTTTGGGGAGGTGGTATTCTCAAAGAGGGAAGTTGGTAAATGAGATGAACGCTAAAGTTAGTATATTTATGGATGGGTAGAATAAACTCTGTTTAACAGAGAAGAGTTGGTTTATGGGTGGTTCATCCACATAATTGTTCAACAAAGAAGTGGGGTTTACAAATTAGCCTATACAGGTTTTTAGCCCAACTATGAGGAATTGCGATTCCAACTCCAAGTGTTCGGGCTCCAACTCCGCTCAAGTTTTTAGCCCTATGAGAAATTGCGATTTTCTTCTGCTCACAGTTCTCAACCAAAACTTTCTTGTTTTTTATGATAAATATATGAATTAATAAATTTATTTTAAGATAGAAAGACGGGGTTAGCAAGATAAAAAAAGAAGGAAGGAGGTGAAAGCATGGAAGAGGAAAAGAAAGCAGAGAAGGGGGAGAAAAAAAAGGATAGGGAAGAGGCAAAAAATCCTTCGCTCATTCAAATGCTGTATGATGATATCTTTTTGATGTTCCTTCTTGGGATAGCTGTTCCTGCGCTAACTTACACGATTTGGGGCCTCATTGAGGTTTTATCCAAACAAATCTCACCGTAAAGGAGGTGGTGTTGTATGGCGGTCAATAAACCGAACGAATTTTATTGGGAGGAGAAGACCGAGTTGTCGGAAAAGGCATGGATATCCCTTGCTGTAGTGGCATGTGTTCTGATGTTTGCTGTTATGGTGGGATGGGCGATTTTTGGTAAGCAAAATCCGCCCAATGAAGCCTATAAAATCTTACCATCACAATTTGAAATGAAGACAAAAGCATTTATTGAGAAGTATAAAATAGGTGAAGAGGACGGAGTCCCGGTCGTAAAAGCACCCGAAAACGAAGATTCATATCTTTTAGCCAGAACTTTCAGGTGGGAACCTATACTTGTCTTGAAGAAAGATAGGACTTACAGAATAAGAATGAGCTCAGTTGACCTTCAACATGGACTCTCAATCCAGCCCGTAAATATAAACTTTCAAGCAGTTCCGGGTTATGAATATGTTCTAACCATTAGACCTACGCAATCAGGCGAATTCACTATAATTTGCAATGAATTTTGTGGGCTTGGACACCATATTATGAGGGGAAAAATTATTGTTGAAGAATAAGGGGAGGAGGTGGAAGTCATGGAAGTTTTGGAGGTAAGAACTTGCCCGGTGACTGGGCTTAAAATTCAGAGGCATGCGGAAAACCTTGTAAAGATAAATGCTGTTTTTGCAGTTGTTGCTCTTCTGCTCGGAGGAATTGCTGCGATCCTTCTTGCACTTACAAGATGGGAGGCAGTTCATCTACTCCCTCCACATCTATACTACAAAACGCTAACATTCCATGGCATGAATATGCTTGTGTTTTGGATAGTTTTCTTTGAGGCGGCAGGAGTTATATTTGCGTCTACGATCGTTCTTAATGCTCGCCAAGTTGCTCCTAAATTGGGATATCTTGCCACAGCTCTTATGATAATAGGATTTTTACTTGTGGATATAACAATTTTAACGGGTGAGTTTACGGAAACTGCTGTGATGTTCACAGCTTATGTTCCGCTGAAGGCACATCCGCTATTTTACCTCGGCTATATTCTATTTGCGGTCGGAGCTCTCCTAATATGTATTCTTTTTTTCCTGAATGTTTACAATGCAAAGAGGGAGAAAACATATGAAGGTCCTGTTCCGCTCTTTACATATGGAATAGCTGCTGCAGTTGTTATAGCGGTCTTTACACTTATTCATGGAGCGTTGGCGCTTGTTCCTACATTTCTTTGGTCAATTGGTATTGTTGGTAGTATCGATCCCGCTGTTTATAGATTGTTATTTTGGGGTTTCGGACACCCAGCACAGCAGATTAATTTAGCTGCCATGGTATCTGTTTGGTATTTACTATCTTCCTTCACTGTTGGAGGAATTACGCCTTCTGAGAAGGTCAGTAGAACTGCGTTCTTATTATACGTTCTATTCATAAATGCAGGTTCTGCGCATCACCTACTTGTAGACCCTGCTTATGGAACATCGTGGAAGATTTTCAACACGAGCTATGTTATGTATCTTGCTGTTTTGGCGAGCTTGATACACTGTTTTGCGATTCCCGCAAGCGCGGAAATTGGTCAAAGGAGAAATGGACATAATAATGGGCTTTTTCAATGGTTAATTAAAGCACCTTGGGGTAATCCTGCGTTCAGTTCGTTTTTCATCTCACTTGTCATATTTGGATTTATTGGTGGAACGAGCGGTGTTATAATGGGCGTTGAGCAGATAAATATGAAATTACATAATACTCTGGGCGTTCCCGGACATTTCCATGGCACTGTTGCAGCAGGAACAAGTTTAGCATTTATGGGGCTTACTTATTATGTAATTCCGCTCATATTTAGAAGGGAATGGTTATCCAAATTCTTCGGAAAAATTCAACCATGGCTATTTGGAGGGGGACTTGCTCTGATGGCGATATCCTTAAACACCCTTGGAAGACGTGGTATTCCGAGAAGGACATGGGAAACAACAATGTTGAATGTTCCGGGAAAAGAATTTTTGGAGATGCTTGTTGGTATCGGTGCAATAATAGCATTTTTGGGACTTATCATATTTGTTCTCCATGCAGTTTTGACCCTTCTTTTTGGTAGGAAGGTTGAAGGTAAGCCATCGTTTCCTGCTGTGGCAGAATTAAGTAATAAAAATAATAATCAGAAGGTCTCAACACCTGGGACTGTTGTCTTAGCTCTTATATTCTTTGTATATCTTGTTGTCATGTATGTTCTGAATTGGTATATGCTTTCAAAAGCATGGGAAATAAGGTAATTCAGAGTGTTTTGATTTTTTTTCTTGTTATAGCTTGGTTTCTGGTAATTGCGATATTTTTGCTGAGCGGGATAGAGGGAGAAATTGGTAGGTTGGTAAGGATTTATTGTGTAGGTTATGGTTATTATCCTACCGGTGTTGTTTTAATGCGTATATTATCAATGTTTTCTACACCTATTATTATAACAATTATACTTGCCTTGCTTCTTTCTCAGATGAGAAAAGTTATAGTTCTTATATCCTTATTTTTGTTTGTCTTATCTTTGTTTTCATTTTTAAGTAGCGTGAGAAGTTTGATTTTTACTCAGGATGTCGTAAACCTAAGGCTTCCAGATATCAAGTTCATAGACATAAATGGAGATATGGTGGAATCAAAAGAATACATTCTGACATTCTTTTACATAGGTTGTCATGGTTCCTGTCCTCTTATCGTCAAGAAAATCAAAGGCGTGAAAGATAAAACGGTAATTCTTGTCTCACTAAATCCTTATAACACACCTGAGGAGCTTCGGGAATTCTATTTTAAAAATGGTCTTGGAGATAGAGTGAAAATAGTTAGGTTTGAGAAAGATGAACTTTCCGGGTTGCTGAAAGCCTTAAATTTAAACTTGGAAATTCCGAACGATAAAGATGCTCAAATCAATCATCCGGTTGTATTTTATAAAGTCAAAGAAAATGCTGTTGTCAAGATCTCGTATGGATTAGAAATTCCGTGAGCGAATCTTTTGTTAATTTCAGGTATTAGTTTCATATGTTAATTTCACTATATTAGTTTCATAGATTAATTTCATAGATCGTCCACCAGTTTCACATTGAGACCAGACTGATGCAAGAGATTCTTGATTTCACCCCGATAATTTGGATTCATCAGGATCGCTGTTGTGATGCCCAAGTCCGCAAGAGCGTGGTAATCCACAATCGGATGTCCTGTGCCGGGAAGGTACTTACCTTGCTTTTGAGGATTCAGATCGACCACACAGGTAATCAGTTCACGCTTTGGATCAATCAGGTTTGCAAAAGTTACTCCTTTTGCACCTGCACCCCAGATAGCGACCCTCTCTCCTCTCTCTACCAGTTGATATACTTTGTTGTGCCATGCTTCTCTCATGGCAATTTCAGAATCACAAAATTGCCGAGCAAGCTCAGGTATATTCCCCGCCATTTTCGTAACGCTTATGTTATCTTCAGTTGTTTTTGCTTCAACCCACAAATATTGACCGCCAAACATATGCTTTATACTCTCAACCTTGAACCCAGTCATTTCGAACAGTGTGGTTATTGAGTTGCGGGAGAACAGCGAGCAGTGTTCGTAGAAGAAATCCCAGATTACCTTATTGCGCAGTATCCACTCTACGCAAGGCGTTTCAAAGAATACCCGTGCATTTGATCTTTTACCGAGTGTTTGTCTTATCGAGCGTAGTAACGCCATTGGGTCTTGGATATGTTCAATTACATGCCGGCAGATGACTACATCAGCATGAATGCCTGTACAATCTGTCCCATAAAATCGTCGCTCAAACTTCAGACGCCCGCCGAACTCAATCTCTGGTCCTGTGTATGCAGGATCGAACCCGTATCCCGTGTTTCCTGAATCCTCCTCCACGAGCCTTCTTATGAAATACCCCTTACCACAGCCAATCTCCACGATCTGACAATTGCGAATGCCCTTTTCGTAAATGAGATACCGTATCAATGATTCGACGTAATCTCTGAAATACGGCGAACAAGTTTGCGTGTTGTCATACTCTGCACCATAGCTTAACTTTGAGGGATCAAAAGCGCTGTTAAAAACGAACCCGCACTCATCACAACGAACAAATTTCAAGTCACCGCGTGTGATGTTTATCGCCGCCACCTGGTCTGTGATTACCAGGTTTTGATGCACTGGGACGTTGTTTCTCTTGAGAAATATGAACGTTCGGGCTGACCCACACACTGGGCAAATTATCTTTTTGTCCTCGCTTGTGCTCATACCAGTTTTTTCCCTTGGTCAATTACCTCATCCGATCTCGTTCAAATTATACTATTTTTTTAATCATTTTAGTGTGCAAGATAGTTTTCAAGCAATGGTTTTTGTGATCTCTGATTCTGTTGTTTTTCACAAGATAAAAGAAATAAAAGAAATAAAAATAAGTAACTTCTCCAATGTGCTATTCTGAACCCTTCAGGGTACGGATTTACTTATGAAAATTCTTGGTTTTATGAAAATTCTTGGTTTATCGAGTATTATCTATTAATAAATATCTATTTTCATTGAGGAGCATGTATTTTATTTTTGTAGGATGTTTTATCAGTTTATAATTTTGTGATAAACCTACATTCCTAATCCTAATTAATAGATCTTATCTCCTTGTGCTTATTTATGTCGGTTAATTTCCTTGTATATCTTTTACCATATCTTTACTTTTTTTGTGTCTTTCTATCTTTATTACTCTTTATTACTCTTTTTGCTCTGTCGCAAAGATAATTCGAAAAGATCAAGACAAATCAAAAGATCAAGACAAATCAGGGATAGCATATAACATCCTGTAATTGTAAGGTGGAAAGGGATTGAGAAATTTTATTTTTCATCTCTTAATCTTTTCTTTATTTTCTTTATACGACGATGAAAGATTCGTTAAAAATATGTTTTCGGCAGAGCAATTTCTTATCATTTTAAAAATGCTCAGAGTTGGTATAATAGGTTATGGGATTTCAAGACAGGGGGGAGAAGTCACCTCTTTCTGAGCTCGACCTTGCGAAGGAAGCAATAGACAAAGCGAATCTTTATTACTTTCCTATACAGAATTTTTTGAAAATATTCTCTATTATTTCGTGAGAGCTTCCTTTTCCAAGAATATCATCTATTTTTGAGAGTGCGGAGCGGAGAGCGTAGACCGAGCCGATATATTCAGCCCCTTCCATGAAACGAAGAGCATCTTCCAGGTCTTTCAAAATTTCATTCAAAATTGTTTTTTGCCTCAGTGTTATTGCTGACAATCCTTCATCGTCGTTTCCCTTTCTCATGAACTCAAGAATACTTTCGGTTATCTGTTTTACATTTTTGTTGTGCAAAGATGATACTTTCAAAACAGGAATTCCTTTTAGCTTTTCCATCAGTATTTTCTCCCATTTTTTCTCATCTCCTGCATCTATCTTGTTTATTATAGGGAGTATGAAGGAATTATCTTTGTGTTCTAATACTGTTTTGATGACTTGATCATCGTCATCATCAAATTCAGATGTGGAATCAAACATGCATAAGATTATATCACTTTTTTGAATAAGCTCAAGTGTTCTTTTTATTCCCTCTATTTCTACTGGGTCTTCTGTTTTTTTTCTTATTCCTGCGGTATCCACAATTGTTATTATTGCTCCACCAATATCGATTTTTGCGTCTATGTAGTCGCGTGTTGTGCCGGGTGTAGGAGATACTATTGAACGGGACCTACCGATTATGCAGTTGAATAGTGTTGATTTACCGACATTTGGTTTTCCAACGAGTGTGCAGGTTGCTCCTTCTATCAGTAGTTTTGTGCGAGTCCATCTTGTTATTATATTCTTGACCTCTTGCGAAAGAGCAGTTATATCTTCAAGGAGTTTTTCATAAGGTAGTTCCCAATCAACGTCTTCGGGAAAATCGATTGATGCCTCAACTGATGAAACAAAATCTTTTATGCTTTCCCCGATCTTCTGAAGTATTGCGGAAAACTCACCTTCAAGGACCTTAACCGATTTTTTTACACCTTCTATTGTTGATGCGTTTATTATCGCATTTACTGCTTCCGCTTGGTCAAGTGAGATTTTGCGGTTGAGGTATGCTCTTTTTGTAAACTCTCCTTCACGTGCGTATCTTGCACCATACTCTATGCAGAGTTTTATAACGTGCTCAACCAAGATTGGGTTACCGTGTAAAAATATCTCAACCATGTCCTCACCCGTGTAAGAATAAGGAGCTTTGTGAAAGATGATTATACACTCATCTATGACCTCGCCATTCCTATCGTTTATTTTTGTCAGTATAGCTTTTTTCGGATTTTCTACGATTTTGTCTTGTGAGTTTATAATTTTGCCGATTATGTCTATTGTTTTTCCCCCAGATATTCTTACTATTGATATTGGGGATGGTAGTAGTGGGGTAGCTGGTGCGACTATCGTATCATTTATATCTGCCACATCAGCTATATTTTGCACATCAGTCCGCCACCTCTATTCCCATACTTTTTGCGGTTCCTTCGATTATTCGGCAAGCTCCTTCAAATGAGTTGATGTTGAAGTCTGGCATCTTTATTTTTGCTATCTCCTCAACATCTTTTTTTGTTATCCTGGCCACTATCTTCTTGCCGGGTTCTCCTGAGCCGCTCTCTACTTTTGCATACTTTTTTATGAGTTCAGAAGTTACGGGTGTCTTTATTATAAAATCAAATGAGCGGTCTTTGTAGACGGTAACGTGTGCGGTCACTGGTATTCCTTTTGGAAAATTTTTAGATGCGTCGTTGAACCTTTTGCAAAACTCACCTATGTTTATGCCTCTTTGACCGAGGGCTGGACCCACAGGGGGAGCAGGCGATGCTTCGCCCGCGGGTATCCTTATTCTAAACTGAGCCACAATCTCCTTTGCACCTGTTCCTTTCACTCCGCTACCTTTTTTCTCCGCTTCTTTCTTCATAGGAAAAAGATTATAATCATCTTGACAGATGAAATGAAAAATACTGCTTTTCGCTTTTGAGTTCCACCACTGTGCTGTAGTTAATAGAATTGAACTGGAAGGAACTGTAGTCCTAATCAAGCAAAGTAATCAAGCTGAGTAGACCCCCGTATGAGGCGGATTTCAGAGGTTCCATTTTGAGCTGTGAAGGTCGAGTAGACCCCCAGCTCGTGATAATACCAAAAGAAGAAAAAAGAAAGAAAATAAGTTCCTTTATGAATTTGCATTTTGATTTTACAAAGAAGGAAAAGGAAAAAAAGAAAAAATAAACTTCAATCGAGTAACTCCGGTTAAGTGCACTGTCAAAAAATTGTGATCCAATTTTTGTCAACAAAGTTTCTTGAAGTCCGCATCACTCTAAGCCCTAATTTTTCTCAAAATTTAGAAGGGTATTAAAATTTTTTGACACAGCAGTTAAGTAACTCCGGTTAGTAACTCCCGCTCGGGCTAACCTGTGCTATATAAGTTGACAATCAATATGTCCGAAATTTCTCAGATGAAGAACATGAGAAAGAGAGGTGATGTGGGATGAGAAAAATGGAAATCTTAAACAATTGTCTGAAAAATTTTTTTTCTTTGTTATGTCGGGATAAATTTGTAATAGGAGGTTTGTTGAAAATGAGGGAGGCATTAATAGTTGATGCAATAAGGACACCGATAGGTAGGTCTAGTTGGAAGGGGCTTGAAAAGTGTGGTCCTATGGGTCATCTTTCTGCTATTGTTTTGGCTTCACTTCCTATAAAGGAGGTAATAAAGCGCACGAAAATAGATACTCGTGAAGTTGAGGATGTAGTTTGGGGATGTCTTTCACAGATAGGGGAGCAGGGTTTTAATCTTGGGAGGACTGTTCTTTATGAAGCAGGTTTTCATGACGAGGCTGTTGGGACGACGATAAACAGGTATTGTGGTTCTGGTCTTCAGGCTATAAACTTTGCGGCACAGGAGGTTATGGCTGGGGAGTGCGACCTTGTGATAGCTGGTGGGTCAGAATCTATGTCTCGCTACCCGATGGGTTCAGATGGTCAGATAGCCGCAAGTGCAGGAGCTCCTTTTGTTCTTCCGGATAGTGTTCAGCAGAAAGGACTTGTTCCCATGGGAGTTGCAGCGGATATGATAGCACAGAAATACAAAATATCTCGTGATGAGGTAGAGGAGTTCGGATTTAACTCTCAAAAGAGAGCAGCGGAAGCTTGGAGAAAAGGTATATATAAATCTCAGGTATTCCCCGTGAAGGCGAGTAAAGATGGTCAGGAATTTGTTATAACGCAAGATGAAGGAGTAAGGTCCAAGGTTCTTGATGACCCTGAGGGTTTCATAGCGGATATGAAGAAACTTCCTTTTTCCTTCACACCTGATGGTCCACATACACCTGCCACATCATCGCAGATATCTGATGCAGCATGTGCAGTTATGATAGCAACACCTGAAAAGGCAGAAAAGCTCGGTCTCAAACCTCGGGCTCGCTTCGTTTCTTTCGGACTCGCTGGTTCCGACCCAATTTTGATGCTCACAGGAATAGCTCCATCAATAAGAAACGCTCTCAAAAAAGCAAATCTTTCAATAGATGATATTGATATAATTGAGATAAACGAGGCTTTTGCGTCTCCTGTGATATACGCAGCTCGGGAACTTGGAATTGATTGGAGAACAGATCTTCGGCTCAATCCAAATGGCGGTGCAATAGCACACGGACACCCAATAGGAGCAACTGGGGCCATCTTGTTCACAAAAGCTCTCTACGAACTTGAAAGGACACAAAAAAGATATGGACTTATCTCGCTTTGTATGGGAGGAGGAATGGGAATAGCAACAATAATAGAAAGAATATCCTGAATAGGAAAATTGAAAAAATGGCAGAAATTGATATACGCAGAGAGATAGAGAATTTTCTTCGTGAAAACCCAGAACTTCTGATAGGTATCCTTACAAAATACGGTATTTTTCTTCCGAGGCGAGAAGATTTTGAAAAATTGGTGACGAAAGATGATTTAAAGCTCCTTATTGAGTTTATAAATGAGCGTTTTGAAGATGTAAGCAGACGTTTTGAAGATGTAAACAGACGTTTTGAAGATGTAAACAAGCGCTTTGAGGATACGAACAGGCGCTTTGAGGATATGAACAAACGTTTTGAAGATATGAACAAGCGCTTTGAAGATACGAACAAACGTTTTGAGGATATGAACAGACGCTTTGAAGATATGAGCAAGCGCTTTGAGGATATGAACAGGCGTTTTGATTTTATCCAGAAACTCATTATCCTCTTGCTTGGGTTGAACCTTATAAACACGGGAA
>FWWL01008472.1_pt1 | contig 13159 bp, 7 predicted proteins | sample 2228331 | NCBI WGS metagenome assembly FWWL01 (sample SAMEA103939775, study PRJEB20133) | metagenome | reverse complement strand
CGCCGTAGATGGTTTCCCTGCCCTGCCAGTCGCCAAAAAAGCCACCGGCTTCGCGGAAAATGGGCGGGAACGGCGCACAATCCCACTCGTTCATGATGGGATCCAGCATCACCTCGGCTCTGCCGGTAGCAACCAGCAGGTAACCATAGGCATCTCCCCACCCGCCCCGATGGTAAGACGCTGCCTGAATGCGCTGCCAGGCGGCATCCTTACCGGTTTTCTGAAAACCGTAGGGGTCGGTGCTGGTGACCCAGGCTTCCGAAAGACGGCTCACGGTGGAGACGCGCGCCCGCCGACCATTCCACCAGCACCCTTCCCCATCGGCGGCGGCGAGCATCTCATCCATGGCAGGGTAATAAGCAACTCCCACCTGCACCCTGCCCTCAATTTCCAGACCCAACAACACCGCATACAGAGGGATGCCCCGCAGGAAGGATTTGGTGCCGTCAATCGGATCAATGAACCAGCGATGGGTTGCGCCTTCGCTTTCCTGAATGCCGAACTCTTCCCCAACAATGGCATGATGCGGGAAGCGTTTTTCAATGCGCTGACGAATCAACTGCTCGGATGCGCGATCTGCCAGCGTCACAGGGGAAGAGTCGGGCTTGTACTCTGCCTGTATGCCGGTCTGAAAATAAGCCAGCGTGGAGCGCCCTGCCAGATAAGCCGTCTCAATTGCAAAATCCAGAAAATCACGTAGCGAAGTGGACATCTCGGTCTCCAGAGAGAGTTTATTGGTTGATGATAACACACAAAGAAAAGGGGTTGTCAAATCTCATTCGGAAGAGTACAATCGCTCCAGTTATGGACGGTTCTGGAAGTAGTCGTTTAATTGAGGAACTGCCTCGAACAGAGGTCGCGCCCCAATCGGAAAAGGATTGCAGACGGGGAGATTAAACGCTTTCGCGGGATAGGGCTCCCTGCTCAAGATAAGCCGATGATTTGGAGCGCGTCGCCTCTGGCGGGGCGCTCCAATCCTTTAAAGAGCGGAGGTGAAACACAATGACCCTATCCACGCGTTCGTTTTCCATGGGGGCGGGTTCAGAACGCCGCTTTGGAATTGCCGACGTCCTGGTGTTGTTTGGGCTGGCAGCGCTCCTCTATGCGGGTGTCCGGCTGGCAATCAACGCTCCACCCAGCGTACAGGAACCGGTGATTTCCCTTCAACCTCAGGTACTGCCATGGTATGCCCTTCGCTCCGTGAGCCGCATGCTGGCAGCGTACCTGCTCTCCATGGTCTTCACCCTGATATATGGGCGCGCCGCGGCGTATAACCGCCGTGCAGAACAGGTGCTGATCCCCCTGCTCGATGTGTTGCAATCGGTGCCGATTCTGTCTTTCCTGCCGGTAGTCCTGCTGGGGTTGCGAGCGATTTTGCCAGAAGGAGTAGCGGCTGAACTCTCTTCTATCGTGCTGATCTTTACCAGTCAGGTGTGGAACCTGACCTTTGCCTGGTATCAATCGCTCCGCACCATTCCCAAAGAACTGCGGGAAGCCAGCGCCATTTTCCGTCTGAACTCCTGGTTCCAGTTTAAAACACTGGAACTGCCCTTTGCCGCCATTCCGCTGGTATGGAACAGCATGATGAGTTGGGCGGGGGGCTGGTTTTTCCTGATGGCGGCGGAAATTTTCACCGTCGGTGAACAGGATTACCGCCTGCCCGGGCTGGGAGCCTACCTCCACGAAGCCGCCAATCAGGGGAACATCCTGGCGATTTTCTGGGGGGTTTTGGCTCTGATTCTGACCATTCTGGTGCTGGATCAACTGGTATGGCGTCCGCTCATGGCATGGACGGAACGCTTTAAACTGGAAATGGTGGAAAACGATCATCCCCCTACGTCCTGGTTTTACGACCTGATCGGGCGTTCACACATTCTGCACTGGCTCAATCAGCGAGTGTTTACGCCACTGGATGAAGCCGTGGACGCTCGCATGGCACGCTGGTTCTCCCCCAAGCCCTTGAAGTCTGCCAATGAGAAAAAGCCTTCTCCGGTTGAAATTCTGCTAGGTGTGGGGCTGCTGGGGATCATCCTCTATGGGGGAACCCAGGCAGTTCATCTGCTGTTCGGCATTTCATGGTCCTCATGGGGATGGATTGCCCTGGGAGTTGGGGCAACCTTCCTGAGAGTGACGATTTCGCTGGTCATCGCACTGGTCTGGACCATTCCGGTAGGGGTTGCCATTGGCACCAATCCTCGCCTGGCGGCGTTCTTCCAACCGCTGGTGCAGGTCATTGCTTCGGTTCCGGCAACAGCCATCTTCCCGGTCTTCGTCCTCTTGCTCATTCAACTACCCGGTGGGGTAAACCTCTCGGCTGTCCTGCTGATGCTGATGGGCACACAGTGGTACCTGCTGTTTAATGTGATTGCCGGAGCCAGCGCCATTCCGCAGGACTTGCGCTACACCGCCCGCCTCATTCATCTGAATAAGTGGGAACAGTGGCGCACCCTGATTCTTCCGGCTTTGTTCCCCTACCTGGTTACCGGGATGATCACGGCTTCCGGGGGAGCGTGGAATGCCAGCATCGTGTCGGAGTACATCACCTTTGGCGGAAAAGTTGTGAACACGATTGGGATCGGTGCCTTGATTACCCAATCGACCGCTCAGGGAGATTACAGTATGCTGCTGGCATCCACACTGGCAATGGTGGTCACCGTGGTGTTGATTAACCGCCTGTTCTGGCGGCGGATGTATCTGCTGGCTGAAGAACGCTATCGCATGGAGTGAACCAATGAACCTGAATCCGCAAATTTCTCTGGTGGAATTGAAACACGTCCAACAGGTATACGGAAGCGGCACACGCCGCTTCACGGCAATTCAAGATGTCAACCTGACCATTCGGGAAGGCGAATTTGTCGCCCTGTTAGGTCCTTCAGGATGTGGCAAGAGCACCCTGTTGCGCATCATTACCGGGCTTCAATCCCCCACCGAGGGACAGGTGTTGTATCGAGGACAGCCCTTGAGGGATGTGAATCCTCATGCCACCATTGTCTTCCAAACCTTTGCGCTGTTTCCATGGCTCACCGTGTATGAGAACGTAGATCTTGCCCTCAGGGTGCGAGGGATTCCTGCCGAAGCACGTCACATTCGTACGCTTGAACTGCTCGATAAAGTTGGGTTGGACGGTTTTGAGACGGCATATCCCCGCGAACTTTCGGGGGGAATGCGCCAGAAAGTGGGCTTTGCCCGCGCCATCGCCGTGGAACCGGAACTGCTGTGCCTGGATGAGCCCTTCTCTGCCCTCGATCTGCTGAGCGCCGAATCCCTGCGGGGCGAGTTAATGGAGTTGTGGCTGAGCGGTGCCATTCCAACCCGGGCGGTTCTGATGGTAACCCACAACATCGAAGAAGCGGTGTTCATGGCTGACCGGGTGATCTTAATGGATAAAGAGCCGGGTCGAGTCGTGGGAACGCTGGAGGTCAACCTGCCTCATCCACGCCAGCGCAAATCCCCGGCATTTCAGGCGGTGGTGGACCAGGTGTATGCTGCGCTTGCCGGACAGACCCAGCCAGAAGCAGTCGAACTGGGCAGCGCCCCCGGTGAACCCGGCACCACCCGGCGATTGCCGCAGGTGCGGATCAATGAGTTGACCGGTTTACTGGAACATCTTGTCGAACTGCCCGGAAAGCGTGAGGATATTTACCGCCTGGCTGAACCACTGGGAGCCGACTCGGATCACCTGCTGGATTTGATCGAAGCCGAAGAACTGCTGGGGTTTGTTCGAGTGCAGCAGGGAGATGTGCTCTTGACCGATTTGGGAGAGACGTTTGCCGAAGCGCGCATCCTTGCCCGCAAAGAAATCTTCGCCACCCGTATCCGGCGCCTGCCCATCTTCCGCTGGTTGCTCAGTATGCTCCGCAAGGCGGATGAACAGCGCCTGGAATGGGATGTGGTACAAGCCGCGCTGGAACTGGAATTTCCGCCGGATGAGGCAGAACGCCAACTGGACACCATTGTAGATTGGGGACGTTACGCCGAGGTGCTGGCTTATGACGATAAAGAAGGCATGATCTATCTGGAAGTAGAACCGGCAGTGGAACGATAGGCTCTGAAAATCGATCAGCCCCCTTGACAGGGGGCTGATCTGTTCAGCGTCCAGAAAATTTACTTCACCGTGATGGTGATGGGCAGGGTGCAGAGGGTTTTACTCCCCGAAACAATCGCCCAGGTGGCACTGTAGGTGCCCGCTTTGTCCGGCACCAGCATATCCACGATGATGTTCACGGTTTCGCCATTGCGAACGGTGGCTTTGAAGTCATAAATCGCCTTTTTGTGCATGGATGTGCCGCTGACGAATTTGTAATCCACCGAATGCTGATCCCAGTCCTTGCCGCTGGTGTTCTTCACCTGCCAGATGACATCAAAGTCCTCGCGGGGTTTGAGCGTCTTGCTCGGGCTGGTGCTGATGATCTGACACACCGCGCCGCTGGATGGGGGCGGGGTGGGCGAAACCACCGTGCCGCTGGAGACATTGCGAAACGCATTGTAAGCGTACTGCTTCTGTGGACTGTCCAGCCGGATGGTGATCCAGTCCACGCCTTTGACCGACTCGGGCAGGGTTACCGTAAACTTGAAGGATCCTCCACTACCAGAATTGATCTTGTCCACAACCACATAATCCTTGAAGAAAGTCTTGAACGGTCCAACCCGTACGGTAAAGGTCTGGTTGGCAGGGAAGCGATAGGCTTGAACGGTTACGGCTTTGTCCTTCTCGACGGCGATGATCTCAATGTAGGGCTTGCCCGTTGTACTCTGGGTTGGCTGAGCCGTCGGTGTGGCGGTCTTGTTATCAAACCAGTTGTAACTGTAGTAGCCGGAAGCGCTATCGATGCGCAGGGCAATGCGGCTCAAGCCTTTGAGGCTTTGAGGGATATTGAAGGTGGCTTCGAAAGTGCCATCTGCGCCAGATTTTGCCGTGCCTACAACCGTGCCGCCGATAGCGTAGTTGCCCATTTTGTCCATGCGGGCGGTGAACTCGGTGTTTTTCGGTAGATTGCTCGCGCGAATTTTTACCCACTCATCGACTTTCACTTCCAGAATGGTGATGGTAGGAACGCCATCTGCCCGAACGGTAGGGGCAAATGCGGTGAGCATGACCATACTCAACAAGAGTGCGCTCACCAGAAACGATAAGAATTTTTTCGATTGTGCAAACATACATCCTCCTGTGGGGTATTCCCCAGAATATCCGCTTGATTGTGGATCATTCTCTATAACGAATCCAGAAGGAGAAAGTTCCTGAAAGTTTTCATTAAGAAAAAAAGCCCCTCAAGATGAATTTCCTTGAGAGGCTTGATTTCGACGGGTAGAAAATTACGCCGAAGCCAGCGTGCCCAGCGCATCGGGGGTGCGCGTGAGGCGGATTTCACTTTCCCGCGCCAGTTCGATGATGTGGTGCATTACGGTATTGGAAACCGAACGCACCAGTTCGCGGTCTTCCGGATCTCCGTGAAAGAAAAGAGGGGCGCCTGCAGTCATGGCATACGGACCGCGCAGGTACCAGCGCCCGTACTCTACCTGTCCTTTGACGGTGGAGCGAACCGTATGCACCCGGCTTTTATCCAGATGAATCCCTACCGGGATCACGGGAGCGCCACTCGCCAGCGCAAGTCGGGCTACCCCTGTGCGCGGCTTGCAAAATCCCCCTTCTTCCGGGCTCAGAGCGCCTTCCGGGAAGATGATGATGTTGTACCCTTTGTCCAGATATTCCAGTGCACGATCAATGGCTTGCTGACCTTCGCCTGCTTTCACCGGGATGTGCCCGGAACGACGCAGATAAGCACCCAGAATGGGAACCTGAAAGAGCAAGTTGTTGATGAGGATGAAGGATTGTTCTCCCACCATGGCGGCGACGAAGAAGGGATCGGTGGTGGTCGGGTGGTTGGGGGCGAAAATTTTGGCTCCGCTGGGAGGAGCGGCATGGCGCTCCACATCCAGATCCAGCATGACATTGGAATACGTCTTGACGACCGGCTTGGAAGCCCAATAGAGCAGTTTTTCAGATACCATTTTCAAATCATCTTTCCAGAGGCGTGACAAAATTTTGTTACCGAATGACCCCAGCATAACAGACCTGACACGCCAATGGAACTGCTCCGGGATACATCCTTTTTGAAACCGGTCATATGCTATTGAAAACAACAGTGGGAGTAAGAGTATGACCTCAGGTTTCATGTAGTATAACCCAGGCATCTGCTTTTGGATACGAACCTGACCTTACAGGTTTGCAAAGTCAGAAAAAAAAACTGTGGCTTGTTCCTCTTGACAGAAATGATTACGGTTCATATACTTGAAAACATGAACAATCATTCATATATTTCCGAGGACGTCTCTCCCAATCTTCGGTGTGAAGATAATCGTCTGCACGAAGAAGCCATCCAGCAAGCCCAGGCAGACCTGATCGATGGATTGACGGCAACGCGTCTGGCGGCAGCCTTTCAGGCGCTGGCAGACCCCAGCCGGGTGCGCCTGATCTCGGCACTGCTGAAGCAGGAATTGTGCGTGCACGATCTGGCGGCGGTGTTGGGAATGAGTCAGAGCGCCACCTCGCATCAATTGCGGATACTGCGCGCCTGGGGACTGGTACGCACTCGCAAAGAGGGGCGTATCGTTTATTACGCACTGGATGACGACCATATTCGGGAACTGTTTCAACGGGGGTTGGAACACGTCCGCCACCAACATTCCCATCAAACCCCATAGGAGTTTTCCCCACGTATGCAAAAAACTTTTCTCATCGAAGGCATGGACTGCGCGGATTGCGCAAGGCACGTTGAAGAAGGTGTACAGAAACTTCCCGGGGTGCAGTTTGCCCGGGTGGATTTTGCCACTGCCACCCTGGTTCTCGAGGGAGATTGCGAAGAATCCGCGGTGCATCAGCGGGTACAGGCACTGGGTTATCGTCTTAAAGAGGATCAACCGCCTGCAACCGAGAAGGCGGAACCTTTCTGGCTGGGATTAGGTCGCTACCTGATTGCTCAGGAAGAAACCCACCTTGCTCTGATCGGGGGTGGATTGCTTCTACTTTCAATCCTCCTTCAATTTCTTGCCGAATCCTCTCCCCTTGTCTTCCCGATCCAGTTGCTTGCCCTGGGACTGGCGGGGTACCCCATCGCCCGCAGTGCACTGGCAAACCTGTTCATTAACCACACCATCAGCATCAACCTGTTAATGACCCTTGCCGCTATCGGCGCTGTCATCATTGGCGAGAGTGGAGAGGCGGCAACGCTGATCTTCTTATTTGCGCTGGCAGAAGCCCTGGAAGGCTACACCACCGACCGCGCCCGCCGTACTCTGAGCGGCTTGCAAAACCTCACTCCCACCCATGCCGTGCGCCTGGATGCCGATGGGGAACACCGGGTTCCGGTGCAGGCGCTGGCGCCTGGCGACCGTGTGCGGGTGCGCCCGGGGGAGCGCATCCCTGCCGATGGCGTGGTGCAATCTGGCACTTCAGATGTCAACCAGGCGCCCATCACCGGAGAAAGTTTGCCCGCCTACAAACAGCCCGGCGATCTGGTCTTTGCAGGGACGATCAACGGCAGTGGAGCGCTGGAAATAGCAGTCTCCCGTCTGGCAAAAGACAGCACCCTGGCGCGCATCGTCCAGATGGTCACCGAAGCCCAGGGACGGCGCGCTCACCTGCAACGCTGGATAGACCGCTTTGCCGCAGTCTACACCCCTGCCGTGGTGGGCATTGCCTTCCTGGTTGCTGTTATTCCTCCCGCACTGTTCGGCGAGCCCTTCTGGAACACCCCGGCAGGACACGGCTGGCTGTACCGTGCGCTGGCACTGCTGGTCATCGCCTGCCCATGCGCGTTGGTCATCAGCGCACCGGTGACCATTTTGAGCGGTCTGACCGCTGCTGCCCGTCAGGGGGTGCTGATTAAGGGAGGCGTATATCTGGAAACCCTCTCGCGAGTCAAACGAATTGCCTTCGACAAAACCGGCACGCTCACCCTGGGCAAGCCCGTACTGACCGATCATCGCGCGGTGGACTGCCCCGGCTGTGAGGATCGTTCTGCCTGCCCTGCCTGCCGCGATGTGCTGGCGCTGGCAGCAGCGGTGGAGCGCGCCAGCACCCATCCACTGGCACATGCCGTAGTCTCCGCATCCCAAAGCCAGGGGACGCATCAGCAGTATCCCACCGCCCGGGATTTAATCACCCTCAACGGTGGGGGGATTCAGGGCATCGTCCAGCAGGATGTGGTCACTCTGGGCAGTCACGCCTTGTTCGAGGGGAACTACCCGCACAGCGCGGAAATCTGCGCACAGGTGGAAGCCCGGGAACAGCAGGGGGAAACCACCATGCTCCTTTCACAAAACGGAACGGTGCGGGGCTATCTGGCAGTTGCCGACGAGGTACGCCCGGAAAGCCGTCAGGTCATGCAAGACCTGCACCGCATGGGGATTCGCACCATCATCCTCACCGGTGACCATCCGTCGGCGGCACAACGGGTTGCCAGTCAACTGGGTGTGGATGAGGTGCGAGCCAGTCTGCTGCCAGAACAAAAATTACAGGCAGTAGAGGAACTGGCGCGTTCGGACGGAACGCTTGCCATGTTAGGGGACGGCATCAACGACGCGCCCGCATTAAGCGCGGCGCAGGTAGGCATCGCCGTCGGTGGGGCTGACAACGCTCAAGCCATGGAAACCGCCGATGTGGTCTTGTTGAGCGGAGACCTGAGCAAACTGCCCTATACGCTTCGACTGGCACGTTTCGTCATGCGCCTCATCCGCCAGAACGTGGCTTTCTCGCTGGGGGTAAAGGCGCTTTTCCTGATTCTGGCAGTGCTCGGCGCGGCGACGCTGTGGATGGCGGTGCTGGCAGACATGGGCGTTTCTTTATTGGTGATTTTCAACGGTCTGCGCCCGCTGCGCTTCCCGCAAGGCACGCTTCATCCAAACGGGTGAGAGAGGAATCAACATTTTTGATGATGAAAAAAACGGGCAAATCCGGTATCCTATAAGCAGTTCAGGGATGCTTCTCAGGGTGTTTTTCGGGGAATACTGGTGGAACCTTCTGAACGAACTTACAGGTGATTGGATGGGAGCAAAACGCCGGCAAGCCATGACCTGCGTTTTGCCATTTAACCCTCACTTAACATGCTTCTGGTTTGACTTTTCCAAATCTGTTCTATAATTCCCTTACCCTTTTTTCAAACGATCCTGAGAGGAGACCAAGGTATGATGAAACCGCAGAGCAGTTGGGCGCGCGTCGCCCTGGGATTGGTTTTGTTCGTGTATGGGTTGCTGGGTGGGGTTACCCCAGCCCAAGCCGATAACTCCGCACAGCCCCTGCCTTTTGCGCAGGACTGGAACACCTCCAGCCTGATTAGTACCAGTAACGACTGGTCAGGAGTCCCTGGAATTGTTGGATACCGTGGAGATGGACTCGTCTCAACAACCGGCGTAGATCCCCAGACGGTTCTGGTTGACGGTACCAGCACACCTGCAAATGTGAATGCGAACCAGACCAACCCCAATTCCTATACTACCGGCGGTGTTACCGAGTTTCATCTCGCCAATCCCGTCGTGGCGCTGGCGGGATCCGGCACTGCCAGAGCCCCATTCCTGCTCATCAACCTCAACACCACGGGATACGAGTCCATACGGGTTATGTACAATCTGCGCGATTTGGAGGATGGTGCAGATAACGCCGTTCAACCCGTAGCCCTGCACTACCGCGTAGGTAACAGCGGCAACTTCACCAATGTCCCCGCCGCATTTGTTGCCGATGCCACCGAAGGTCCAAGTATTGGCGGTAAAGTGACCTCGGTTGACGTAGTCCTACCGGCATCAGCGAACAATCAGCCGCTGGTGCAGATTCGCATCATGACCACCGATGCCGGTGGGAATGACGAATGGGTCGGCATTGACGATATTCAAATCATCGGCACGCCGTTGAGCGGCGATGTGGCGCCCTTTGTGTCATCCAGCAGCCCGGCAAATGGGGCGAATGGGATTGCCCTGGACGCCAACCTGCAGGTGACCTTCTCCGAGCCGGTCACCCTCAGCGATCCGTGGTTCAGCCTGTCCTGCAACCATTCTGGGACGCACACCGCGGTAGTCACCGGCGGACCGACCGAGTACACCCTCAACCCGGATGAAGACTTTGTCTTCTCGGAATCCTGCACGCTCACCGTGCTTGCCAGTGCGGTTGCCGATCAGGACGAGCCCATCCAGAACATGAGCGCCGATTACACGGCAACCTTTTCCACCAGCGCACCGTCCATGGTGTGCGGCGAGCCGTATATCCCCATCAATGCCCTGCAGGGAAGCGGACCGACCTCACCCTACCAGAACAGCGTGGTCACCACAGAGGGGGTGGTTGCGGCTGTCTTCCAGGGAACGGGCAAACTGGGTGGTTTCTTCCTCAATTCCCTGAACAGCGCCATTGACAGCGACCCGGCAACCTCGGAAGGCATTTTCGTGTACGCTCCTTCGGCATCCATTACCGTTGGAGAGCGCGTGCGCGTCTCCGGTACGGTGCAGGAATATTCCGGGTCCTACGGTGCAATGGCACAGATGACCCAGATTGGCGCTTCTCCCACCGTAACCTCATGCTCCACCGGCGAAACGGTCACCCCCTTCCCTCTGATTCTGCCGATACCCTCAGCCGCCGATCCGCAAACGTATCTGGAGCGCTATGAAGGGATGCTGGTAACCATCAGCCAGCCGCTGACCGTTCAGCAGAACTATTTCCTCGGGCGGTTCGGGCAGTTGACCCTGGGAGCAGATGGGCGCATCTTCACTCATCTCAACAGCGGTACAGGCACTTATGCCGATAACCTGCGCCGCATGATCGTGCTGGATGATGGCGCCACCGTTCAAAACCCCGCCCCCATTCCTTATTATGCCGAAGATGGCGCCGTGCGCGCCGGGGATGTCATCCCCACCCTGACGGGCGTGGTGGACCAGGGACGGGTCAACAGCAGTAACACCGGTACTGTCTTCCCGGACGTATTCTACCGCATCCATCCTACGGTTGCGCCCACCTTCCAGAGCCAGAATCCACGCCCCGCAACGCCGCCCCTGGTCAGCAGCGGAATGAACGGCACGGTGAAGGTGGCAGCGATGAACGTGCTGAACTATTTTGTCACCCTCAATCAAACGCCGTACCCCGCCGGTTCACCCTACAATGCCAGCAACACCCCACGCGGTGCTAACACCGCCGCGGAATTCACCCGCCAGCAGGAAAAAATTGTGCGCGCGCTGGCAGGGTTGAACGCAGATGTGATAGGCTTGATTGAAATCGAGTCCTGGACAGGCGCCGACGCCGTCAATAATCTGGTCAATGCGCTGAACGCCCATCTGGGTTCGCCGGTGTACGCCGCCGTACCCGACCCGGCAACCGGAGTTGGCAACGATGCCATCAAGGTGGCTCTGATTTACAAGACTGCCACGGTGGAACGGGTAGGTGTATCGCTCAGCACCAGCGCTTCCCCCTTCAACCTGTACCGGTACCCGGTGGCACAAGCCTTCCGCGATAAAACCACCGGAGAAGTCTTCACAGTGGTGATCAACCACTTCAAGTCCAAGAGTTGTTCCGGCACCCCCACCGGCGGGGATGCTGATTTAGGCGAAGGTGCGGGCTGTTACAACACCACGCGCGTTGCCATGTCTAACACCTTGCTGAACTGGATCAACAACACCCTCATTCCCACCACAAACGACCCGGATGTCATCGTCATGGGAGATTTCAACGCTTATGGTGCCGAACAGCCCATTCTGACGCTGGAATCTGGCGGACTGGTGAACATGGGCAAACAGTACGAGGGCACAGACACCTACTCGTACGTGTTTGACGGCATGGCGGGCGCGCTGGATCATTTGTTCGTCACCTCTTCACTGACCAGCAAAACCACCGGCGCAGGACACTGGCACATCAATGCAGACGAACCTTCTGTGATCGACTACAACACCAAGTTTAAGACGGTAGATCTATACCAAGCCCATCCCTACCGCTCATCCGACCATGACCCCATTCTGGTCGGGCTGGACTTCAGATCTTATACCTTGTTCATGCCGCTGGTCATCCGGTAAATTGCCTCTTCGCATTTCATCCCCTCACGAGGGAAAACCACCCCTTCGTGAGGGGATTTTTTTGATTTCTCTCTTGACATTCGTCCTTACTAAAACTATACTCTGTGAAAACAAGAACATACCTTCGGGGCAGGGTGAAATTCCCGACCGGTGGTGAAAACCCACGAGCCTGTTAACCTCAGGCACGACCCGGTGCAATTCCGGGGTCGACGGTACAGTCCGGATGAAAGAAGGTATTCCTGTGAGAGCAGTTCCTGTGCGTCACAGGCTGAGAGATTGCCCCGAAACCCATGGTTTCGGGATTTTTTCTCCCCGCCATCCTGCCCCGAGGTGTCACCTTCGGGGTATTTTTATGGCAAAACCAAACGCAACCACTTTGCCCATTTCCCATCTCCTGCGGCGGTTTGTCCTCCAGCACCGCCTGGGGTTTGTCCTGCTCTCTCTGGGTCTGGGCATCTTCATCTGGCAGGGGATTACCCTCACTGGCTGGGTGCCTGCCTACCTCCTCCCCGGACCTTTTGAGGTTGCCACACGCTTCTGGCGCGCTTTGCTGGATGGCACCATCCCACGCCATTTCTTCGCCACCCTGCAGGAAGTGGTGCCGGGCTTGTTCCTCGGCAGTATCACGGCTTCTGTGCTGGGATACCTCATTGCGAAATCGCATGTGCTGGAACGCCTGCTTTCCCCGTATCTGGTTGCCAGTCAGGCAGTACCGGTAGTTGCCATCGCGCCACTGTTGATCATCTGGTTCGGACCGGGCATCACCTCCAAAATTTTGATCTGTGCTCTGGTGGTCTTTTTCCCGGTACTGGTCAATACCGTAGTTGGATTGCGTGCCGTGCCCCAAAACCTGCGGGACCTGATGCGCAGTCTGCGCGCACGCCCCTGGCAGGTGGTGTGGTATCTGGAAATCCCCGTCGCCATGCCGGTTTTTCTGGGAGGACTGCGTGTGGGCGCCACCCTTTCGGTCATTGGCGCAGTTGTAGGGGAGTTTGTGGGCGCCAACCGGGGATTAGGCTTTTTGATCAATGTGGCACGGGGGCAGTATGATCATCCGCTGGTGTTTGCCGCCGTGCTGACTCTGGTGGGTATGGCACTGGCTCTCTACGGGCTGGTG
>FWWL01008471.1_pt1 | contig 13160 bp, 13 predicted proteins | sample 2228331 | NCBI WGS metagenome assembly FWWL01 (sample SAMEA103939775, study PRJEB20133) | metagenome | reverse complement strand
AATAGTATTTTTATCAAAATACTCATTTAAATTGCCTTGAATAAATAACCAATTAGTATCTTTTGATCTGAATCTTGCCATAAACCTCTCCCTTTGTTAAAGTTATGATAAATTATAGAATACTTTATTAATTTTATCCGGTTCTTGCCCGTTAAATCAACAGGCAAGAGAGGCTGACAGCAAGTCAGCCTCTCTTTTTTATCTTCACTTGACAATAAAGTTAATTTATATTATAATTGTTAGTATAAACTAACTTTTTAAATAGAGGTTAACAATGACACAGAGCCTTGAAGATTATCTTGAAACTATTTTTATTCTATGTGGTGAGAAGAAATTTACAAGGATAAAAGAGATTTCTGATAGAATGTCGGTTTCTAAACCTTCTGTAATTCAGGCAATAAAAGAGTTAAAGCAAACTAATTTAATCATTCAGGAGCCATATGGTTATATTGAACTGACAAATGATGGTATAAAAAAGGCAAAAGAAATTTTCAAAAAGCATAATGTACTAAAAAAATTTTTAAAAGATATTTTAGGTGTTTCAGATGAAGTTGCTGAGAAGGATGCCTGTAGGATTGAACATATTATTTCAGATGAAACATTTAATAGAATTTTTAACTTTATGAGGGGTTATAATGGTGAAAAAGTTAGATGAACTTTTAGATGGTGAAGTTGGGATAATAGTTAAAATTACGGGCAATCCAATGTTAAGGCAGAGACTACTCGAATTAGGAATAAGGGAAGGAAAAAGAATTTCAAAAAAAAATGTAGCTCCTATGGGGGATCCTATTGCTGTAAGCACAATGGATATAACAATCTCTTTAAGGCGAAATATTGCAAAACATATATTTGTAGAGGTTAGTTATGAAAAGGTATAAAATAGCACTTGTAGGTAATCCAAATTCAGGTAAAACAACTCTTTTTAATCTTTTAACAGGGTCAAGACAACATGTAGGAAACTGGCCTGGTGTAACAGTAGAAAAAAAAGAAGGAATATTTGAATATAAGAATATCATATTTGAGGTTATAGACTTACCTGGTATTTATGGATTATCAGCGATAACAATAGAAGAAAAGATTGCAAGAGATTATATATTAAAAGAAAACCCAGATTTAATAATAAATATAGTTGATGGAACAACACTGGAGAGGAGTTTATATTTGACTTCTCAACTCATTGATACAAAAGTAAAAATGGTTCTTGCTATAAATATGTTTGATGAAGTAGAAGAAAAAGGATTAAAAATAGATTTTAAAAAAATGGAAGAGTTAATTAAATTTCCTGTTGTTCCAATTGTGGCTAAAAGAGAAAAAGGAATAATTGAACTTCTTGATAGGGTTTTAAATACTCTTACAGAAAAGGGTGAAAAAATAAATATAAATTATGGAGAAGACATAGAAAAAGCTATTTATGAAATAGAATGTGAGTTGGCTTGTATTGATATTAAAGAAGAGTATATGAGGTGGATTGCGATAGATCTTTTATCAAACAATGATGATATATTAAATCTTTTTTTTAATGATGAAAATAATAAACTTAAGCAACTTATTGAGGAGAAAAAGAAGAATTTAAAATCTATTTTTAATACTGAAATTAGCGAAATATTTAATGATGGAAGGCTTGGTTTCATTAATGGAATAATAAAAGAATGTCTTTTAAAAGAAGAAAAAATCTCAAGAATTGACATAACAGAAATAATAGACAGGATTGTATTAAATAAATTTTTAAGTTTTCCAATTTTTGCGATTATTCTATATTTTACTTTTCAGCTTACTTTCTATTTGGGCGGTATCTTAAGTGAAAATATCGAAAATTTTATTGGTTTCTTTACAAATTTTCTCAGTAATAATATGGCAGAAAGTATGCTTAAAGATTTACTTATTGATGGTATAATATCAGGTGTGGGAGGAGTACTTGTGTTTTTTCCTCAAATATTGATCCTTTTTCTTTTAATTTCTTTTCTTGAAGATAGTGGGTATATGGCAAGGATAGCTTTTATAATGGATAAGATTATGCATTTCTTAGGATTACATGGTAAGTCCTTTATTTCTCTATTTATGGGGATAGGGTGTAATGTGCCGGGTATAATGGCAGCAAGAATTTTAGAAAGTGAAGATGATAGAAAAATTACTGCTATGATTAATCCGTTTATGAGTTGTTCTGCAAGATTACCTATATATATTTTAATATGCGGAATGTTTTTTTCAGAAAATGCGGGAGCTGTAATTTTTGTTATTTATCTTACTGGTATAATGGTAAGCATTATAACTGCAAAGATACTAAAAAAGTTCTTTTTTAAGAAACAATCAATTCCTTTTGTTATGGAGCTTCCACCATATAGAATTCCTACAATGAAAAGTGTATTAATACATATGTGGGAGAGGGCCTCTCAATTTCTCAAAAAAATGGGAGGAGTAATCTTATTTGGTTCAATTATTATATGGGCATTAAGCTATTTTCCTTCTAATTCTTCTGATCCTTTTGAAAGAATGGAAAATAGTTATTTGAGTAGAATAGGTAAGATTACTGAGCCTCTTTTTAAGCCACTAGGTTTTAAATGGAAAGAGACTGTAGCATTGATGACGGGAGTGGTTGCTAAGGAAGTTGTCGTAAGTACTCTTTCTGTACTTTATAATGCAAAGGAAGATGATAAAGAAATGTTTAAAGCTAAGATGTTGGAAGATGGAATAACAAGGGATGTTGCTTTTGCTTTTATGATTTTTGTATTACTTTATTTACCATGTGTTGCAACAATAGCTGCAATTTTAAGGGAGACAAATTCAATAAAATGGACATTATTTTCTATCTTTTATGGTATTGGTATAGCTTATATTGTTTCATTTATATATAGAAATATTTTTTTAATTTTTAATATTGTCTAATAGTTTATTATAGGGGAAAATATATGAAAACAGAGAATGTTATAGCATATATTATAGTAAGTTTCAGTGTGGTTGTTTCACTAATTTATTTTGTAAAGAATATAATTAATTCCTTTAAAAAAGACACAACTTCTTGTCCAAATTGTAGTAGTAAAAAGACATGTAAAGGAATAACTAAGAAGTTTTGATAATAGTTAATACTATTTCTCTTTTTTCTCTTGGCCCATCAAATTCACAGAAAAATATATTTTGCCATCTTGAAAGCCCCAGATTACCGTTAATTATAGGGATTGTTACATCGGGACCTAAAATACCACTTTTCAAATGAGCATCACCATTTCCGTCTTCAAGGTCATGTTGCCAGACACCTGCCGGGATTAGTTTTCTCAGTAAAGAAAGCATATCATATTGAACACTCTCATCCCAGTTTTCTTGAATTATAATTGCACAGGTTGCACCTCTACCATAAACATTTACAAGCCCGGTTAAGACATCGCCTGATTTTACAAAGGTTTTTACTTCATTTGTTATATCATAAAGGGCTTCTCTCTTATGAGTAGAAATAGTCAAAATCTTTTGCATTTTAACCTCATAAAAACTTTACCACTTCAGAAAGTGGTTTTCTATCTTTTACACCTTTAGGTTTATAATCTTTTTCGGGATATCCAAGAGGCGTTAATGCAAAAACAACCTCATTTTCTTTTAAGTTTAAGGCTTTTCTTAGGACACTTTCATCAAAAGCACCTATCCAGCAGGTAGCAAGCCCAAGTTCAAAAGAAGAAAGAATAATATATGTCATTGCTATAGCAAGGTCTGTTTCGATTGAATCATACCCATCTTTTCTTTTCCAGCTTTGATTTTTATCACCTTTTACAACTATTATACAGGGAGCATTAATAAACCAATCTCGTGGATATGATTTTTTAACCTCATCCAGAATATCCTTAGAACGAACAACAATGAATTCCCAAGGCTGTTTGTTTGCCGCAGATGGGGCAAGCCTTGCTGCTTCTAAAATTTTATTTATCTTTTCTTCTTCTATAGGATCTGAAGAATAACTTCTTACACTTTCTCTTCTCTTAATAAGTTCAAAAAAATCCATTATTCTTCCTCTTTAGATTTTAGTTCTTCTCCATTAAACATTGTAAGTATTTCTTCAATTTCTTTTCTGGTTTTCTTTCTTGATTTAATAAGGCTATTTATTTTTTCAGCAGATCTTAAAACAGTGCTATGTGCTTTTCCACCAAAAAACATGCCTATTTCAGCTAAAGATAGATTTGTATAGGCTTTTGCTAAATACATTGCAACCTGTCTTGCATAGGCTATATTTTCAAGCCTCTTTTCTGATTTTAATTCATTTACAGAAATATTGAAGTATTTTGCAACAATTTTTTGTATATAACTAACACTAATATTTTTCGGTACTTCAACCTTTATCTTGTCTCTAAGTATTTCTTTAGCTATTTCAAGAGATACATCCTTTTTCTTTAAACTTGAGTAAGCAATTATCTTTGTTAGAGAGCCTTCAAGAAGCCTCACATCACTCTCAACATTCTGGGCTATGTATTCGACAACTTCTTCCGGGATATAAATGCTTTCTTCAGCAGCCCTTGCCATAAGTATTGCTTTTCTTGTTTCATAATCAGGTGGCTCAATTTTTACAGATAAGCCAGAATCAAAACGAGTTCTCAATCTTTCTTCAATGGCTGTTAAGCTTTTTGCCGGTCTATCACAGGCAAATATCAACTGTTTTCTATCATGAAATAGTTCATTAAATGTATGAAAGAGTTCTTCAAGTGTGCTTTCTTTTTTCTGAAGGAATTGTATATCATCTATTATAAGAACATCAAAGTTTCTATATTTTTTTCTAAATTTTGATGTTTCACCATTTTTTATTGAGTCGATAAATTCATTTGTGAAATTTTCGCTAGTAGTGTAATAAACAGACAATTCTGGTTTTTCGGTCATAATCTTATGTGCAGTTGCCTGTAGGAGATGGGTTTTACCTAAAGCTGAATTACCATAAATAAATAGAGGATTATAGGAACGAGCTGGATTTTTTGCAACCTGAATCGCAGCTGCATGAGCAAAATCATTATTTGCCCCCACAATAAACCTATCAAAAGTGTATTTTGGGTTTAAAAAAGATGGCTTACTTATCTTTTTTACCGGAGGTTGCGGATTAGGTTTCTGACTTTTTTCAGAATTATAAGTATTTTCGGAAAAAGACATTTCGACTATGAAATTATAATCTTTTTTCAAAAGATTTTTAGAAATCTTTTTCGCAAGATCAAGATAATTATTTACAAACCAGCTACTCGTGAGCGGATCTGGTGCAATCAAAATGATATTTTCGTCATTTTGAATCTCTTTAAATCTTATCTTATCAAGTATTGCGGTGTTTAAGGTTGAATCAAAATGCTTTAATAACTCTTGATAAATAATATTCCATGTTTCCATAAAAAACCCCTCTCTATATAATATTGATTAATATATACTTTATTCTAACTTTTAAAAATGTCAATATTGATTTTTAAAAATTATATTACAAAATTAAAAAATTAAAAGCGAAATATTATAACCACCCTTTTAGAAAAAATTCAAGAAAATTTTTTTTCCTTGAAAATCAAGGATTTTTAAACTTGTTTTTATGCACAGAAAACTTTTAAAAATCCCTTTTACAAATCCTTAATATTTCTTTAATAAAAAATATTTTTATCTCATTATTTTACAATAAGTTAAAATTGGCAAAAAAACATCCATAACTTGACATTTGACTAACTTCAAATATTTTTTTAAAATAATGAGTGTAGTTTTTTTAAAAAATAAAAATTAAAGTTTTGCACATTAATGCACATATTGTGCATTAATGATCGGATTAAGGAGAAAAAAAATTTATGGAAAAAGAAGAATTTTTTTTGGAAGCTATCAAGCTCGCGGAAACTGTAAAAGGGAAGACATCTCCAAATCCTTCGGTTGGTTGTATAATAGAAAAGAATGGGCAGATTGTAGGAAGAGGAGCAACCGAGAAGGCTGGTTGTGATCATGCAGAGATAGTAGCCTTAAAAGAGGCAAAAGATAAGGCAAGAGGGGCTACTGTTTATGTGACTTTAGAACCCTGTGTTGATTATCCAGGCAAAAAAACTCCATCCTGTGCCAATGCACTGATAAAAGCTGGAGTTAAGAAAGTGATAGTTGGTATGAAGGACCCAAATCCGAATGTGAAGGGAAGAGGTGTAAAACTTCTTAAAGATGCTAATATTGAAGTAGAGTTTACTGATTATCATCATAAAGAATTGCTAACCTTAAACGAAGACTTCTTTAAGTTTATAACAACAGGTAAACCATTTGTTTATGCGAAAGCAGCGATTACACTTGATGGAAACATTGCAACATCAACAGGAGATTCTAGATGGATCAGTTCTCAGGAAAGTAGAAATTATGTTCATAAACTCAGGAATAGGGTTGATAGTATTCTTGTTGGAGCCGGCACAGTACTTAAAGACAACCCAAAGCTAAATGTCAGAATAGAAGGCAAGCATAAGGATCCATTAAGAATTGTAATCGACCCATATGGTAAAATCACTGAAGAATATGAGGTAATGAAAGATGAATTCCCAACTTTATTTATAACTACGAAAAAGGCAGATATTAGTTTTAAAAAGAGGTGTGAAGTTTATAAAAAGGAATTTTTAGAATTTGAAAATGAGATTCCTTTTAAAGAATTGTTTGGCTTTCTTGGGGAAAGAAATATAACATCTGTTCTGGTAGAAGGTGGAAGCAAGGTTTTCTATAGGCTTTTTAATGAAGGCGAGGTTGATAAATTACTCCTTTTTATCGCTCCAAAAATGCTACTTGGTAGGGGAATTCCATTTTTGAATGGAGAAGGAAGGCTCTCTATGTGTGAAGCGATTAAAATCATTGATTTTTCTTCCGAAAATATAGGGGAGGATATTTTAATCCAGGGGTATTTGTCAACCTATGGAAATGATTGTAAACAACACTTTATTCTATAAAGGGAAAGAAGCTTTTTTAAATAATCAATTAAAAGATAGTGAATACTATTTTTACAATTCATATAGACATGAAAAGAATAAAAAAGGGCTTTCTTATTATTTATACATACTTTTATTAAATAATCAGTATGAAAAAATTTCAAAAATATATGAAGTTGAAAAATCTGAAATCAAAGGTTTTGGTTATTATCCAGTTTACTGGGTAAAATATATGGAAGGAGATTTTAACGAAGTAAATGACTTGATTGATAAGATGTCTGAAGATGATCATTACTTTATAAAAATTTTTTCACTTAAAGAAATGAAAAAGTTTGGAAGATTAAAAAATGAGAGCGTTCAGGAGAGGGTTAAATATTTTGGGCTTTCATATGATTTTCCAGTTGAAGAACAAAGAGCTTCAATATTTCTTGATTATTTATCTAAAAGATATCATCTTGCCTTGATTCAGTCGAAATCCTTAATTAAAGATAATCCAGACAATAGTGATTTATACCTTGATTATCTTGAAATATGTTTTGATGTAGGGACTGAGGAAACAATTAGAGAAGCTCTTTTAAATCCACTAATTAATGAAATGTCTAAAAAAGACCCAAGGATAATGTTATTAATTTCTGAAAAATTATATAAGTTAAATGAATATGAAAAATCAAGAAACCTTCTTTTAAATTTAATTGAGATTTTTGACACCAATCCAATTTTTTATTTTAATCTTGGTAATATTTATTTGAATGAGCAAAAGTATTTTAAGGCAATAGAAAATTATGAAAGGGCATGTGAATATGCACCTCTTTTTGATATAGCTTTTTATAACCTTGGCATATGTTATTACCAGGTAGGAGAAATTAATAAAGCTATAAAAAATTTTGAAAAAGCTATTTCATTATCAAAAAATCCAAAAGCTCTTTACAATATTGCTATATGCTTAATAGAAAAGAAATGTTATGAAGATGCATTTCATTATTTAAACAAAATTCCTAATTGGTATAATGCAAAAAAATCTCCCTTTTATCTAAAAGAGAAGATAAAAGAGGTTTTATTTGAATCTTTTATTTCTTAGCTGCTGCTGCCTTTCTTCTATAAAATTCTTTACCATATCTTATAAGTCCAACAAGCGGTATATAAGAAGGACAACTATAAGCACAACATCCACACTCTATACAATCCATAAGTCCATTTTTTAAAGCATCGTCTATTAAGAAGTTATCAACATAACTTGCTATTTCTGTTGGTTGTAGTCCGATAGGACAGACAGAAACACATCTACCACATCTTATACAGGGATAGTTATCAACGTTATAAGTTTTAGATTTTGGCAAAAATACAAGCCCGCTTGTTCCCTTAACGACTGGTAAAGATGTGTCAGCAACCTCAATACCCATCATAGGTCCACCAGCTATAATATAATCATAACTTTCTGGAGCACCAAGCTCATCGATTAATGTCTGGATTGGTGTCCCAATTCTAACTTTATAATTACCGGCATTTTTTATACCTTCACCAGTATACGTTAGACCTCTTTCTATCAAGGGCTTTCCATAAACAATAGCTTCATATATTGCATATACTGTTGATATATTTTCTACTACGACGTTAACATCCATAGGTAGTCCCCCGGATGGAACCTCTTTTTCAACTACTGCCTGTATAAGCTGTTTTTCACCACCCTGAGGATATCTTGTTTTAAGTAGAGTAAGTCTTATTTCACTTTCTCCGGTAAGTTGTTCGAGGAAAGTTTGATAAGCATCAAGTTTGTTTTCTTCTATTGCTATAATTGCATTTTTAGCACCAACAGTTTCCATTATTATCTTTGTGCCTTCGATAATTTCTTTTGTCTTTTCTAACATCATTCTGTGGTCAATCGTAAGATATGGTTCACACTCAGCACCATTTATGAGAACAAGGTCTATTTTTTTACCTTCTGGTGGAGAAAGTTTTACATGAGTAGGGAAAGTAGCACCACCAAGCCCTACTATACCTGCATTTTTTATTGCTTCGATAAAGTCTTTCTTGCCAAAGTTACTATAACTTATCTTCTTTTCATACCAGTTTCTTATTGTCCCACCTGCTTCTATTTCTACTATATCAACGTTTTTTTGAGTGAAAGTATTGCCTTTTTTGATAGCTATAACCTTACCCGATACACTTGCATGAATATTTGCAGAGATAAAACCGGTAGCTTCACCGATTAAGTCACCTTCGTTAACAAAATCTCCTTCTTTAACAAGTAATTTAGCAGGAGCACCTGCATGCTGTGACATTGGAATCCTAACAATTTTTGGATAATTAAATTTTTCTATTGGAACGTGTTCTGTCAGCTTTGATTCTTGAAGAAGTAATCCACCTCTTTTAAATGTCCTTGTAACTATCTTCTCCATAAAAATCCTCAATTATAAAATGTAATAAATAGAATAAATCAACTTAAAAAAAATGTCAAAATTAACGAATGTTACTCTCTAATGTTAACTCTGCATTTTTAAGCTCTTCATTTATATCAGCATCTTTTTCTAAAACATTTTTTAAAGCATTAAATAGTTGTCGTCTTGCATAAAAATTATTTATATTTACATTAACCTCTGGTATTTCTAATGACATTTCCTTCCACAATTTTTTGACCTTTTGCCCACCTATATATTCAATTCCTTCATCGAAAATTTTATCTTCCCATGCATCTAATTTTACTGGTAAAAGGTTCCCTTTTTGATAGTTAAGGATTTGACTTTCTTTTCTTGTAGTTAAAAATTTTATAAGTTCATATGCAATTAGTTTTTTATTTTCGGGTGTTTTCTTTGGAATTGCAAGAAATGAGCCACCTTTATTATAATTCATTCTTTTACTGTCTTTCTTTGTTAATTTAGGTAATTGAGCAACTCTAAATTTATTTACTTTGTTTGGAGCAATCCAGTTTTCAAGATGTTTCCCAAGCCAGAAACCAGAAATAACATAAGCAAAAGTTCCTTCTAAAAGTCCTTTATACCATTCCATTGACCATTCTTCTATTTTTGCGTCATAACCAGCCTTTCTAAATTTCTTTGCCCACTGCATTGCTCTTGAAATTTTTGGAGTATTTAAATTAGGTCTTCCATTCTTGTCGAAGAAACTTTCGCCAGAAGACAATAATATCATTTCAAAAATTAGCTTGGCATCCGGAAGTAAATAGTGATCAATTTTTCCATCTTCATTTTTATCGAAGGTAAGGATTTTTCCAGCTTTATATAAGTCTTCTAAATCTTCTATCATTTTTATACCAAAATTTCTTTCTTCAAATATATCCTTTCTATACCATACACAAGCCGGGCTAACATCAAGTGGCATCGCAACTAACTCTTTATCCTTTGTTAAAGCTCTTGTCCATTTATAAGGTATAAAATTCTCTTTTAATTTCTTTGCATTATAGGGTTCTTCAAGCAAATTTTCAAAAGCAAAACTAAAAGAATCTAAAAAACTGTCCTCTACCATTAAAACTTCAGGCAAAGGTTTCCCTTTTGTTATGTTATCCATAATCATAAAATGATGATTACCAATACCCTTTACTATTAATTCTACTTTCCAATCAGGGTTTTCTCTTTCGAATTCTTTAATTAAAATTTTACAACTTTCATTAAAATCAGGAAAGACAGATAGTGTTATAACATTATCATTATCATTTTTTGAATCTTTTGAATCAGGTTGAGAAACAATTTTTTTCTCTACACAGGAAACTAAAATAAATAGAGAAATTAATACTAAAATTTTCATATATTATCTCCTTAGATTGTGAATTGTTAACATTATATAATATTTTCTACATTAATACAAACTTTAATATTTTTTTTAATTTCAAGAGAGGTTTTGTATAGTTCATTTGTATTTGTAGTCATTAATTTTTCACTATAATTTTCAGCATTGATACTAAGCGGCTCGGAGTTGTAAAAAGGAGTAATATATATAGGAAGAAGCTCAGTGCTAAAAGAGTAAGTTGAGATTAAAAGTAATATTATTATTTTCCATTTCATTCTTTATTCTCCTTTTCTAAAAAGTAAGCCATATCCAAAAAGGTATAAATGGCGGCATTCCGACACCCAATGTAAATCCAAAAGCAATTTCATTCTTTGGATAGAATATATAATCACAATATAAAGAAGCGTGATAAATAAATCCTGACCCTTCAAGTCTAAAATGAAATCTATCAAAATTCATTTTATTAATGTTATATATTGGCTCAAAAGAAAAATCGTATCCAAAAAATCCCATAGCACTAAATGCTATTGCCGGATAAATAGAGATTAAATTATTATGTTCTCCATCATAAAGAAGATACCTATAAGATGTTCCAATAAACCCAAACCATCCTATTTCAGTTTGAGGCATATAAACAGGAAAAGAAATTAAGGTTAAATTAGCAGAACCACCAATTGTAAGAGTATTATATTGGTAACCTAATTCAAAATGGACAGATTGTGAATGGAGTTTTAGCCCGGTTAATATCATCATAACAAAAAATATCTTCTTCATATTTTCTCCTACCTTAATATATTTTTATATAACCATTTTAGTTTTTTGTTTTAAGAAGGTCAATAGGCATTTGTCACAATTTTTAAATTCCCCCCAGAAGTAGATAAAATTCCCCCTCAAGGTAGGAAAAAAAAGTAATTAAAGTTTATTTACTTTTTTAATAAAAAGAATAAAATTTATATTCAAATAAACTTTTATAAGTATAAGAGGAGGAAATGATGAAAAAGATTATTACTATTTTAATGTTACTATTTTTAGCTGGATGTTCTTTATTGCCAGATGCTTCTTCGGAAAATCAAAAGGACATTTCAGTGTCTGTTAATCAGAAGGTAACTGTTAATTCCGTTGGAAGATTAACAGGAGTAAACTGGTTTGGTTTTGAAACGGGTAACTATGCTCCACATGGACTGTGGACAAGAGATTATAAGTCTATGCTAAAACAAATTAAGGATCTTGGATTTAATCATGTTCGAATTCCATGGTGTAATTATATGCTATCAGCTAAGCCAACGGGTATTCAAATTAATCCCAGTGGTATTGATGCCTATACTAAACAACAAGGATTAAACCTTGATCTTGATGGTTTATCTTCTATCCAGGTTATGGATAAAATAATCCAGGAATGTGATAGAATTGGTTTAAAAGTCGTACTTGACAATCATTCAAGGGCAAATGATGGTTATATGACGGAAACTCTATGGTATACTGCCAAAGTATCTGAAGAACAATGGATCAATGACTGGGTTTTCCTTGTGAGCCGATATAAAAACAACCCTTCTGTTGTTGGAGCTGATTTAAATAATGAACCTCATGGAAATATGGGGCAGGGAATGAAACCTCCAGCAACATGGGGATATGATCAGGAAGGCTATGGAAATACTGACTGGAGAAAAGCAGCAGTAAAATGTGCTAAGGAGATACTTGCAGCAAATCCAAACATCATTATTATAATTGAAGGTACAGAAGAATATAAGGGAACAACATACTGGTGGGGCGGAAATTTAATGGGAGTTAGAGATTATCCTATTACTTCAAGTGAAATTCCATCATCTCAACTTATGTATTCATTCCATGAGTATGGTCCTGAAGTTTACAACCAGTCATGGTTCAGTGATCCAAATTTTCCAAATAATATGCCAGCTATATGGGATAAGTTTTTCTGGTATATACATAAGGAAAATATCGCACCTTTATATATGGGAGAATTTGGCATAAAAGAAGAAAGTGCAGCTGATACTTCATCTGTTGCCTATAAATGGTTTACAACTCTGATGAAATATGTTGGAGATAAATGTCACTGGGCTTTCTGGTGTATGAATCCTAACTCTGGTGACACTGGTGGTATTTTAAAGGATGACTGGGTAAGTGTAAATACTGCAAAATATAACTTGATAAAACCTTATCTTGCAGGTTTTACTTCAAGTAGTTCATCAACTTCATCTGTTAGCACAAGCTCAAGTAGTTCATCTATAAGTTCAAGTTCTTCTTCAATTTCATCAAGCAGTAGTTCAGTATCCAGTTCATCATCAGTAAGCAGTAGTTCATCATCGAGTAGTTCCGTAAGTACAAGTAGCAGTTCATCATCGAGTTCATCTGTAAGCTCAAGTAGTTCAGTATCATCATCAAGCTCAAGTTCTGTTACATATAATGATATAACTTTACCATTCTCATTTGATGGAGCAGGTACAAAATACTGGAAGACGAGTGGTAATATATCATATATCAACTCATGGAATCTTGATAGCCTTGTTATCAATGGAGTAGAGTTTA
>FWWL01008467.1_pt1 | contig 13167 bp, 19 predicted proteins | sample 2228331 | NCBI WGS metagenome assembly FWWL01 (sample SAMEA103939775, study PRJEB20133) | metagenome | reverse complement strand
GGTTGCGCCTCCGCGGTGATGGCCGCCGGCACTGGGCGGGTATTACCCCGCCCAGCTCCGCTTCTGTACGTTACGGCGTTGTGCCTGACGAATACAGAATACCGCGAAAGTCAGTCACACCAACAAGGGCTTCGTCCTTTGCCCCGCCAATGATGTCCTCGACAGCATACTTAATATCTCCGGTGTCAAAGCTGCCCATCAAGAACGCTGCAGGCGCGCTGCCACTAATCATCTGAATATCGCTACTTTTCTGGTATACAACAGGTCCAGGTAGACCTTGCAGCCGCACCACACTCACAGCAGGGACTTCCGCAGGGTCAGCGAATAAATACCACGGCACATTCGGCGAATCTGTGGCAATATACGGGTCAACGAATACACCAGCAATCCAGGTACCGAGAACGTTGCTGTTCGGGCCGCCGTATTGAATGACGTCTTGCAAGATTTGCATAGCCGTAATTTGCAGAATCGGCGGGATGACCAGGTAAATGCGATTAAATCGCAGCGGATTTCCTGCGGCGTCAGTACGGCTCATCATGGCGTTAATACCAATTGCAAGATTAGCCGCGGTAAGGCGTCCTGTAATAGCCCATGGTGCGCCAAGAGCTGACAACGTCGCTTGGGTTGTGGAGTTGTCATATAAGTTGCTAACAAACTCATCCTCAAAACGACGCGCTGCGCGCGCCATGCGTTGCGGCGTTTCTCGAATCTTGCCAAGGTCGTCATTCATCAGCGCCTGCCATGACACCTCAAACTGACGTGCAAACTCTTCCGGCGCATACTCGATTTCGTATTCATGGATTGCCGTTGGTTTAGCCTCCGCATTTTCACGGCGTCGCAGTAAAGTTTCAGGTTCTGTCATGCGGAATCGTTTTACGCCACGGAAGTCAGGCGCGGTGTCCTGATAGGTATAATTAACCCAGGAACCTGGCATGTAGTTATAATCATGGTAGAACGCGCGCGACACAGCATCGGCAAAATACTGAGTAAAATGCGCGGTTGTCATACTCTCTTGCACGTCACGACGAACCCACAGCGGTTTCACGCCGGCATTATTATACTCCTCTACGAAGACAGAACGGATACCGCGTTCCAGAAGTTGGAAGAACCGCGCCTCCGAGAGCAGTTGTTTGAATTGCTCAGATGACACAAAAGACGCACCGCGGAGCTGTGCAATGCGATCGAGCGCCTCAAACTGCGGCGTGCGATTGGTATACAGAAACTCAGAAAGCTCCTGCTTCTGTGGGTCGTAACCATGTTCAACAGCAGCGATCTCTTTAAGCCAATTGGTAATGGTATACATAGCACTTACTCCTGCATAATGTAGCATACTTGCGTAGACGCGACGCCGTCAGCGCCTTTCGGAAAGACGTCATTCGGCGCATCCTTTGCGACAACATAACCGAACAGCGGATTAGCCGCTCCGGTGTTGTCAAGCGGTGACGTGCTGAGATAAACGCCACTCGGCATCGTCGTGGAGCGGTCATAAAAAACGGGGTCGCCGATATTAATCGCTCCGAACGTTGCCTCTTCGCCGTTACTGTACGTCAGCACGTTCCGCACGGAATGTTGGTAGACCATGGTCTTGGTGAAGTCAATCACCGCAACATCAGCATCTACAGTCAATACCGTGCCGGTCAGTTGCGTTCCGGCCACGCGCGAGACGACAGCTGCCGCCTCGGTGACGGTGGGCGTCTGATTCTCCAACCGAGAAAGCGGGATTTCCCAGCGGCGAACAGCGCTCACAGAACTACCCTCGTAGGTATAGTTTGGCATAGTTCCCTCCTATCTCAAAAATTAAAATATTTACGGTTTACCTCGCGTAACCGCTCCGCAATTGGGCGTCTTATCAGCGTTTCCGCGCGTCTGAGAGTTACTGGTTTGCCTGAACCGGTTACCTCCATGATATATGCGATTTCCGCCTCGATAGCCGCGCGAACCTCGGCCTCGTCGCGAAACGGTCCTTTAATGCGATTCCAGGCCGCTTTAGGTAACCGCGAGGCTTTCAGAATATCATTAACGGCAGATTCCGAAAGAAAGACGATCTCACTTGCCTCTTCTACCTCACTTGCGGCTCCTACGCGCTCCTGCTCTACTGGCTTATCACTCTCTGCAACGCTTACAGCAGAACCACCAGCGCCAGCCTTCGTCACCCAGTCAACCGACTCACCCTCGATGATTTGCAGGACTGGTTTGGCTAGACGTCCGTCGATTTCAGTCGGCGTTCCTACGCGCGCGGTGCCAAGGATGCTGCATTCAAGCTTATCTAATAGGCCGGCCTTTTGCAGATTACGCACACGTTGTGCAAAATTCGGGTCATGCACCACTACCTCTGCAATCGGCCCGTTATCCCAACCGACAATCTTTCGGATGGTTGACACCCAGGTGCGCGTGCTTTTTTCGTGTTGACGATGGTCGGTCTCGTACATCTTTACGCCCTCAAAAACGCGGGTATCACGCTTAAGCAACTCTTCACTGTAATAATGATTATCGCGCGCATTGCCGAATCCTGGCCGAATCAAACGAACCTTCATGGTAAGTACGCCATCTGGTGTAGCCTCAGCAATATCCTCCACGTTAAACGGCGATGCGTCGAATGACTCGTTAAGCAGTGACACATCGCCGGCATCTTCCTGTGTCTGTTCTTCTTTCGCCTCGGTCTTAATCGGCTCAAGCTCAAGCTTAAGCTCAGACTCAGACTCTGGCTCTGTGGTGAAGAGCGATTCAATTTCATCAAGCAATGCGCGTGCGCGCTGTAATTTGTCGCGCAAAATATTTACTTGCAATTCACTCATATCGTCCTCCTTGAAAATAACTGCATTTGCTTGCGCGAACGCGCGGCTTTCGCATTCTTGCTTTTCGCCGCCGGCACTCAGACAACGCTCAAAAACACTGTTCCACACATGCGCCCATTGCCTGCGCTTCTTTTTAGGCAGCTTTTGAATGTTTTCTGGTACGTCTGAACCGTCGTTTTTATAAGGCATTACGCACTCCTAAACGCAAAAAACCACGCACAAGCATATACTCCATAGGACTCATCTAAATCAATTATAGCACAAGTCATTAACATTTAAGCCTAAAGCGAGGACGCGGCGTAATCGCTCTGTTGGCATTTAGCTGCCTTATGAGGAGAACATGACACAAGTATCACGACAACACCCAGGCCGGCGCAAGGGTTGTCCCGACGCTGGTCCATACACCTGCGAAGAGGACGTGGCGTAATCGCTCTGGAGAAAACCAACGCTCTCGTGCACGGGTAAGAGAGCGGTTTTCGTACTCAAGCTCTTGGCCGTAAGTCACCTCCTCACTCCCCCATCCAGAGATAAGGACACTCTTCTCTCGCCACCACGTCAGGCTTCGTCACGAGTAAATGTGGACAGCGCGGATGATATGGTGGCGCATCGTCTATGATGACACGAAGCGGAACCCAGCCGCGTGCAATCCAACCTCGACATACTGGACACATCGCGGTATTTGGTTCCACCTTCGCTACGCCCATCATATTATTGTTTAGCGTAAAAAAGTCACGCTGCGCATCACGACGCGCCGAATTTTCGCTATACTCTTGAATCATCTGCATCCGCGCGCGCCAATAATTCTCACTCCAGTTTTGCAAGCGATGCGCGTAAACATAACGATTAGCGGTAGGCACCTCTGCACCAATCGCTGCGATAGCGAGCGCGAGATAATAGTTATATGTATTAGCAATGCTTTCAGCGTCTTTCAAGCTATCCTTGTTTAAACGTGACAAAATGTCATTATTACCGAGGCGACCGACTCTCCCAGGACAGCCGACGCGCGCCGCCTGGATACTTAGCTCGTGCTCGTATGCGCTACGTCTCATGCGTAGAATCTCGACGCGCAACTGCTCCACATCGAACGAGTCAAATCGCATGGCCAAATGCACGAGTTTCTGTACGTTCGTGAGTTTCGCAACGGCGGCGGCAGCGTCAAGCGGCATCTTCACCCCCAATCACGTCAGCAATCAGCGAATTAAAGCATCGGTTTCTATATCCATTTGTTCACGCATTGCATCTTCAGTATCAAGTAAAACACGCATCTCATCATTCAATCTACGGTCCGCCATCATTCGTTTCCCCGTCGAGCTTTTCAGCATCTTGCCATTCTGTATCCGTGATGTCACGCAGGCGGCGCAGTTTCTTTCTGCGTTGGTCCTCTATAAACGCACGGAATTGCTTTGCGTTCTTCCGTCGCAGTTTCTCACGTTCTTTGCGGTCTTTCTCGTTTTGCACACTCATTGCTCCACCAGCAGATTTACAGTCTTTCCACATCCGGGGCACACACGCAAACCACCGCGGCCATGGTCAGGATAATTCAATAAACCATAATGACCACAAAGCGGGCAGCTTTCACTTGTAATCTCCGCGTCATGACTCTCGCCAACCTCCACCATCCCACCCCCCCCTGGCGGTTCCAGTACATCCGGCGAGCTACCCAATGATACCATGGCCACACGAAGTAGCTCTTTAAACGCTTGCTGTGCAATGTCTTGCCGGATTGAACCAGCGGACACTCCTGCGTTAATTGCATTTAGAAGCGGCGCAACATCCGATGCTTCAAGGCCAATCGGCGACTCAAATGATATTGTACACTTCGAGTTTTCAATACCTGCGGCAGTCATGACAATCTGGTACATGTCTTCAAATGCCTGCCGCCAGAAGAGCTGATAGCGTTCGATTTGTTCTTTGAATGGCAACATGCTTTCGCGGGCCGTCGCGCGGTTCTGCGTGGAGTCGGGCCGACCAAGCCAATGCAACGGCGCTCCAGTCGCAAGGCTTACCTGCCCCATTAGCATCATGCCGTCCACTCGCGCGTTAATCGCCCCAGTATTCCTATCCATCCACACTCGTTCCACTGCATCATTTTCCAGCCAATCAGAGGCGGGGACTGGCGCCGGGTTGCGTTCTACATCGCTGGATGCAAGACTACTCCCAAGCTTGGCAGCGATAGCATCCAGTGTACGTGAACCGCCTTTGATTTTGATTTTCTCGGTATACATAGCAGCTTTGCGCGCCACTGCAGCACGGTCGCCCAAAAATTGCGTGTAGACCTTATTCCACTCCCACGATGTACGGAATAGAGGCCAACCGCGTCCGTTATGTACATCATACGCCAGATGTTGCATTACTACTTGCGTTCCTGGCCGTAGCTGGTCAGCAGTAATGGCGCCATCTGGAATCTCTACACGCGCCAGGTCGCGCGAGTTAGCTTGCCAATCGGCGTAGTATATTAAGCCTTTATCGCTGTTCATTACGTAGTAAAGCGGTATATCGCTATCATCCTCATCATAGATGATTTCCCTAATGTCGTCACTGCGAACACATCGCACAGTTACATCCCCATTGAGAGCGATAAAGTAGACGAGGAAAACCTCACCGTCAGTTAGTAACATTTGGCTCAAGCGATGAATATTGGTTGGCCCAATAACCGGACGATTCCTGCGCGCATGCCAAAACTCACTCCACGCCTCTACTCCAGCCTCATCCGGCAAAATGTCAACGCGCGTGCCAAAACCGAAGTCTGTCCACATGCGAACAATGCGGCTTTGCAACGGATCATTTAATGTCATTTGACGTGAGTACTTAACAAGCTGAACGCGCAAGCTCTCATTCATGCCGTCGTCACTAACGCCGTATAGCGGCTCATAACCACGCTGACGCATGATTAAATCGAGTAACAGCGCGTCCGTCTCGCCCAGCATTGCCAACCGTCGCTGGTCCCACTCGTAAGAGCGTAGGTCGAGCAAAATCTCACGCATCTGCTCGACTTTGCGCATTAGCTTGCGGCGTTCTCCACCAGTGAGAAAGTCAATAAAACGCTCTTTAATGGTCATGACAAAGCCTCCGTGATGCTATTCAACACCATCAGTCTGGCCTCAAACGCAGGCGGACGCGGGCCTTCGGCGTCAATACCTTTTATGTCCATGTATAATGCCTGCTGTGTTGCCTTGAGTTGTGCACTCGCTTCTTCGCTTAACGTCAGTGTCACAGTGACGCCGGAAAATGACACGCTCCCCCATTCTGGATTAGCCGCAGGTGCGCCGTTTAACCTCAGCAAGCCCTCACTAGCTTTTAGTTGCAGTATGGCGGCGTTATCTGAGTCAAAACGATTCTGCTTAACGGTCAAGTAAAAGTCAGTAACGCCAATCAAATTCACGTTCGCAAGTTTCAACACATTGCGAGCGTTGCGATATAGAACATATGTTCCTCTTGTATAAGTTGCCATTTATTACCTCACAAAAGGATTGCTATATACCACGCGCGTCAATACAACTTCATCACCAAAAAGCCAGTGACACAGATAACGCAGCGCATCCATCGCATGGTCGTTTTCTTTTAGCGGCTCATCCTTGCCTTCGCGCCACGAATATGACTCAAACTCCATAATAGTATTAACGCACGTCGGTTCGACTGTAAGCCGCGGCTTTCCATCGCCTTGCTTCGCCAGCAATTGCGATACGATTTGAATGCTATCCAACACGCGGCCTTTGTGACCTTCCGCTGCTACGCCGGCATTTCGCAAATCCGCTATTAATCCCGCTGCTGACTCGTCAACAATGGCGCGGCTTACGTTATATTCAAGCATTTTCCAGCGTGCATATTCCACGACTTTGCTCTGAAGCTGACCAGTTTTATAAAACTCTTCGTACACGTGCAAACGCCCGTCCTGGTCAACGCCAACAGTGAGAATAACAGCTGGATTGGTATAACCTTCGTCAATTGCTAAAAGCCAGTAGATAAACTCGCGCTTGTCTCTGTGTACAATATGCTCGGCGCTAAATGCTGGATAGACTAGACCTTGCGGTCGCTGGAACTGTCCGCGGTAAAACATGGCAAACTTCCATTCCGGCAATGTCTGTCGTGCGCGCTCAAACTCTTCACGCGGGAAGGCTGGATTTAATACGCTCTCAAATTGAATAACGTCATAATTCCTATCACCTTGCCGCCAGCGGTCAAATACCTGCGTTTTAAGCCATGAGTTAATGCTGTAAGGTGTGGTCGTTCCTAGCACACGCCCTTGCGACAACGACAAACGTCGCAACACCGCCTCCCAAGCGCCCGGGCCAAATTCAAGCTGACCACACTCGTCAAGCCATGCGGCTTTGGCCGTCGCAGATTCTAGGGCCGCTTCGGCATGCGCAGAGCGCAAAATGATGCGCGTTTCGCCGTCATTACTAATAATGACACGTTCCCCGGCCTTGTACTCATAATCACCAATGATATTACAAAACACCTTGCGCATTTCTGGCAACATCTTGAGTTTAAATAAGTCAAATGTCGATGTTACGGCAAGATAATCACCAGGACCTTTCCGCTGAATCTCGCGTAATAACCACCATGGCCCAAATGATGTTTTGCCAGACTGTGTTCCAGCGATAATAAAAACGAAACGTGCGTCGGATTCCCACGCGCGCTGCTGACCTGGATGCAGATAAAGGCGCAAGCGCCCATCTTGCGGATCGACTATCTCATATAATGCGCGCACCGCTATTCCTCTTTGCCTACTCCCACAATCTCAATTATACGAACTGGCACCCTCTCACCGCCGCTCGTCACGTCTACATTATCACCCCAATTTGTCCTATCACGTCGCTTGAGAAACTCCAATGCAGCACGCCAGTCGCCATTTTGTGCCGCTTCGGCAATCACGGAAAGATATTTCAACCGTGCCATAGCTTCAGCACGGCGAACAGACTTGAAAAACTGGTAAAACTTTCCACTTTTTGCGGAGCGCCCCACCTTCATCCATTCATTGAACGTGTCATAGGAAATACCAGCCGCCTCGGCTGCGTCTTTGTAAGTTGCGCCGAGACTTAACGCCTTTATGATGGCGTCCTGGACTTCTGATGAGAATTTAGTCGGTCGTGCCATATTCGTCAATTAACACTGGTGTCTTACCATTAGCTTGTGCCCACCGCTTATATTTCATCTCACAACATCGGAAGCGTAATGCCTTTTTGCGCCTGATATTTGCCTTTTTTGTCCGCGTATGACACATCACAAGGCTCATCACCCTCAAAGAAGAGCACTTGCGCGATGCCCTCATTAGCGTAGATTTTCGCAGGCATGGGAGTTGTGTTGCTGATCTCAATGGTGATAAAACCCTCCCAACCAGGCTCGAGCGGAGTAAAATTCGTCACGATGCCACAACGTGCGTACGTACTTTTACCCAGCACGACACCCAGGACATTGCGCGGCATGCGGATGTACTCCACTGAGCGCGCCAGCGCGAAGGAGTTTGGCGGGATGATACACACCTCACCGCGGTACTGCGCCATGGAGCGCGTGTCAAAATGCTTCGGATCAACAACAACCAAATCACCCAGCCCGGGCGTGAAGATGAGAAACTCATCAGCCACACGAATATCATACCCATATGACGATACGCCAAAAGAGATAACCCCGTTACTTACCTGTGCCTCGACGAACGGCTCAATCATACCATGTTCCATGGCCATTCTGCGAATCCAGCTATCTGACTTAATCCCCATGCTCCCAGTTTCCCCCACGCATAACATCAATTAGGCGCCCAAGAGCGACTCCAGACCCGAACGCGAGAAAACCAATAAAATAGGCGAAAAAGAAGCGACGCCTTTCCCGCTCCGTTGAACCAAGTTCAACACTTGCCGCTATCACTGCTGGAACCGCGCACGTCACCCCGACGGCGTAAGTTGTCAGCGCGCGCGTGTTGCGGTCAGCAATCACGGAGATGAGTGGATGCGTAAAATGCGCTAAAATGCCGGTAACAATTGCTCCGATAGCGTGAATAATTATGCGTCTCACAATTTCCTCCGTTGCTGGATTAGCTGCGGGTTATCTGGATCAATATTGCACGTCATCATGAGCGTCTTAAGCCTTGTCACTTCTTCCACAAGTTTAATGATGCGCTGCTCATAGTCTAAACGCATTTCTTTAATCTCACGACGTAAGCGCTCGTTCTCTTGCTGCAAACTCTCTATCAGAGCTAAAGCGTTTTCAAAATCACTTTTACGCGCAAATGCGCGCGATTTTGTAAATTCAGCTAAAGCGATAAATAATCCACCGCCAAGAAACGCTGCTATAATACTGTTCCAGTCTACAATCTCCATGATAACGCCTCTTTCACGATAAACGCCACGTCTAGTGGGTTTTTGTCTACATATTCACCCGTAAAACGCAAAACGCGCCAGCCTTGGACTGCCGCCGCATTTAGCTTGTCATAATCTCCTTGCTGCGTATGGCGCCCGCCGATTCTATTTCCGCCGTCAATCTCTAACGCCAGACGCGCGCTAGGCCACGCTATGTCGAAGCGCCATTTGCGCACAGCGTCAAAGCGATATTCGAGGACAGGCTCAGGAATGCAGACTTCACGTAGCGCGAAAAGTAATATATTTACCCGTCGCCGAGCTATTGACTGGTGGTCAGGCCTCGCGACTCGTGAAAATGGCATAGGCCATCTGATTACTGCCATACGCAACAGTCGCGCTCGTGATAACGTCGAGAAATTGCATGGCAACCTCGTAGACACCATCAATACCAAGCTCGCCATCAGGTGCGATGAACGCCTTGTAGATAACAGCGAGAACGACAGAAGCGGCAATGAGCACAAACCGCTTCTGTTCTTTCGTCAGTTTGTCAAACCGTTCTTTTACCGTTGGAATCTCCAGTACGAAAGATGCGATAAAACCAGCTACAGCAAACACACTCTTCTCCATAACGTAACACCTCCTGTCTTATGCAAATCAACCTGCTTTAATTATAGCACACGTTTTCTGGATTTATGGATATATCCCATAGAATCGAGCGGGTCGAATGCGCCGGATTGAAAGTCTTTTAAGTCTCGCCTTCTAAGTGAACATAGCAAATCAACGTCGCAAGAATCTAACGACGCTGCTATTTCTGGGTAATTGGCAAGTAGCCAGTTATAAGCCTCTTCGCGTCCACTCATAAAGCGCTTCCTCTTGCTCTCGTTGTCAAACCCGTCCACTACTTCACTTATGTCATACCCAATTACAGCATCATGACGCGCCTGCAAAACGACTAGCAGCATTATAAAACCAAAAACGCGGTCTCTCATAGCGACTAATCATTACCAAGGCTTATGACGTTTAAGCTCTGCTTTAATGGCGCGTGTTGCTTTGCGCTTAAGTTTTTTCGATGCTTTTCTAACTAACCTTCGCAATTGTCTTTTCACAAACTGTTTACTCATCGTTTAGTTTCAACCTCAATCATAGAAGTATCACCGCGTGCGAGTTTCTCAAATTGCTCGCGCCCATAATCGGTCACATCATACTTACGACCGGTTGGATTAGCAAGCCAGCCGGCCTCGGCCAGCGCGCTTCGCCACTCGCGCCAGCGTGCCTGGCTAATATGACTTAATCGCTCTTTGTCAGAAAATCCGCCGCCATTGATGACGTGCTTCCCCAATTTAATCCAGTCTTCAAGTGTGATGCCAATGTCTATAATGGAACGAATCCAGCTCCTATACGCACTATTACGTATCGCAGACGCACTGACGCGCGATTCATCGTCGCGCGCTGATTCTGCCGGCCCCATAATGATTTGTCGTTCATCAGTATCATGCTCAAACTCGGTTGGTTCACCAAACCAATTAAAAGGCGGAAGAGGCCATCGCGAAACGTCAACCGCTAATGGAATCATGCGTGACAAACCAGGCACGACGATTTCCATACTGAAACGATAAAAGATGAGAAACATTGGCCAAAGGATTAATGCGACAATAAGGATTATCATGACACGTAACCACAGCAAACTGAGTGGATACACACGTGCGCCGAAAACGTTTGTATAGACGTGGAAAGATGGCGGATTTAAATCTACAGAGTAAAAAACTTGTGGCCAGAGCGGGTCAAGGACGCGTGGAGCGAAAACAAACCACGCTGTCACAAGCGCAAGCCCGGTCGCAACTATAACGGCTTGCGCATAACGCTCGGCATTATTCGCAAATTCAAACATGAATTTGAGTATCATATATGCGCCGAAAGCGAGCGGCAATCCTCGTCCAATTAATGCTAGCTCAAGATACAGAAGTAGTACAAAAATCACTGCCTGTGATGCCAAAACAGCAGCATGAGCTAATGGGCGTGTTAACTCTGAATCTCTGCTCTCGATAATGCCACGCCCAGCGACAAAAGGCCATATCATGCTGTTAAAGCCATTACCGCCATCACGGTTAAACTTGCTCATGCTTCACCACCTCCACCAGCGCAGGACGTGAATAGACAAGCTCGAGCGCATCACGTCGTGAAAATCCGCGTTGTTGCAATGCCTGCACCATCGCCAACGCACGCGCTTGGTCGAGCTGCGCAGGTTGTGGCTTTTCAATCGCTGTAATCGCATTTGTTACCGTGTCGGCAATGCCATGGGGCGTCAAAATCGCGGCGCGTGGAAGCTGGCGCACGGGCACTAGCGAGAGTGTTTGAACGCAGCGCACAGAGTGAACAAATACTTGTGACATGACAAAAATAGCACAAGAGGCGAAAATAAGTGTCAATGCAATGTAAAATGATATGCTAGCAACGCCGCGCGCCTTCTCAATGACTATTACTTGCTGCGCACGCTCTTTATACTGTGCATGTAGTACTACTTCCCGCTCCATTTCCCAGCGCGTGACTTGCTCCGTTGTCCAGGCGCGTTCTTCATCGGCTTTTGCTTTTAGCATTGGAGAATAAGCGAACGTAGATGCGCACCCGGCCATCATTGTAAAAATTATCACTAATAACGCTAGTGCGCTAAATGCTTTTTTAAGCATGTTCATATTCCCTTAAAAGCTTATCAGCCCAATAGCGCAACGTGGATTCTGGGGGAACATCATATCCGCGCGATTGCATAAATTCGGCAACAATTTTCGCGCGATTCGTTCCTGGTTTGCGCAATTCACTCACGAATTTTGCGCGGCCATCATTGAGCTTAGCAACTTCTGCGTTAAATTCGCGGATTGTGGCGCGAATATTCACGCGACCATCGCGTTTATCGCCATTGCTTTGCGCGAATTGCGCGAAATCGTTTGTAATTCGCGTGTTTTCGCTTTGAATTTGCGCGGAGTCGCTCACACTCAGCGCCGCTTTTCGCTGTTCACGCGCTAACTTCGCGGCCTCGCGCGATTCCTGCACGCTTTCAATTATCCCGTTAAGTGTTACGCGCAAGGCTAAAACGAAGTAGCCTGTCATACCTGCCATCGGGTACAAAAATGACAAATAACGTGCACCGGTCACCATCTCCGCTATAACAGTCATCGTCACCGCTATCACCGCATAGACGATGACTGCAATAACAGCCATCTTCGTTGGCGCGGCCATTTCGTTCTGCTTGCGCTGCGTGTTGTACGTGTACATGTCTAACGCTATGTTCATCGCGGAAATGCCAAGCGCCTCTACCCCAAGCGCAGCAAAAGCAGCCACGAACTGGGGATACTCAAGTGCGCGGATTGAACCGCGATAAATACTGTACGCAGCCGGGCAAGCTAACACGAACGGCGCAATATTTGACACCACGTTTACGACCGTAGTTTTCCTTTTGATTATGCCCATATCACCCCCAATCTAAAAAACTATTTTCAATTATTTTAGAACACATGTTTTGTGAACACAACATTACTTTAGTACTATTACATAAATGTGAGCGTTTTTGCAAATTTTATGAGCGCGCTCATAAATGACCATTCACGGCTTTATTTTTTAGCCACGGTCATATTTATGACCGCAGGCTATACCAGGCGCCATTTCGTGTACCATGAAAGGATAGTTTGCTTTCATCGGTGAGCCTGGCAAGCAATCTCCCAGCCTGTCGGATTTCCAGTTGGCAGAGTTCCGCCGCTTCCTTGCGCGTAATCTGACCAGGCTGCTTACCATCGCAGTCATCCACCAGCCGATTGCTTTTGACTGGACAATAATTGACAATAATCTAATCGTGTAACCTTGCTCATACTCATATTTTACTACATGCGCCTAGGTTGCGTAAGTCCTATTACAATGTGAAATATCAGTCAGTCAGTCGGTCAGTCAGTGACACCCACATGTTTTATGCCGTACTGATTATGGGATAGGGGGGGATGGAGGGCTGTAGCGCGTTGTACGTCATGTACAACGGCGGCCATCATCGCGGAGGAGCAGTCCCCGCCGGCGGCCATCACCGCGGAGGCGCAGTC
>FWWL01008465.1_pt1 | contig 13169 bp, 10 predicted proteins | sample 2228331 | NCBI WGS metagenome assembly FWWL01 (sample SAMEA103939775, study PRJEB20133) | metagenome | reverse complement strand
GCGGAGGAACGGTTGCGGGGTTTATGACGAGCGAACATCCGACATTTGGGGAAAGCGTGCGCGTCTTCGCGCGGATCGGGCTGCTGAGCTTTGGCGGGCCGGCAGGGCAGATCGCGTTGATGCATGACGAGCTGGTGGACAAGCACCGCTGGATCGAGGAGCCGCAATTCCTGCACGCGCTCAATTTCTGCCACTTGCTTCCAGGGCCAGAGGCGCAGCAGCTGGCGACCTATATCGGCTGGAGGCTGCACGGGCTGCGCGGTGGGCTGATGGCGGGAACGCTGTTCCTGCTGCCCGGCGTCGCGATCATCATGGCGCTGTCGATGCTCTATGTCGCGGCGGCGGGGCTCGACTGGTTCGCGGCCTTGTTTCTGGGGATCAAGGCGGCGGTGCTCGCGGTGGTGGTGCAGGCGCTGATCCGGATTGCGGGGCGCGCGCTCGATACCGCCTTCAAGCGCGCGCTGGCGGCTATTGCGTTTGTCGCGCTGGCGCTGTTCGATCTGCCGTTTCCGCTGGTGGTGCTGAGCGCGGGCCTTGCGGGATGGCTGGCGGCGACCTGGCGACCCGGCTGGCTGGCGCTGAAAGCAGGCGGGCCGGGCGCAGACGCGCCGCCGCGCCCGTCGATCCCGGCCACGCTGCGCACCATCGCGGCCTGGGGCGCCATCTGGGCGCTGCCGCTACTCCTCATCTGGGTTACGCTGGGCGACGATCATGCGCTGATGCAGATCGGGCTGTTCTTCTCACAGCTCGCGGTGGTCACCTTTGGCGGGGCCTATGCGGTGCTCGCCTATATGGCGCAGCAGGCGGTGCAGGGCTTCGGATGGCTGAATGCGGGCGAGATGGCCGACGGGCTGGGCCTCGCGGAGACGACGCCGGGGCCGCTGATCCTGGTGACGCAGTTCGTCGGCTTTCTCGCGGCCTATCGCGATGCCGCGCCGTTCACGCCGCTGGTCGCGGGGGGGCTCGGCGCGCTGATGACCATCTGGGTGACATTTGCGCCGTGCTTCCTATGGATATTCACCTTCGCGCCCTGGATCGACCGGTTGCAGCATGCCCGGCGGCTGAAGGGCGCTCTGGCCACGATTACGGCATCGGTGGTCGGCGTGATCGCCAATCTGAGCCTCTGGTTTGCGCTGCACGTCATCTTCACCCGCGTGGAGGAGCGCGAGTTGGGACCGCTTCGCTTCGACTGGCCAGATGCGGGATCGATCGATGGACTGGCTCTGGCGCTGGCGGCATGGGCCGCGGTGCATCTGCTCGTGCTCAAGCGGTCGGTGGTCGAGGTGCTGGGCGTCGCTGCGGTTCTAGGGCTTGCTGTCAGACCGTTCATCTAAACAACCTTATTCCTGAACAAATGCTGTCATCCCAATTCAGCCCCGCCACAGTGGCGAATCGCTAGACCGTGTTCAACCCGTCGAGACTGGCGGGGTCAGGACGGAAGGAATGGAACGATGGCAAAGGCAAAGAGTGTTATCGGCGCAGCGCTGCTCGGCGCTGCTGCCATGGTTTCGGCAGCGGTCCCGGCGGCAGCCCAGTGGCATGGCGGTGGCCCCGGCTGGGGTGGCGGCTGGGGCGGGCGCGGCGATCGCGCGGTAAACCAGTGTGTGCGCGCCGCCGAGATCGAGGCGCGCCGCTTCGGCCGCTTCGCGCAGGTCACCGACATTCGCGATATCGACCGCACCCGTTTCGGGCTGCGCGTGCAGGGCCGCATCGTGGTCGAAAATGGCGGTCGCTGGCGCGGCAATACAGATCGTGGCCGCTTCACCTGTTTCGTGGATCGGGGCCGGGTCTATGACGTGCGTCTCAGCGGGCTCGGCAATTTCCGCTAAGACAAGGGTCTGACCCCTTGCTCCCTGGCGGTTCAGCCTGGCGACAGGCTGAACCGCCTAAACCTGAACACAAAGGTACAGCGCCATTGCGCCCGGGCCTTGCCGACAGAAAGGCATGCAATGTTGAAAGCACTGACAGGTCTGGGCGCTGCGGGCGCGATGCTCGTGACCGGCATGACCCCGGCGATGGCCGCGCCGGCACCGCGCGGCACGTTCGATGCAGCTCCGGTCGGCGCGCTGGGATGGAACCCCGGGGATGAAAGCGCCAGCCAGTGGCGCGGCGGCTGGCGCGACCGGCGCTGGCGTGGCCGCAACCGCGGCGTCGATGCCGGCGATATCCTCGCTGGCGTCCTGATCCTCGGCGGCATTGCTGCGGTAGCCAGCGCTGCGACCAACAGCGCGCGGCGCAATGGCGATGACCGCAGTTTCAATGACGATGTCCGCTCGGCGAGCGATCGCTGCGGTGCGGCGGCGGTGGCCCAGTCCGGCTTTGGGTCGCGGATCGAGCGGATCGACAATGTCGTGCGTGACGGTCAGGGCTGGCGCGTCGAAGGCCTCGTCGGGTCGCGCCGCGATGGTGTCGATAGCTTCACCTGCGGCATCAGCTTCGGCCGCATCGATTATGTCCGCTTTAACCGTGCCAACGGCAACTGGGGTGCGAATGACGGCGTCTTCGACAATGGCGTCGCGGTCACCGATCCGCCGTTCAGCGTCGATCCCGATGAGGACGACTATGCCTGGCGCAATAATGGCAGCGAACCGTTTCCGCCCGACTAAGGGCGAGAGTTACCGGACGGGATCGGTCATTTCTGGCCGTTCCCACCCGGTCTGACCCCCTGCGGCGCGCTTCGCCCCTTCGCGCGCCGCAGGGGTAACAGACATATCCCGATCAGGATCGAGATGACGGCCAGAGCGGCAAAGCCGATCAGGATCGGGTGATTGGTGTCTTCGCGCGTCTGCAGATCCATGATGTGCAGGCCCCACATGAAGTCGAATGCGCGCCACAAGGCGCTGCGCGTGACCAATACGGCGCCGGTTTCCGCGTCGATATAGATATGCGTGTCGTCGGCAAAGCGCGCCTGCCAGCTCGGGCGCGGGCGGCGCAGTTCGAGCGGGGCGTTGTCGGCAGAAAAGCGGGTCACCGCCGCAAGTTCCGCCTTCCCGGCAAAGGCTGCGCGCGCGAGCAGAGCGGCCTCGCGGGCGCTTACGGAAGGCAGTAGCGCGCCAGTACGCGCATCGGCGCGGCGCTTGCCGCCATCGGCATAATCAACCAGCCAGACCAGCGTTCCCGCTTGCTGACTCAGCGTCAGTGTCTGCACCGGTCGACCCTCCAGGATCGGCACCACGGGGCGAAAGCCGGGCAGAGCAGGGGCTTCAGCCTTCAGATGCTCGCCGCGCACCGTGTCGATCGGGAAGCTCGCCATGAACAGGCCCGAAGCGGTCCAAAGCAACAGCGGCACGCCGACCAGCCAGCCCAGCCAGACATGCCAGCGCATCACCATCCGCCGCCTGAGCCTGAATGCCACGACTAATCCTCCGAGCGACTGCCGCCGCGATAGGCGGGCAGCGCGATATTGTAGCGGATGGCCAGGCCGCGCAGCACGAAGCCCGCGACTGCGCCGATGATCGCGGCGATCTCGACCTCCAGCCCTGCGAGCCTCAGCGCGACATAGGAGCCGGAGCCCAGAGCGGCGGCGGTGACGTAAAGCTCGGGCCGCAGGATGATCGACGGTTCGCCCGCCAGCACGTCGCGGATGATGCCGCCGACGCACGCGGTAATCACACCCATCATCACGGCAGGCAGCGGATCGACGCCGAACTGCATCGCCTTGGCCGCGCCGAACACGCTGTATGCGCCGAGACCGACGGCATCGAACCAGTCGAGCATCCTTCCCTCCCACCAGCGCTGCGGCGTGACCCAGAGGAGCGCGGAGACTGCCAGCACGACGACCAGCACGCGCGAGTTGACGATCCAGAATACCGGCGCGCCGATCAGCAGATCGCGCACCGTCCCGCCGCCGACCCCGGTCACCAAAGCGAAAAAGGTGAAGGTGACGAACGTCTGCCGCTTCGCCGCCGCCGCGAGTGCGCCAGAGGCGGCGAACACCGCGATGCCGAACATGTCGAGCGTGCCGAGGATCGTGCCGAGATCGATGGCGGCGGGCAGGGGGCCAGGGGAGAGGGGGGTGGTCATGCGGCAGCTCTAAGGGAGTGAGGCCTTGAATACACGCTCTTCCGTCATCCTGAACTTGTTTCAGGATCTATCGTGCCCCAACAACCGAAACTGCGCGAGGATAAATGGACCCTGAAACAAGTTCAGGGTGACAAGGTGATTGACAGGTGTCGTGCGACACCCTGAGTGCAATACAGAGAAATCACTCCCCCCACCCAACCCTCCCCCATCAAGGGGGGAGGGCTTTTTAGGCGAGGGCGAGTTTGGCCTCAGATATGGATCGGCTTGCCCTGCACGGCCATCGCGGCTTCCTTGAGCGCTTCGCTGTGCGTCGGGTGGGCGTGGCAGGTATAGGCGATGTCCTCGCTGGTGCCGCCGAATTCCATCGTCTGCGCCGCCTGCGCGATCATCGTGCCGCCGAGCGATGCGATGATCCATACGCCGAGCACGCGGTCGGTCTTGGCATCGGCGATCACCTTGACCAGCCCGTCGCCCTCGTGATTGGTCTTGGCGCGCGAGTTGGCCATCATCGGGAACTTGCCGACCTTGATTTCGCCGCGTTCTTTCGCCTGTTCCTCGGTCAGGCCCACGCCCGCGATTTCGGGCATGGTGTAGACGACCGACGGAATGATGTCGTGGTTCACGATGCCGGTCAGGCCCGCGATATTCTCTGCCACGGCAATGCCCTCGTCCTCGGCCTTGTGCGCCAGCATCGGGCCGGGCACGCAATCGCCAATCGCCCAGATGCCGGGGACCTTGGTCTGGAAATCATGGTCGATCTCGACCTGGCCGCGACCATTGACCGCAAGCCCCGCCTTGTCGAGCGCGAGGCCATCGGTGTTGGGACGGCGACCGATCGAGACCAGCACGACATCGGCGTCTATGGTTTCGGCGGCACCGCCAGCGGAAGGCTCGACGGTCAGCACGGCCTTGCCGTCCTTGACTTCCGCGCCGGTGACCTTGGTCGAAAGCTTGAACTGGATGCCCTGCTTCTTGAAGACCTTGTTGGCTTCCTTGCGGATTTCGCCGTCCATGCCGGGCAGGATCTGGTCGAGATATTCGACCACGGTGACCTTGGCGCCCAAGCGCTTCCACACGCTGCCGAGCTCGAGGCCGATCACGCCGCCGCCGATCACGACCATGTGATCGGGCACCTTGGCGAGTTCGAGCGCGCCGGTGGAATCGACGATGACCTGCGCCTCATTGTCCACGGTAATGCCCGGCAGCGGGGTGACCGACGATCCGGTCGCGATGACGATGTTCTTCGCGCGATAGCTCTTGCCTGCGACCTCGACGGTGCCGGCGCTGGTGAATGCGGCATGGCCCTTGAGCCATTCCACCTTGTTCTTCTTGAACAGATATTCGATCCCGCCGGTCAGGCCCTTCACGGCATCGCGGCGCTGCGCGTGCATGGTCTCGAGGTCCAGCTCGACCGTGCCCTTGATGCCCAGCTTGGCGAGCTTGCCGCTGGCCGCTTCCTCGAACAGTTCGGAGGCGTGCAGCATCGCCTTGGAGGGGATGCAGCCGACATTGAGGCAGGTGCCGCCGAGCGTTGCGCGGCTTTCGACGCACGCGGTCTTCAGGCCCAGCTGCGCTGCACGGATCGCCGCGACATAACCGCCAGGGCCGGCACCGATCACCAGGACGTCGAAATCATAATCAGCCATTTTCAAACTCCATCGTGCGCTCGGGCCATATCAGACCTGTCTCGCACTGTCTTTCCCGTCATTCCCGCGAAAGCGGGAATCCCGCTTTCTGATGACGATGAGGCGGAAGCGGGACCCCCGCTTGCGCGGGGGTGACGAAACAGGGTCTCGTCGGTTCCGCCTGCCGTATCGCTTGCGTTACAGATCGATCAGCAGCCGCGTCGGGTCCTCGATCGCTTCCTTGATCGTCTTGAGGAAGGTCACGGCCTCGCGACCGTCGATCAGGCGGTGGTCATAGCTCAATGCCAGATACATCATCGGGCGCGCGGCGATCGAGCCGTCGGGCATGACGACCGGGCGCTGGTCGATGCGGTGCAGGCCCAGCACCGCGCTCTGCGGCGGGTTGATGATCGGGGTCGACATCAACGATCCGAACACGCCGCCGTTGGAGATGGTGAAGGTGCCGCCCTGCATCTCTTCCATCTTCAGCGTACCGTCCTTGGCGCGCTTGCCGAAATCGGCGATGGTCTTCTCGATGCCTGCGAAGCTCAGGCTCTCGGCATTGCGGATGACGGGCACGACCAGGCCGTTGGGCGCGCTGACTGCGACCGAGATATCGGCATAATTGTGATAGACGATCTCGTCGCCCTCGATCTGCGCGTTGACCGACGGCACGTCCTTGAGCGCGAGACACGCGGCCTTGGCGAAAAAGCCCATGAAGCCGAGGCGCACGCCGTGCTTCTTCTCGAACAGGTCCTTGTACGTGTTGCGCGCCTCCATCACCGCGGTCATGTCGACATCGTTGAAGGTGGTCAGCATCGCCGCCGTGTCCTGCGCGCTCTTGAGGCGCTTGGCGATGGTCTGGCGGATGCGGGTCATGCGCACGCGCTCGGTCTCGCGACCGGCAGCACCGCTGGCGACCGGGGCGGCGGCGGGCGCAGCGGCGACCGGCGCAGGCGCGGCCTTGGCAGCTTCAGCCGCAGCGGCGAGCACATCTTCCTTGGTCAGGCGGCCGTCCTTGCCGGTGCCCTTGATGCTGGTCGGGTCGAGGCCATGCTCGAGCACCAGGCGGCGCACGGCGGGCGACAGGCTCACCGGCTCGCCGGTCGGGGCGGGAGCGGGCGCGGCGACCGCTGCCGGAGCAGGGGTGGCTTCGCTCTTGGCGATCGCGGGTTGCGGCGCGGCAGCGGCGGTGGCGACGGCAGCGCCCGAGCTTTCGATCGTGGTCAGGATCGAGCCGACCTGCACGGTATCGCCTTCGGAAAAGATCAGCTGGCCCAGCACGCCCGCGGCAGGGGCGGGGACTTCGACCGCCACCTTGTCGGTTTCCAGGCTGACAATCGGCTCGTCGGCGGCGACGGTGTCGCCCGGCTTCTTCAGCCATTCGCCGATGGTCGCTTCGCTGATCGATTCACCCAGAACGGGGACTTTGACTTCGATGCTCATGGTTCTCAAACCCTATTTCTATCCGCGTCCAACATGCGGAATTGATTGTTTTTCTGCTGGCTCAGCTACCGCGCTGGCGGCGGATTTCCTCGCGGACATTATGGCCGAGCGCATCGGCGATCAGCGCGCCCTGTTCGGCCTGGTGCCGCTTGGCGAGGCCGGTGGCGGGCGATGCCGCCGCAACGCGACCGGCATAGCGGGCGCGCTTGGGGGCGACGCCTGCATCGGCCAGGCATTCCTCGATGAACGGTTCGACGAAGAACCAGCTGCCATTGTTGCGCGCTTCTTCCTGCGCCCATACGACCTCTTCCAGATTGACCATGCGCTTGAGGCGGATGGTCAGCGGCTCGCCGGGGAAGGGGTAGAGCTGCTCGAGGCGGATGATCGCGGTGTTCTTGTCACCGGCCGCATCGCGCGCCTCCATGAGGTCGAACGCTACCTTGCCCGAACAGAGCACCAGGCGCTTGATGTCCTTGTCTTCCGGCTGGTTGGGGTCGGAAAGGATGCGCATGAAATGGCTGTTGCCCTGGAACTCGCTCGCCTTGGACACCGCCATCTTGTGCCGCAGCAGCGACTTGGGCGTCATGATGATCAGCGGCTTGCGGAAGTTCCGGTGCATCTGGCGGCGCAGCACATGGAAATAGTTGGCCGGCGTCGTGATGTTGCACACCTGGATGTTGTCGCCCGCGCACAGCTGCAGGAAGCGTTCGAGTCGCGCCGAGCTGTGTTCCGGACCCTGGCCTTCCATGCCGTGCGGCAGCAGCATCACCAGACCGTTGGCACGCAGCCATTTGGCCTCACCGCTGGCAATGAACTGGTCGATCATGATCTGCGCGCCGTTGGCGAAATCGCCGAACTGCGCTTCCCACAGCACCAGCGTCTTCGGATCGGCCATGGCATAGCCATATTCGAAACCGAGCACGCCATATTCGGACAGCGGGCTGTCGAGTACCTCGAACCGGCCATGCGGCACCTGTTCGAGCGGCAGATAGCGGCTGCCGTTATTCTGGTCGATCCAGACTGCGTGCCGCTGGCTGAACGTGCCACGACCCGAGTCCTGACCCGAGAGGCGGACGGCATAGCCTTCCGACACGAGCGAGCCGAAGGCCAGCGCCTCGCCGGTCGCCCAGTCGAAGCCTTCGCCCTTGTCGAACATCTCGCGCTTGGCTTCGATCACGCGGCGCAGCGTCTTGTGCACCTCATGGCCTTCGGGGATGGTGGTGAGCGTACGGCCCAGGCTGTCCATCAGCTTCTTGTCGATACCGGTTTCGACGTTGCGCCGCGCGGTTTCGTCATCGGCAGGCATGTGCAGGCCCGACCAGCGACCGGCGAACCAGTCCGCCTTGTTGGCCTTGTAGGTCTTGCCCGCCTCGAACTCGATCTCGAGATTGTCGGAAAAGGTCTTGGCGGTGCCGTCGATCCAGTCCTGCGTCACCACGCCTTCGGCGATCAGGCGATCGCCGTAGATCTTGCTGACCTTGGGATGCTTGCGGATCTGCGCATACATCTGCGGCTGGGTGAAACTGGGCTCGTCGCCTTCGTTATGGCCGAAGCGGCGATAGCACCACATGTCGATCACGACATCGCGGTGGAAGCGCTGGCGGAAGTCGATCGCCATCTTGCAGGCAAAGGTCACCGCTTCCGGATCGTCGCCATTGACGTGCAGGATCGGCGCCTGGACGCCCTTGGCAACGTCCGAGGGATAGGGCGACGAGCGCGCGAATTGCGGGCTGGTGGTGAAGCCGATCTGGTTGTTGACGATGAAGTGAATGCAGCCGCCGGTATTATAGCCGCGAATGCCCGAAAAGCCGAGGCACTCCCACACGATACCCTGACCCGCGAACGCCGCGTCGCCGTGCAGCAGCACGGGCAGCACCTGGTTGTGATCGGCGAGATCGTCGCGGATCACCTGCTGCGCGCGGACCTTGCCGAGCACGACCGGATCGACCGCTTCGAGGTGCGAGGGGTTGGGGACCAGCGACATATGCACGCTGATGCCGTCGAACTCGCGGTCGGTGCTGGTGCCGAGGTGATATTTCACGTCGCCCGAACCGCCGACATCATCCGGGTTGGCCGAGCCGCCCGAGAATTCGTGGAAGATCACGCGATAGGGCTTGGCCATCACATTGGCGAGCACGTTCAGGCGGCCGCGATGCGGCATGCCATAGACGATTTCCTTGAGGCCGAGCTGGCCGCCGTACTTGATGACGGCTTCGAGCGCGGGGATCATCGACTCGCCGCCATCCAGGCCGAAGCGCTTGGTGCCGACATATTTCTTCGCGAGGAAATTCTCGAAGGTCTCGGCCTCGATCACCTTGGAAAGGATCGCCTTCTTGCCGTTTTCGGAGAACTCGATGACCTTGTCGACGCCTTCCATCCGGTCCTGGAAGAAGCGGCGCTCCTCCACGTCCGAGATGTGCATGTATTCGAGGCCGACCTTGCCGCAATAGTTCGCGCGCAGCGTATCGATGAGCTGACGCACGGTCGCGCTTTCGAAGCCCATCGTGCCACCCAGGAACACGGGCTCGTCGAGCTCGCTGCCTGTAAAGCCGTGATATTCCGGCGTGAGGTCAGCGGGCAGTTCCTGCTGCGACAGGCCGAGCGGGTCGAGATCGGCCGCCAGGTGGCCGCGCACCCGGTAGGTGCGGATCAGCATCATCGCCCGGATCGAGCGATCCGCCGCACGCGCGATCGCCGCTTCGTCCACCGGTTTGCCCGCCTTTGCCGATGCATCGCGCACCGCGGCCTTGACCGCTGCCTGCATCTGCATCGGGTCGAGCGCCGCCGTCAGGTCGTCGCTATCGGCCAGCGGCCAGTTGCCGCGCTGCCAGCTCGGGCCCTGCTGCGGGCCTTCTGCGGGGTCGAAATCAAATCCGTCGTAGGTCATATCCTGGCGTCCCTTTTCCCTCTCCCCACCGTGGGAGAGGGTTGCGCAGACTTGGGCACGCATGTGCCCCAGTCGAAGCTGGGTGAGGGGGCAGCGCGCTACCGGCGCGCTCCCGGCCCTCTCCCTCGCACCGCTTCGCGATGCTTCCCCTCTCCCGCTGGGGGAGAGGGATGGTTCAAATCACACCGTTTCCAGCAGCTCGGCGAGGGTCTGTCCGAGCAGCGAAGGCGAGGGCGAGACGCGGATACCCGCTTCTTCCATCGCCGCGATCTTGTCTTCGGCGCCGCCCTGGCCGCCCGAGACGATGGCGCCGGCATGGCCCATGCGGCGTCCCGGAGGCGCGGTACGGCCTGCGATAAAGCCGACCATCGGCTTCTTGCGACCGCGCTTGGCTTCGTCCTTCAGGAACTGCGCGGCTTCTTCTTCCGCACTGCCGCCGATTTCGCCGATCATGATGATCGACTTGGTTTCGTCGTCCGCCAGGAACAGCTCGAGCACGTCGATGAAGTTGGTGCCGTTGACCGGGTCGCCGCCGATGCCGACCGCCGTGGTCTGGCCCAGGCCGACCGCCGTGGTCTGGTGCACGGCTTCATAGGTGAGCGTGCCCGAGCGCGACACGACGCCGACCGAGCCCTTCTTGAAGATGCTGCCGGGCATGATGCCGATCTTGCATTCGTCGGGGGTCAGCACGCCGGGGCAGTTGGGGCCTATCAGGCGCGACTTGCTGCCCTGCAGCGCGCGCTTGACGCGGACCATATCGAGCACCGGAATGCCTTCGGTGATCGCGACGATCAGTTCCATCTCGGCATCGATTGCCTCGAGGATCGAGTCCGCAGCGAATGGCGGCGGAACGTAGATGCAGGTCGCGGTCGCACCGGTCGCGGCCTTGGCTTCGGCGACGGTGTTGTAATTGGGCAGGCCGATATGCGTGGTGCCGCCCTTGCCGGGGGTCACGCCGCCGACCATCTGCGTGCCATAGGCCAGCGCCTGTTCGGTATGGAAGGTGCCGGTCGCACCGGTCATCCCCTGCGTGATGACCTTGGTGTGCTTGTTGACGAGAATGCTCATTTCTTGCGAAACTCCACTGCTGTGGCCGTGAGAACAAGGCCGGTAAGGGGGATGCCGGTGGCGGCGAGCGCGCCGGGTGCGGCGTACGAAACTTCCATTTCCATATGGCCGGGCTTCAGGCCTGGGTTCCAGACGCTCTTCGTGAAGCCGGGCAAGGGATCAGTCGAACTGCCGGGCTTGCGCACCGCCCAGTTTTCCAGAACGTCTGCGGATATGGGGGCAGGGGCGGTGAAATCATAGACGCGGCAGCCATGGCTCTGCATGTCGCCCAGATCGACGCCCGACAGCGCCAGGCTGAGCTCACGGCCTGCCACGGTCATGCGATATTCGCCGCCGTCGAGCAGCTTGGCCTCGCCACCGCTCTCGGCAAGCTTGGCCTTGCCGTAATCGACCAGCTGGCGCAGCGCACCCTTGTCATCGGCGGGGATGGCCTGCCATCCGGCGGCGATGACCGAGGCTTTGGCGACGGCGAGATTCTCGACACCCGAACAGGCAGTCGCGAACGCGGCGAGGACCTCGCCTGCGGGATAGGGGTTTTCGGCTGGCGGGGCCTTTTCCTCAGCCGCCGCCAGCGCGAAAAGTCCGATCAGGAGACCGGACGCGAGCATCAGGCGAGGCTCGGGTCCAGGGTCTTGCAGACGCCGAGCAGTTCCTTGACCGCATCGACCGAGACCTGAAGATTGCTCTTTTCCTCGTCGCTCAGCGCGATTTCGATGACCTCTTCGGCACCATCGGCGCCGATGACGACGGGGACGCCGACATACAGGCCATCAAGACCATATTTGCCTTCGACGTTCACCGCGCAGGGCAGGATGCGCTTGGTGTCGCCAAGATAGGCTTCGGCCATCGCGATCGCGCTGGTGGCGGGGGCGTAATAGGCCGAACCGGTGCCGAGCAGCGCGACGATCTCGCCGCCGCCCGAGCGGGTGCGCTTGACGATCTCGTCGAGCCGCGCTTCGGACACGCCCTTGATCTTGGCCATGTCCTTCACCGGAATGCCGTTGATCGTGGAATAGCTGAGCACGGGCACCATGGTGTCGCCATGGCCGCCGAGCACGAACGCGTTCACGTCCTTGACGCTGACGCCGAATTCCCAGGCGAGGAAGGTGGCAAAGCGCGCGCTGTCGAGCACGCCGGCCATGCCGACGACCTTGTTGGCCGGGAGCCCCGAGAATTCGCGCAGCGCCCAGACCATGGCGTCGAGCGGGTTGGTGATGCAGATGACGAACGCGTCGGGCGCATTGTCGCGGATGCCTTCGCCCACGGCCTTCATGACCTTGAGGTTGATGCCGAGCAGATCGTCGCGGCTCATCCCCGGCTTGCGTGCGACGCCGGCGGTGACGATGATGACGTCCGCGCCTGCGATGTCGGCATAGTTGTTGGTGCCGGTGATCTTTGCGTCAAAACCTTCGACCGGGCCGCACTGCGACAGATCGAGCGCCTTACCCTGCGGCACGCCTTCGACGACGTCGAACAGCACGATATCGCCCAGTCCCTTGGTGGCTGCGAGATGCGCCAACGTACCGCCGATATTGCCTGCGCCGATCAGCGCGATCTTGTTGCGTGCCATGGTCAATCCTTTCCGAAAATTGGGTGTTCCGGCCGAAACTGCCTGTCAGGAATGCGGGGATGCTATGTGGTGCGTGTGCGTTCCCTGAACAGATATCCGGCCCTCAGCAAAAACCTTGTGATGTGCTTGTCCGTTTCACGACCTCAGATGGGCGCGCACCGGGCTTGCACAGCCTGAGTCATCGCGCTCGCCGGCCTGCCTAGGCCGCTTGGACGGGGTTTTCAACCATCAAAAGCCACCAGACTCCAATTATTTGTGCAATTGAAAACTGTTAGCAATAAGGGTTGCCGGGACTGTGGTCGGGCCCGTCTTGTTCAGTGCAAACCCGCGATCTTGCCGCAGAATGCTCCATAGCGGCACACTCCCCTATTAACATGGGATGGACGTGATATAATATTTCCTTTAGCCGCGCATGGGCTGCGACGAGGGTAAGCGGGTCTTAACCCGCCCGGCATAAGGGTCCAACGATGGTCACCAAGGTTCAGTACACCGTCGATACCGAATTGTCGCTCAAGCTCTTCCAGGAAGGCGCGAGTGCGCAGGAGAATTT
>FWWL01006271.1_pt1 | contig 13177 bp, 7 predicted proteins | sample 2228331 | NCBI WGS metagenome assembly FWWL01 (sample SAMEA103939775, study PRJEB20133) | metagenome | reverse complement strand
AAAACAGCGCTAATCGCTCCCCATAGGAGCACCCATAAACCACTGAGCACCCCCAAACCACGCATCATAAAACGCCACTCTCCCGGACCGAACATTCGCGCTGCTCCCCCTACAAACATGGCTACGGCCACAATCAGCGCACCAAAGAACACAATGACTCCCAAAACTTTGAAGATGATGCCAATCACGCGCAAAGTCCCAAAGCGCTTTTCCATAGTTTTTACACCTCCATTTTGGGGATAGACAGGCTTTCCGGGAGTAACTATAATCCTTCTCAGCCCGACTTGCCAAGAGTCCCGATGCAAGTTTTCTACTCCGATCACTGTCCCTTTCCTCTGCCTCCAGGGCATCGCTTTCCAGCAGAGAAATACCGCCTCCTGCACGAGGCATTGTTGCATTGTGGAGTGCTTGCCCCTTATGAACTCCACCCGGCCGATCCTGTGCCTCTGGAAGTGCTTGCCCTGGCCCACACACGTGCTTATATTCAAGCCGTTCTGGATGGGCATCTCCCCCCTCAGATCGAACGGCAGATCGGGTTGCCGTGGAGCCCAGAATTAGCCCAGCGTTCTCTGTTAAACGTAGGGGGCACCTGGCAGGCCGCCCAGGTGGCTCTGCGTGAGGGCATTGGCGGCAATCTGGCCGGCGGAACGCATCATGCCTTAACCGATCAGGGAATGGGATTTTGCGTTTTTAACGATGTGGCAGTGACTGCGCTCGCCTTGCTTGAAGCCGGGTGGGTGCAACGCATCGCCATTGTGGATTTGGACGTACACCAGGGAAATGGTACAGCCGCGATCCTGGCGGCACGCCCCGAAGTCTTCACCCTTAGCCTGCACGGTGAGAAGAATTACCCATTCCGTAAAGTTCCTTCCACCCTTGATATTGGCCTACCCGATCACTGCGACGATGAAACCTATCTGGCGGCCCTGAGAGAGGCCCTGACCGCTATCCTGGCCTTCCGCCCGCAGATAGTGCTTTATCTTGCCGGAGCCGATCCTCTGGCAGCCGATCGCCTGGGACGTCTGGACCTAAGCCTGGCAGGCCTGGAGCAACGCGACCGCATGGTGCTGGAAGCCTGTGCCGCCCGTGATATTCCCATCGCGCTGGTCATGGCTGGCGGTTACGCCAAACCCATTGAACTCACGGTGGAAGCCCATCTTCAGACTTACATGCTGGCACGCGAGATCCTGGGAAGCCCGTAGGATCACCCTAAAGACCGCAGAACAGGGCGTCGGAACGCGACAAGTGCACTAAAAATCAGCGATACCAAAGCCCCCAATCCAATGGCCAGCGGGGCTCCCAGCCAATCTGCCATCAGTCCGGCCTGCAAGCCGCCTAAACGCATCATCCCCTGAACGGTCATTGTGTAGACCGCCATGACGCGCCCCCGAAATGCATCCGGGGTGTACAACTGCAACAGCGTATTTGCCAGGGCATTCTGTAACACAAAGAACCACCCCACCAAGAACATCAAACCCAGCGAAAGTAGAAACGAGCGCGAAAACGCAAAAGCGATCAGTGTGGCCGAAAACCCCAGGCTACCTAACGTGAGCCAGGCACCTCGCCGTGTACGGGAAGAGAAAGATGAAACCGTCAGGGCGGCCAGCACCGCACCCACCCCGACAGCAGTCAAGAGCAATCCGAGCGGAAGGGCTTCCGGCGCACGGCAAGAGAACGCCTCCAAAGGGCCTTCACACAATGCCGCCACAACCGGACGTGCACTCTTCAGCAAAATATCCTGTGCAAATACCGGCATCAAGGTGGAATAGGGCATAGATAACAAAGCACTCAAAGCCACCAAAGCGACAAGAAGCCGTGGGATTTCCTGCCCCAGAGCAAAGCGTAATCCTTGCCAAAGATAAGCGCCATCCCGGGTTTCTACCGAGCCGTTACAAACATAAGGCAGATTACGCATGGCCAGCAGGCTGGCAATGACAGCCAGAAAGGTCAGCGCATTGATGAAAAAAGCCACAGCCTCACCTACCGTTGCCACCAACCCACCCGCCAGCGCAGGCCCAACAGCCCGCGCCAGGTTGAACATGGCAGAATTCAACCCAATGGCATTTGTCAGATCCTCTTTGCCCTCTACCAGTTCAACCGTCATGGCCTGACGTGCGGGCATATCCACTGCATTGGCAGCCCCCAGGATAAAAGCGAGTACATAGATATGGCCTATGCGCACCTGGCCACTCCAGGTCAATCCGGCCAGCACAAACGCCTGAACCATCATGACCACCTGAGCCATCAACACCACCTGACGTTTGGGCAAACGATCCGCAACGGCTCCACCCCACAGAGAAAACGGCACCAGCGGGATCAGCGCCACAAAATTGACCATCCCCAACGCAGCCGCCGAGCCAGTCAGCCGGTAGACCAGTACCTGCTGAGCCACCGCCTGCATCCAGGTACCGATCAGGGAAATGGATTGACCCACGAACCAGAGGCGATAGTTTCGATGGCGTAATGCCCGGAAAGTGCGATTAAGAAACCACCCCAAATACTTACGCCCTTGCAAAGCCGTAATAGACATGGTGGCTTCCTACTTGTGATGACATGCTTGCGGATGATAGGATGACCCACCCATCAACCAAAAATTTGGCTTCAGCGCACCCGGCGCTTCCACTCCTCCTTAAGTTGTAACTGACGTGGGCTCTCCCCAGACGGGAGCGTTAGAAAATCGTGCATCAGGCGATTGAATTTGCTGCTGTCATCCAGCATTGGAAAGTGCCCTGCCTCCTCAAAGTAAATCAGGTGCATGCTCTCAGGCATGTTGGAGACCTGCTCGGCAGAAGCCGGTTCAATCAGAGGGTCATCCAGACCATAGACCAGCAAGCAAGGCAAATTGAATTCTTGCCACAAAGCCGTCAAATTTAGCTCTCGCAGATCCTCCATCGAGGCCAACACGGCCTGAGGATCGGTTTTAATGGCATCTGTTAGCACCGGCTCGGTGAGTGGCGAGCCGCTAAGTAACCCATGTGCCAGGTCATCGGGGCTGACGGTGCGCAGACGACCGCTAACCTGGTCGCGGCCAAGCGGTAGGCTCACTGCCATCAACCGATCCACCGCCTCTGGGTAACGGGCGGCAAAGCGCAAGCCAACCAGCGCGCCCAGTCCGTGCCCAATGAGCGCCATTTTGAGAATACCAATCTTTTCTATAAAGGCAGCCAACAGGGCCACCTGGTCATCCAAGCGGTAGCGCTGGTTCTTTGCCGTATCTCCAAATCCCCACAAATCCAATGCATAGGCACGGTAATTCAACGAAATCGCCTGCATCATCGGAATCCAATAGCGCCATGAGCCCACCCAGCCATGCAAGAAGATTACCGGGCGGCCCCTCCCCAGTACCTCATAATGAACAATGGCATCTTCCAGTAAAACGGCACTCATGTCTCAGGCGCTGAAGAATGTTTCTCCAGAAGTTCGCGCACTCGCCGGGTAAGTTCATCCGGCGCAAACGGCTTAAGCAGATAATCCGTGGCTCCCGCCGCCAAACCAGCCTGAATTTCAGATTCCTGCCCCTTTGCCGATAGGAAAACGACCGGGATGTCCTTCAGGTCAGGGTTCGCTTTGAGGGCCTGGCAAGCCTGATAGCCATCCATGCGCGGCATGCGTACGTCCATCAGGATCAGTGCGGGGCGAATCTGCGCAGCCGCCTGAACCGCCTCCTCACCGTTGCTAACCATCGTAACCTCGTAACCCGCAAAACGCAGGGTAAAAGCGATCAACTCACGGATATCACGTTCATCTTCAGCGATCAGGATATGAGTCATGGGCTTTCAACGCTCCGCAATAGGTAATGTGAACGAGAAGACGCTTCCTTCCCCAGGGATGCCACTGCTCTGGAACCAGATGCGACCGCCCTGCATCTCCACCAAAATCTTGGCCAGCGCCAGCCCCAACCCCGTGCCAGCCTTTGCCATGACCAGGGGATTATTTCCGCGGTAAAAACGCTCAAAAATGCGTGGCTGATCTTCGAGGGGAATACCAATCCCTGTGTCCCGAACATCCACCTGCACCTCACCTTCGCCTGAGGGATGCACGCTCAGAATGATGCACCCTTGATCGGGTGTGTAATGATAACTGTTCGAGAGCAGACTATCCAGAATTTGCCGTACACGTTCACGATCCCCGTAAACCAGGGGTAGATCCGGCGCAAGATCAAGCCGAAACTCCAAACTACGAGCCTCCTCGCGTGCGCGCGTCTGCAGGTCCTTCATGCCTTCACGTGCCACCTCGGCGAGATCGAACGCTATGCGATTGAGTTCCACTCGTCCGGCCTCAATGCGCGAGACATCCAGTAAGTCATTCACCAGGCGAATCAGACGTTCGGCATTTTCCTTAACGATGCGCAAGAAGCGCTGCTGAGATTCGGTGATCGTGCCGGCGGCGCCCATCAGTATCACGTCCACATAACCTTTGATCGCCGTGAGAGGGGTTCGCAGTTCATGACTGACGTTCGCCAGGAATTCCGATTTCAAACGATCCACCTGCACCTGATAGGTCACATCTCGGAAGATCGAGACCGTGCCCAGGAAGTGATCGCGCCAGAATACAGGCGCCACATGGATGGCTACAACCCGCTGATCCTCTAAGACCATCTGACCCGCAAAGGTCTCACTGGCATCCGCCGCCTCAGCCTGCTCCGACCAGCGTTGGATGATTTGCACCCAGGCATGGCCGGCCTCACCAAAGAGGCCGCTGAAGCGCTCCAGGGATTGATTAAGCACCAAATCAGCCCGCAGACCTAAAATTCGCTCCGCTGAGGCATTGAACAGGGTAATGCGGAGATCCGCATCCGTTACCATAACCCCTTCAGCAACTGCCTCGAGGATGGCCCGCGAGCGACTGGCTTCGATCTGCTGTTCACGCACCATCTGCCCCAGGCTCTCAGCCTGATCGCGAATCAATCCAAAGAACTCGGCATTGCTCAGGGTTATGCTCATTTGACGGGCAACGGCCTGGGCCAGGTTGACATGAGTGGATTGGAAATGCCCGGGTTGACGATGCAGCAATACGAGCGAGCCCAGGACTTCCTCCCCAAGGATAAGCGGCACCGCCAAAATTGTTCTGACCCCATGGGCAAGCAGGGCCTCTGTCTCTTTACCCGCATCCTGTGCATTCATCCCAACCACGACCGGAGCGCGTTGCGCCATGACCCGACGGTGAAGCGGTACAGCCGCTCCGATTAATGCTTTCGCCTCCACCTCAAAACCGGACACTGTACGCAGGTAACTCTCTCCCTGGGCCAAAAGCACCAGACTGGCTTCCACATCAAGCGCCTGGTTGAGCACCTCAAGTGCCCGTGTTAACACCTGATGGAGATCCAGGCTAGCCGAGAGTTCCGTGATCACCCGCAAGAGCGTCTGCGTCTCCAGGTTGGCCTGACGCAATTCAGCCGTGCGCAAGGCCACACGTTGCTCGAGGTCTTCCTTAAGCGCATGTGTTTCGGCATACAAGCGCGCATTCTGAAGCGCCGTAGCAGCCTGGTTACAGATCGTCCGGGCCAGTTCAATCTCGGCAGGTGCCAGGCGGCGCTCATCGGCGTATGCCAGGGCTATCCATCCATGCAGTGTCTGTGCGCTGGCCAGCGGAAACCAGCATAGCGAGCGCATCGTCATCAAAAACGGCCAGACCTGAACCAGCGGGGCCATCTCTGCATCGCCCTGGAGATCCCCGGCAATATAGACGCCCCGCGTTTCCTGCAAGCGATTCAAAAGGGGGAAGTCCGGCAACGCCTGAGGTAAGGTCGCCTCCCCTTCTGGTGAAACCCGTGCCAATCTTGCTTGGCCCTCCTCCCACATCAGCAGGGCAACTGCATTGCCCTTCAGCGCTTCTTGTAAACGCCGCAAGGTAAGATCCAGAATATGTTGGGTATCTAACGAGGCTCCTAACTCATTGGAGAGGTTATAGAGCAAAGCCAGGCGCTCCGAGCGCTGGTCAAGTTCAACCGCGCGTTGTTGACTATCTTCCAGGAGGCGAGCCTTCTCCAGCGCCAGGGCTGCCTGGCTGGCAAATGTTGCTGCCACCTGTACATCCTCTGAGGTGTAATAGCCTGCTTCGGTTTTCTCCAGCGCCAGCACGCCGATTAAGTCCGCCTGCACCATCAGCGGCACGCCTAACCAGCACAAGCGTTCCGGTTCTATGAAGGTGGGGAAGCGCTCATCCTGGCGCACATCCGCAACCAGAATGGGCTGCCCATGCTCACGCATGGCCTGGAAGAGGCGACTATCTTCCAGGTGAACCTCCAGGCCCACCCGCTGATCGCTATCCGCAAACCCCTGGGCGGCTGTCAGGCGCAACGTTTCGCCGTCACGCAACCAAAGTACGGCAGTATCAAATGAAATGACCTCGCCTAATGCATGCATCAGCGTTGAGAGAACGTCCTCACGCGTTAGACCTGCCGCCAAACGCGCGGATGCTTGCGTGAGTGCCTGCAGTTGCGCCAACCGTTGGCCAGCGGCATGGAACAAGCGAGCATTCTCTAGAGCCAGTACCGTCTGCTGAGCCAGCGAATGAGCCAGCCGCTGATGCTCAGGACCGAAGACACCGCTCTGGCTGAAACTTTCAACCACCAAAACTCCCGAGATTCGCTCGCCGCCTCCCAGCGGCACAGCCAGTGCCGCTAATGGCAGTCGCCCTTGCTGCGCGCGGCGATAGTGAAGCAAATCCTCACCCATCAGGGCATAGTCCCGCACGAAGTTGACCTCGGCTATACTCACCACCTGCCCCTGGTGGAAAACCCGCGCTGGAATGGACTGAACCTCCGGGTCAACGGCAAAGCGCACCGCAGCCAGAGACGCCCAATCGGAGTATCCCTGCGCAGCACGGGGTACCAACCTCCCTTCGCGCGGATCCAAAAGTGCAACCCAGGCTGCTTCTGCTTCTGGAATGACCTCAAGGACGGTCTCACATAAGGCACGCAACAAATCCACTTCACTCAGGCTGCCCAACTTGCGGCTGTACTCCAGGAGCAGGTTGACCTCTCGCAAGCGGCGACGCGTTGTCTCCAACAGATCGAGGTTTTGCAGGCTAATACCGATCTGCCGCGAGAGCTGAGCGTAGAAAACCAGATCTTCAGCATCAAAAGGCGGTAGAGGATGATCCACCAGGACCAATACTCCAACCCGCTGCCCGGCGGCGCGCTCAAACACCAAAGCCATGAATGCTTGCGCTTCCCAGCCCTGCAAAAGCGGATTATTCTGCCAAACAGGTGTCTCTCGAAGATCCGCGACCGCGAGGGGCGCACCTTCATTAAGAGCCTGCAGCAGGGGATTCCGTTGTCCCAGCAACGCTTGTGGGTTGAGATCCGAAGGGAGCACACCAACAATCTCCAACAGGCGAGGCCCCTGCGGACTCTGCTCTGCAATTAGCGCCGCCCGTCCACCTAACCGCTCCAACCATTGCGTGGCTACACTTCGCAACACCCCCATGACGTCCTGCTGTTGCGAAGCCCGCTCCACAATAGCAAAACCCTCGCGCACACGTTGCCACCGCAAGGCCTCGCGCTGGCGATTCGCTTCACTCTGCAAAGATTCAAAGCGAGCCAAACGCTGTTGCAGAGATTGCAGGTAACGATGACGGGCTATCGCCAGCGCAGCCTGAGATGCAAAAAGCCCCAAGGAGTCCAGGGTAGCCCGATCCGGGCGCCGACCATCGCTCGGATCATCCACACTAATCAGCCCCAACGGACGCCCCGAAGCATCATAAAGGGGCGCCAGCAGCAAATCATCAGGGTGCCAGAGGTCTCCTTCGGCGGGCAATTCATCTTCAGAATGCAATACGTTAACCGTGTGCAGGGACTCGGGCAACACCGGTGTGCGATCTGCCGGAATGTAATAAAGAGAATCCAGACGAAACTCGGGCCGCAGCAGGGTCTCCAGCGCTGACCAGGGGAGTGAGCGCTGACGCAACTCTTCCCATTGCTCCGGCGTCAAGCCACGGCTCACAGTGCGAATCAGACGCTCCGTTTGGGGATCATACACACTGATCAACACAGCCCGGAACGGGGTCGCCTGAGTAATTGCACGGGCAATGGCTGCCAGCGCCTCTTCGAGGGACTGATCGGGCCACAGGAAAGACGAAACCCGATAAAGCTCGGCAAAAGTTTCCAGTTGCCGCCGCACCAATTCACTGCGCTGGACCTGTTCCTCGTACTGTAATGCATTGCCCAGCACCACACTGGCCTGCGCCGCCAGGGACTGCACGATTTCAACAACCGTTGGCCTAAAGTGATTGGGGTGACGTGCATGTAGGTGGATCAATCCCGCCGGATACTGGCGATAGAATATTGGCACGATCAGGAGCGAGCCCACACCTTCGTGAAGCGTAGTCGCAAGATCTGGAGATACTTCGGCAATATTTGCAGGCACGCCGCTCTGCAGCACCCGTTGCTCAAGCGCATTCAATTCGGTGGGTATCGGCTCGCCCAGAATCAGTCGCACCGGCCCCGTGCCAGGACGGGACATGTGCTGCAAATCAAAGAGCAACAGGCTACCACACTCCGCGCGTGTAATGCGTAGCGCCTCCTCATACACAATTTCCATCAAATGTTCCAGGTCAAGAGAGGTGCTCAGTTCACGCGTGATTCGGTTGAGTGCCGTCAGTTGTTCCAGCCTCTGGCGCAACGTTTCATCGGTTTGAGCAGCCAGAGAGGCCTGCTCAACGACTCCGGCCAGCTGTCCGGCAGCCGTGAACATCAGTTGTAAGTCGGCATGATCAAACTGATCGCTGCGCCGGCTTCCCACCCAAATCTCGCCAATTCCCTCATTGCGCACCACCAGAGGCACTGCAATGACCGACTCCACCCCCCAGGCTTGCCGTAATTGCTGGTAAAAGGGAATCAGTGCAGTTTCAAGCGATAACTGACCACTGTACAAAGCATCCTGGCCGCCCGTTACGGTAAAAGGAAATTGAGGATCATCCACCAGCAAACGTGGGGTAAAGCCGGCCTCCTGGACTTTCTCTCCAAAATAAGAGGGGGGATGAAGCTCCAGAGCGGTGCGGCTGGAATTCAGCAGAAAAATGGCCGCACAATCGGCATGCAGAAGCCGTACCAATTCCTGCAGTGAATACTTCAGGATCTCATCCAGTGTGGCCGCCGAACTGGCCAGGCTGGCAATGCGGCGCAAGGCCTCGGCTCGTTGAGCACGCTGGCGGGTTTGCTGCACCAGGGTTGCATTCTCAATGATCGGCGCTGCCTGATTAGCAATAATCATTAGCAGGCGAATTTCGTCCTGGGTGAATGTACCCCCGTTAATCCGATTGGAAACCTGCATGTAACCCAGCACCCGCCCGACCGAAGCCAGTGGTACCAGTACGGTCTCGCGAAGGCCGGCTGCAACTGCCAGATTATGCAGGCCCAATTCACGCCAACGGACATCCTCGGCAGCGTTTTCGGTGATTAACACATCCTGTTCCAGCAGTGCGCGTTCCAGAGGGGAATTCGCTCCCACTGGCACGCGATACATCTCCAAAAATTCAGGAGGCAATCCGATAAATGGGGCCTGAGCCTCCAGTCGGCGCGTGTTCTCGTTGAAAATCAGGAACCCCAGCACATTGACCTGGAGCAAGGGCAAAATGCTGTTGACCAGACGATCATAAAGCTCGCGCGGATCACGCACCGAACTGAACGCCTGCGCCAGTTGCGCCAGGCCGGCCAGTTCCATGGCTCGTCGCTGTTCCTGGCGATAAAGCAGGGCATGATGAATGGCAATGGCCGCCTGCCCTGAAATCAGGCGCAAGAGTTCCAAATCAGAAGCCTGGAAATGATCCGCCGTCAGCGAACCCACTTCCAGCGTTCCAATCAATTCCTTCCCAACCATTAACGGCACCCCCATGTATGAGCGCAGGGGATACGTCTGGCGGTCAATAGCCTGATGGAGATCCGAGCGCTCTTCCACACGCGCGAGCAGGAGAGGCCGCCGCGTGCGTGCCAGATAGCCCGAATAACCCTCATCCAGCGCATACCCCCGCGGGACCCGTTCTAGGCGGTGCCCCGCCAATCGCCGATAAGGCCACAGCACCCCGGCTTCGGCATCCCAAATCGTCACTTCCCAGACATCCGCAGGCAATAAACGCTCCAGGCTATCCAGCACGGCCTGGAGCGTCTCATTGAGGTCCAGGCTGGCGGCTATTGCCTGGGTAAGTTGCAAGAATGTCTGCAGGGTTTGGGCTGGCATGGCCGCCTCATGGGTCAGTTCCCCAGCCAGGTTGGCTTCGCGCAGCCAGAGCAAACGGTACACCTGGCCATCCAAAGGCGCCGGAAATACGCGTACCTCCACTGTACGCCCCCCCAGGGTCAGCAAATCCTGCCCACCGCTGGCACACAGCCCCAGGAAGAGCTCGGAAGGACGCACTTTGCGCGCCAAAGCCTCAAGATTCGCGGTAGCCTCACGCGGGAGTTCAAAAAGCGCCCGCGCGCGCTCATTCAACCAGACCACGCGTCCGCCCGGGTGGATGACGAGAACAGCCTCAGAGTGCATGGGGCCGTTTTCCGGCGCCCACATCGAAACCTCCGCCACGCGGGTACGCGGAAAGGCTCGCAACAACCAGCGCGCCGCTATCCAGGCAACGCCACCCAGAAGGATAAAGAGCAAACCCCACACAAAAGGCACAAGCGACATAGCCCGCCCAACCGCCTACCCGGCGGCAAGCAGAGCATCGCGACGACGCTCTTCAGCCGCGACTTCTGTGATCTCCCGAATATCAGTAAAGGGCTGCATGGCCGGGGTGACATAACCGATGGCCAGACTCATAAACGGCGTTTTGATCATTTCTCCACCGCGCCCCGGCGCCAGAATGAAGCCCTGCTGACGGTCAATGAAATTGTAATGACTGAGCACTGCTTCAGCGAAACGTTGTTTAAGGCGTTCTTTTAGACGCGGAGCAGCCTGGCTGGTAGTGAAAATGACAAAGTTATCCCCGCCCGCGTGCCCGATAAAATCAGTGGGTGTACCAACTTCATCCACAACTTCGCTCAGCAGCATGGCCGTGAACCGCACCACATCATTCGCCGCAATTAATCCATAAACATCGCGGAAGGCATCAAAATAATTTATCCGAATATCCATAAAAGCCCAGTCTGACTGGCGAATGATCTTGCGTAATTGGTCCTCAATCAGGCGCCCCGATGGCAGGCCGGATTGGGGATCGGTCAGACTCTCGCGCTCTGCCCGGGCCAGGGCATTTTGGACGCGCAATTTGAGTTCTTCGATATCAAAGGGCTTGGTAATGTAATCGTCAGCCCCCAGTTCCAACCCCTTGAGTTTATCACTGCGCTCGTCCTTCTGGGTCAAAAAGAGAATGGGGATGTGACTGGTGCGGGTGTTGGTGCGCAAAGCACGGCACACTTCATACCCATCAATGTCCGGTAGCATGATATCCAGCACGAGCAGATGAGGCAGTCCCTGGCGCGTTTTTTCCAGGGCCTCGCTCCCGCGCATGGCCACCTCTACCTCGTATCCCTGGCTCTTGAAAAAGAGCCGGAGCATGTTAGCAATATCCACATCATCTTCCACAATGAGTAAACGGGCTTTGCTCATTCGGCCTCCTTAAGGGTGCATGCTCCCAGTCACGACCACACTGTGGACGCCCTCTCCCACCTGCCGTTCACAGTGCCTGAACCGGTTGCTTAAATCTTATGTGAAAGGAGGCATTCTGGCAATAGGTATTCCGCCCTTGAGAGGCCCGCTTGAGTTTACAAAATGGTAAGCCAACCGTGTTATAATGCTCCCACCCCGAAGCGATCCCTGCCCAGCACCCTGGCCTTCTTCTTGCAACCTCAAATTTTCAAATGCGCCATTTACTCTCTCCCGGAACACGATGAAACGAATTCAGGGGCTGGCCCTGCTTTTATTCCTGGTTGCCTGGTTGGGGTCTCTGATTCTGGCACAACCACCTCCCTCGTGGGCCCAAAGCGCCAGCGCCTCGCAGCGGCTTTTTTTGCCCGTGATCTACCGCGATTACCAACCTCTCCCACTGTATGCCACTAGTTATTACATTCAAGATGAGACTCCTGCCCGCCTGTATGATTTAGGATGTGCCCTGGGCACACGCGACCGTCAGACCCCCGGCGCGCAAGATAGCCTGGTGGTGCTTAACTTTGGCCAGGGCTGGTTCGAAGGCGGTAATCTTTCCCGGCCCGGCGCTGGTGCTTTTAGCCCTTACTGGCACTACATGCCCATCAGCGCCATTGAAACGGCGGTCCAAGCCTATATCCAGGGGTATTGGGTCTGCAGTGCCGAGGATCAAACGTCTCAGGTCATGGTAGCCGTGGGCACCAACAACTATGGAGGTTATGGTTCAAATTCCACCAATCAGGACACGCGACGTACCTATGCTTATGCCCATGGTAAAGCCTGGGCGCAAATGGTCGTGCGTCTTTTGCAGTGGGTGTGGAGTAACGGTTACGGCCGTCAGGTCAGCGTGGCGGGGGCTATTGATATTGAATGGGATGCGCAGTTAACGGGTTGGAACACCCCCTATGTCACCTACGGGTGGGTTAACGGCTTTAACGATTGGGATAACAATCAAGCCATCTACTACAACTTTGGCGCCTGCGTAGGCTGTCCCACCAGTCCTAATCCCGGTTGGGTTTATTCTTCTGCTAACCCATGGACACAGTATGACGTGTATAGGGTCTCCTATGGGGTCCAGCCCGCCTGGCCGCTGCCAGAAATCTACGCCACCAGCGGTGTCAATGCCCGACAGTGGCAGGCCATCAGCCGCTACGGTGCCCTCTACCTGGGCTGGCCCATGGAATTTGCCGGGGTAATGACCCAGTACCAGGCCTGCCAGCAACGGGGAGGGTGCAGTGGCATCAACAACACACCCGAGGCAGGCTGGATGCAACTTCGCAACGCATTAAATGCCGATGCGCTGACCTACCAGCCAATCCTGCGCTGGATAACCGATATCCGCTGGCAAATTCGGTAGGATTTTTGCCAACCTGGGGCTAAAAATGCTGTAAAAACTACGTAAAAGCCGGTCGGTTGGGGGTTGCACCTATCGTTAAATTCACTATAATGTAAATTATGCGGGGAGTTTCACGCTACGCCATTGCCCTGATCTTTCTGCTCTGCCTGACGGTATTCATCAGCAGCGGGTATGCCCAGGCCCCCACTCCGGGGTTTGAGTATATCAACGGCCATGGGGTGCGCGGCGCTTTTCTAGAACAGTA
>FWWL01008458.1_pt1 | contig 13179 bp, 9 predicted proteins | sample 2228331 | NCBI WGS metagenome assembly FWWL01 (sample SAMEA103939775, study PRJEB20133) | metagenome | reverse complement strand
GGCCAATACACTACTGCAAACAGCCTTTCTCAAGCCCAAAATGCGCAGCAAACGAGTATCTAACCTTTTCTATGCTGGCCAGCTGACTGTGCCGGGGCCGGGCGTTCCGCCGGCCCTCATCAGCGGGCATGTTGCAGCTAACGAAATCAAAAAGGTGCTTGCATGAACCATATCCAGCTCTACAACATCACCTGCTCGGCGTGCAGCAGTCTTATTACACGCCGCTATTCCACCTCCTTCTCCCTCGGCATCCGGCTCTTCCACAAGCGCTTCAGAGGGCCTATCTATGGCATCTATGGCTTTGTACGCTTTGCCGACGAAATCGTGGACACCTTTCACCACTGCGACAAAAAAACCCTTTTGGAGCGCTTCCGCAAAGACACTTATCGCGCTATCGAGGAGCGCATCAGCCTTAACCCCGTCTTACATGCTTTTCAACAAGTCGTCCACCAGTATAGCATCGAGCGCGACCTCATTGACGCCTTCCTCAAGAGCATGGAGATGGACCTCTACCACAACACCTACGACTCCGACGGCTACAATGAGTACATCTACGGCTCTGCTGAGGTAGTTGGTCTCATGTGCCTGCGCGTCTTCTGCGAGGGCGACGAAGCCCGATACCAAGCCCTCAAGGAACCCGCTCGACGCCTCGGCGCCGCTTTTCAAAAGATCAACTTCCTGCGCGATATCCGCAGCGATTACGACGAGCGCGGACGCGTGTACTTCCCAGGTGTGGACTTCCAGCGCTTCGACAACGAGGCCAAGCGCCGCATTGAGGCCGACATCCAGGCAGATTTCGACGCCGCTCTCGAAGGCATCCGACGCCTGCCCAAAGGCGCACGCCTCGGCGTCTATCTTGCCTACCGATACTACACCCAGCTGTTCGCCAAAATCAAGCGCGCTCCTGCTCAACGCATTGCACAGGAGCGCTTCCGCGTTTCAGACCGCCGCAAGATGCTCCTCCTTTTTAGCTCCACCTTGCGCCATCAGCTCAATTTCCTGTAGTCCTCTATCGAAAAATCCGCCGCTGGACGCGGTGGCTGCATCGGCAATTGCTCCAGCCCTTCCACTAGCGTGCGCGCAATGAAGTAATCGCGATACCAGCGGTCATCCACCGGGCAGATGTGCCAAGGTATAGCGCTGTTGTTGATGGCATACTCGTACGCCTCCATGTAAGCATCCCAATACTCCCGCTCCTTCCAGTCACCCGGGTTGTGTTTCCAGTACTTTTCCGGGTCTTCCAAGCGCTCCAGCAGCTGTTTCTTTTGCTCTTCCTTCGAAATGTGCAGATAGAACTTGAAGATGAGGGTATCGTTGTCGAAAGCCAGCAGTTCCTCGAAGGCATTGATGGCTCGCATGCGCTGCTCCAGCCGCTTCGTGTCAATCCAACCGTGTACCCGTTGGATGAGGATGTCTTCGTAGTGGCTCCGGTTGAAGATGGCTATCATGCCCCGGCGCGGTGCCACCTTGTGCACCCGCCATAGAAAATCATGGGCAAACTCCTCCTCCGTGGGCTTTTTGAAAGCCGTCAGCGTCAGGCCCGTAATACTACAGGCGTCAAATACTCGGTGCACTGCTCCGTCCTTGCCGCTGCCGTCCATGCCTTGCAGCACCACCAGTACCGAGTACTTCCCTTCGGCGTAGAGGCACTGCTGCAGGTCGCCCAAGCGCTTGACCAGCTTGCGCGTTTGGCGCTCTATGTCGTCCTTGTCCAAGCCCTCGGGTGCCGTCGTCGGCACCTCCGAAAGGCGAATAAGTGGCTTGCTCATGCGAAGTCAGAAAGTGGAGTGGTGAACGTCTGTAAGTCCGTAGCGTCCGGCAAAAATCTGCAAGTCGTCTTTTCTTCCAGTATTTTTTGGGGAAAAAACGGGCAGCCGTCTCGCTCAGACCTTCGCGGCCCCCACCCAGCTTGCACATCTCCTGTCTCGCCCGGGCGTGTGCCCGTCCCGCGCTGGGGCCAAGCCAAGGTTGAGGGGCCGTTTTCCCCCAAAAAAACAGTCGTCGTGTCGGTAGGGGCATAGTAGAAAACGGGCTGCCGAGAGGCCCAAGCCACCACCAGCCATTCTTCCTCTGCGCCATTCATTACTCACCCTTGGCTGTTTTACCTTCGCCGCTTAGTGTCTCACTATTCAAACATATACTGCTCATGCGAGTAACACACACGATTCTGCTGCTTCTATTGTTAGCGTGCTCGGGCGCGCCCTGGCTTGTGGCCCAGACGGCCGCCGATGACGACTCCCTCTTCCTGCGCGAGCACTACACGAAACGCGAGGTGTACATCCCGATGCGCGACGGCGTGCGCCTGTTCACGACCATATACACGCCCAAAGACACTACCCAGCGATACCCTATCCTGATGCGCCGCACGCCGTACTCCTGCGCGCCTTATGGGGTGGAGGCCTTTCCGGCCCGCATGCAGAACAGCTACCTGTTGCGCTCGGGCTACATCTTTGTCATCCAGGACGTGCGCGGCCGCTATATGAGCGAGGGCGATTTTGTGGATGTGCGCCCCTTCATCCCTAACAAGAAAGGCAGTACTGACGTAGATGAGGCTTCCGACACCTACGACACTGTGGAGTGGTTGCTGCAGCACGCTACTGGCAACAACGGCAAAGTAGGGGTGTACGGCATCTCGTACCCCGGCTTCTACAGCACCATGGCCATACTGGCTGCCCACCCGGCCATCAAGGCTGTGTCTCCGCAAGCGCCGGTTACGGACTGGTTCATCGGCGATGACTTCCACCACAATGGCGCTTTCATGCTCATGGATGCCTTCGCCTTTTACTCGGGTTTTGGAAAGCCGCGCCCACAACCTATCACACGCGGCCAACAGGGCTTCGACGATTGGAAAACGCCCGATAACTACGCTTTCTTCCTGCGCACCGGCGCCCTGCCTAACTTCAACCGCTTGTACCTCAAGGGCGAAATCCCGTTCTGGAATGAGCTTATGCAACACCCTGACTTGGACGACTGGTGGAAAGCCCGAAACCCGCGCCCACACCTGAAAAACGTACAACCTGCTGTGCTCACCGTGGGCGGCCTCTTCGATGCCGAAGACTGCTTTGGCGCCTGGGCTACCTACAAGGCCATCGAGACCCAAAACCCGCCCACCGCCAGCAACCGCGTCGTTATGGGGCCTTGGAGCCACGGCGCTTGGGCGCGCAACCGAGGCGACCGCTTGGGCAACATCGTCTTTGGTCAACCCACTGCAGAGTTCTACCAGCGCGACATCGAGTTTCCCTTCTTCGAGTACTACCTCAAAGGCCGCGGAGAGATGAACTTGCCTGAGGCTTTAATCTTCGAAACTGGCGCCAACCGCTGGGTGCAACACGACCAATGGCCGCCTAAAACCATGCGTATGGCCCCCTTCTACCTCCACGCCAAAGGACAACTCAGCACCCAACCTCCTACAGCCAACGCCGGCGCCGACCGATACCCTAGCGATCCTGCCAAACCCGTGCCCTACACCGACCGCATCCACCTGCGCCGCACCCGCGAGTACATGACTGACGACCAGCGTTTCGCCAGCCGACGCCCCGATGTGCTCGTGTACGAAACCTCTCCTCTGGACTCCACCTTGCGCCTGCACGGCCCCTTAGTAGCCGACCTCTGGGTCAGCCTCGACGACCGCGGCAATGCTCCTCGCGGCCGATTGCTCGACGCCGATTTCGTGGTCAAACTTATTGACGTATTCCCCGACACCCTCTCCGGCACTGAAAATGGCGTGCCTTTGGGCGGATACCAAATGCTCGTGCGGGCTGAAATCTTCCGAGGCCGCTATCGCAACAGTTTCGAGAGACCGGAGGGCTTTCGCCCTAACCAACCTCAGCGCGTGCGCTTCGAATTGCCCGACGTCGCCCACGCCTTCTTGCCTGGGCACCGCCTTATGATACAGGTACAGAGCAGTTGGTTCCCCTTGGCCGACCGCAATCCACAGCAATTTGTCAACATCTACCAAGCCGAAGACAGCGACTTCATTCCCATAGAGATAACGCTGTACCGAAATGCGCGCTACCCCTCGGCCGTGTTCTTGCCGGTGTGGCCCGAGCCTTAAGACGCAACACAGCGCGCCATCGCCATCGCCATGAAAAAACGGGCCACTCGCGCGTTGCTGGGGTGGCCCGTTGGCTATAGAAAACGGCCCGAAGGAGGGCGCGGGGCGGACGAACCTGTCAGAAGGTGTAGTGCAGGTAGGTGAACGGGTGCTGGTACCATTCGCCCGCCACAGTGGCAAGGGCTGTATTGCGCCAGCGCCAGCCGGTGCCCAGCGAAAGGCCCGGTTTGCCGATGAGGTTGAGCAGGTCCAAGGACACAGACAAAGAGTGGTCTATGCGGTCGGTCAAGGGTGCTCCTGTCCAGTTGAGGGCGTTGCCGTTTTCGTCGCCGTGCAGCAAGAAGGAGGCGGTGTAGCCGGCCGAGAGGCCGATGCTGCGGGCTATGCCAGGCAGATGAGGTTGGCGAGCGATGAAGCGCAGCATCAGCGGTGTAATGTCTATGTGGCCCACGTTGAACGTGCGCTGTTCGTTGTAGGTCAGCTGCGTTTGGCCGTAGCCCACTTCGGCTTGCCACCACAGGAGGGGGAAGGCGCTTTTGGGCAGCCTCAGGGCAAAGATGGCGTTGTCGTCAAGCCCACACACACGTCCTAACGGCTTGCGCACGGTGAGGGTCACTTGGTAGCCGTTGCGGTGCTCCCATGGGCCGTCCGTGTGTAACAGATTGTACTGCACCCTAAGGCCCCAGAACCACGGCGAGGGCAAGCGGCGCGAGCGCACGCGAAGTACGTCGGTATTGGTGCTGACGTAGCTGCGCTCCATGCGCAGGTGAGCAATGGCGCTGATGGAGTCGCCCGTTCGGAAGGTGTAGCCAGGGCGCGTAGTCATCTGAAACTTTATTTCTCCAAAGCAATTGGTGCTGTCGAAGCCTACCATCTGCGCCTGACCTAAGGCGGGCAGCCGGGCATTATTGTGTGCCCAATGGATGACGTGGTCGGCGCCCTCGGTGCCTATGGTTGGCGCAGGGAAGAGGGGGCGGCTCGACAGCACGCCGGGTATTGTCGGGTTGAGCAGTGTGCGCTGGATGTGGGCATTGACGCGCAGCGTGTCGGCTGTGGCGGCACCGCCATTGTAGAAGCCGATAGTGTACGTGAGGAGGGCATCCTTGGTGCCCGGCGCCAAATAGCGCGGGCTTACCTCGATGTAGTTGGGGTCAGAGGCCCAGTTGAGGGCTATGGTGCGAGAGACCATCTCGGCGCCGCTCCACGGAGAGGAACTGGGTACGCCGCCACCCTCGCCGCCAAAGGCTCCGGATTTGTCGTTTTTCTTTTCCCCACCTATGATGTTGCCGCCACTGCCCGAACCGGCGCCATCTATCTTGATCATAGCTAGCACATGGGTGAGTACACTGCTCGTATCGGTGGGAAAGAGGTCTGCTACTTCGTCCTTCACTTTCAGGTGGACGAAGAGCGAGTTTTCGGTATTGGGCGTGGGGGTGGTGTCGGGTTGCTCAAAGCGCCAGGAATAGACGCGGTGCTGCTTGCCATCCCATTCCAGGCCACTGCTTTCCAAGGTAGGCACAGGGCCTGTCTGTACAGTGTCGAGCACAAACTCGTCTTGCGGGAAAGCCAAGTACACCGTGCGCCCGGGCTGGCCGCTGGCGGTAATCTTGGGATAGGTAATAGCAAACACCAAATAGCCGCCCGGCCGAGAAGCGGCCCAATTGACGTTGAGCGCTACATTGGAGCCGGTGGGAATAATAGCTGGGTAGGTGGGCGTTTCCGTTGAGCTGCTGACCGTGATGGTCTGGCTGACGAAGCCCACGGGATTGTCGTCATCGCTGTAGATGGGTTTGGCCGCCGTCTTGACGGTGTAGGTGCCCGGGCGGAAAATGTGCTCCGGAGCGCTGTCGCGGCTGAAAGTGCCGTCACCAAAGTCCCAAAAATAGATCCATCGCGCCAGCGAGTCTTGGCCTTCCACGATGGGGCTGGGCGGGTTTTGGTGGCAAGAGGTACCAGCGATGCGCTCCCAGTCCAGGTGGAAACGATAGCGGTTTACCAAAGCCCCGCCGCCATTGGTCAGCTGTTCAGAGCGCACGGGTGGCCAAAGGCGGTTGCTGTCAGTGCAGGTGTTGATAGTGTAGGGCTGAGCGGCTGCAGGTAGCGCGCAAAAAAGAGCAAATGCTGCTACAAGCGCGGCGCAGGGAGAAAGGCGATACATACGGTCTTTGATTGTAGTGGTTTTAAGATGTTGTGGTGAAACGATTACGGAAGAACAAAGGCGGGAGAAAGACGCAATGGCTATGTCGGAATTTCTGCGCTTGCTCAATGCCGTTTTTGCCCTTTCCCTAAAAAATGCCGCCTCTTGCTCGCAGAAAGCCGCATTTGCCCACTGGAGAGAGCTGCGTTGTGAGAGGCAAAAATCTTTATCTCTGCCAAAATAAAAGCCTCATTGGCGTAGTTTCGGGCGAAAAAACAGAACGGTCTTCCATGCCTCGCCTAAGGCTGTACTTCTTATTGCTTATCGGATGGTGGTTTGCTTGCCAGGAAAGCACGCCGCCGGCATTTCCCACCACACCGCACGCTGCAGACCCAATAGAGAAAATCCAGGCCGCAGACTCACTCATGCAATCAGCCAAAAACAACCCAACGCATATAGACAGTTTGGTGAAAGAGGCGCTGGCACTCTATGCGGCAGCACGCCATGCGAAGGGCTGGGTGGAAGCTTGGCGAACACTTTTCTTGTACTACACCGACAAAAAAGAGTACGAGGCCATAAAGAGCTCCTTGGAAAGCGCCGTAAGCCAGATGTGGTGGGAAGAAGACAGCCTCAGCGGGCGCATGCACGCCATGCTGGGTTTTTGCCTGCGGCAAATGGGCCGCAACTACGCCGCGGGGGTTCATTATGAAAAGGCGCGCATACTCTCCGAGCGTTTCGGCGGTGTAACGCCGCGCAACCCTGCGGGGCCTATCTACAAGACGTTGGCCAACATCAAAACCCGCTTGGGCGAAAACGAAGAGGCAGAAAAGCTGTTGATAACAGCGCTGCGGCTACTCCAACAAGACACCGCTGCCAGTAATGCCACCGCTAATGCCTTCACAGCGGCCGACATCCACAGCGACTTGGGCCTCGCCTACCAGAATGCCGGCCAAATACGAGAAGCCCTCGCCCAATACGACAAGGGCTTAGAACAACTACAGTGCCTGCGCCCACAAACACCACAAGACAGCCTGCGCCGGCGCAACACACTCGGAATGCTGTTGGCCAACAAAGCCTCCGCCCTGATGGAAGTGGGCCATCTGACTGCGGCCACCCAGACCATTCAGGCCGCCTTGGCAACGCTCGCGCCCAATAAGTACAACTATCGCTTCAATGCACTGGACGTACAAGCATCCCTCTGGGGAAAAATCGGGCGCCACGATCTGGCCAACGCCGCCCGCCAACAAGCCATGCAATTAGCCGACCAGCCACAGTCGGGCATCGAGCCGCGCGAAGTGAGCAAAATGCTCATCGCCATGGGCTGGAGCGCACTGCGCCACCACCCACATGACTCTACCGCATTATTGTTGGCCCAACAAGCCCTGCATCGCCTGTACCCGCGCCTGTCTCCTACCCGCCCAGAAGACAACCCCGATCCGACAATCTTTGACCCCGACCCGGAGAATGCCGTGGCCGAAGCACTCGACCTCAAAAGCGAAGCCCTCTGGCAGCAATATTATCTCCACCCCAATCCAGGCACCCTAGAACTGGCTGAACGCACCGCTCAATTAGCCATCGAAATGATGGAAAACCTGCGCGATGTAGCCATTTACGAATCCTCCAAACTGCTTTCCTCGCAACAGAGCCGCCGCTACTTCGCTCGCCTGTTTCGCATCCTGCACGCACGTTATTTGATGGGCGAACTCGATGCCGCACAGCGCGCCTTTGCCGCTTCGGAGCAGAGCAAGGCCGCTTTGCTCCGACAAAAGGTATCTGCCGACGCCTTGCTCCAAAATGCCCATGTGGCCGATTCCCTCATCCTGCGCGAGCGCGACCTACGGGACCAACGAGCCTTTCTTAAAAATAAACTCTTTCAGCACCTTAACGCCAATAGTGAGCCTGACGCCGCCATAACCGACGACCTCAAACAACAGCTCTTCCGCGTAGAGAAAGAACAAGCCCAACTGCGCGAAGCTATTGCCCAAAAGTACAGCCTCTCTGTTCAGCGCCCCCAGGTGCCAACAGCTACTCCTGCTGACGTGAGACGCCACCTGCTGCGCCCAGGCGAGTGGTGGATCAGCTATTTCACCGACCCCGACAGCGGCCATGTGTACCTCCTCCGCATTGCCGCCCAGGGCATAGCCTTCGCGCGCCAACCCTACCGTGAGGCCGACATCACGGACTTTATCGCCCTCATCAACGACCTCAACACCGCTGAAAATCGCTCGGCAGACCCACAGTTGTGGCACTTCTTTACTGCTCAGGCACATCGCCTCTACCAAGTGCTGCTGGCACCAGTTGTACCCGAATTGCCCCAGCGTCTTGCGCTGTCGCCTGATGGGGCGCTGGCATTGCTGCCCTTCGACGTACTGCTCCCACAGCCCGCTGAAGCCCAAAAGGCAGGGCAATACGACGCACTGGGCTATGTAGGCCTGCGCGTACCCATTCGTCATACCCTGTCGGCCTCGTTAGAGTACTTCTACGCTCAGCAGCCGCGGCAGCGCCCACACCACACGTACATCGGCTTTGCTCCTGAATACGTTGGCAGCAGCTTGGCTCTGGTGAAGGGCGGCCAAAAGGTCGTGGATAGTGCGGCCCATTACCTGCGCGGGCGCGCCTTCTGCGGCACAGCTGCAGCTGCGGACTCTTTTCTGCACTACGCTCCTCGCAGCGCTATCCTCCAGTTTTACGGGCACGCTGAGGCCTTCGACTCCTTCCCTGACTACTCCTGGTTGGCCTTCACACCTACTAGTGCCTCCACCCCCCCACAGGGGGCCGCCATGGACAATAGCACTCAGCTCAGCGGCCCACCGCGGCCTTCGGTACTAGCCTCAGGCGAGCACTTTCTGTTTGCCCACCAGATTTATCATCGGTGGCTGGCCTGCGATGTGGTGCTCCTGAGCGCATGTCGCACAGGCGCGGGCAAGATTGCTCCAGGTGAGGGTGTGCTCAGTCTGGCCCATGCCTTTCAGGCCTCGGGCTGCCCTGCCACGGTCATGACCCTCTGGAAAGTGCGCGACGATGCTACGGCTCAGCTAACGCAGTATTTCTTGCACCACTTGCGCCGAGGAGAAGAAAAGGACGATGCGCTTTTCCTCGCCAAACGCGAGTACCTCAGCAGTGCTCCCGATGCTTTCCCCTACTTTTGGGCGGGTTTTGTGCTCACGGGCAGCCCCACTCCCGTACGCCTACCCTTTTCTTACGGACGGTATGCGGCAATAGCCCTGGTGCTGATGGCAATCATCGCATTGTGGTGGTGGTGGCAATACCAAAGGAAAAAGCCCTGACGCCCCAAGCCTGCGCTGTTATCCCCTGAATGCCTCCTCTCTCGTCTTTCCTTTCTCCTAAACCGCACCTCTTGTATCCGAAAAAATCTTACGGGCAGCATTTCCTGAAAAGCGAACACACGGCTGCGCGCATCGCCGAAGCGCTCCGGCGCGCGAGCGAAACTCAGCTAGTGCTCGAAGTAGGCCCAGGCATGGGCATGCTGACACGACACCTGCTGGCCTACAGCGACCAGTACACTACCTACGCCGTAGAGGCCGACCCAGATATGGTGAGCTACCTGCGTAAACATCTGCCCCAATTAGGCGAGCGCCTCATCGCTGCGGACTTTCTGGCGTTTGACCCCCACACCGTATGGAGTGATCGCTCCTTCTGCTTGATAGGCAACTTTCCCTACAACATCAGCACGCAAATCCTCTTTCGCGTCTTGGACGAGCGCCGCCACATTCCCGAAGTGGTGGGCATGTTCCAAAAAGAAGTGGCCGACCGGGTGGCTGCTCCGCCCGGGAGCCGCACCTATGGCATCACCAGCGTATTGCTGCAGGCCTTCTACACCATCGAAACGCTTTTCACCTTGGAGCCGGGTGCCTTCCAACCACCGCCCAAGGTGCGCTCTGCCGTCATTCGCCTCACGCGCAAGGACGGCTTTGAACTCCAATGCCGTGAGGAAAACTTCCGGCTGCTCGTCAAAACAGCCTTCAACCAACGGCGCAAAATGCTCCGCAACACGATGAAGACTTTCTTCCCGCCAGAAGTGCTTCACACTGACCCTTTCTTCGAGCAACGCCCCGAAGCCTTGGGCTGGGCGGACTTCGAGCAACTCACCACCCGGTACGAAGCCTACATCCTCCAGTCCAGTCGCACGGTGTAACTGCGCGGCCCCTCCAACAGGGCTGGCCTGAAGGAATAAATCTGGTTGAGGGCGTTGTTGCACAACAGGCTGACCTTGAGGTGCTCGCCTATCTTGCGCGAAAAGCGCAGGTCGAGAATGTTAAAACCCGAGTTGTAGCGGTCCCGGAACGACTTGACCCCCGGGATGCCCAGCTCAAACACCAAGTCCACGGCTTCCATGTGGCTGTGGTATTGCACTGACACCCCAGCGGCATAAGGGCCAAGGGCGTATTCGGCGTCTATCTTGCCCATATTGCGGAAGCGGTATTTGAGCACGTTCCTATCCACGGAGGTTTTGTACTTGGATTGGTCAAATTCTTCCCCTGGCGCCAGCCGATAGACGGGATTGATGTGCGTCCAGCCCGCAAGAAGGTAAAAAGTGCCTGGCCCTATGCGCCCTTGGCCCATGATGGATATTTCGGCGCCTGTGGTGCGTGTGTCGCCCACATTTTTAGACTTGAAGACAATAGCCGGAAAGATGCGGTCGAGGTCGAACTCCATCATTTGGTCGTACTCCATAATGAAGCCCGCGATGTCTAAGAAGCCGAGGAATCGGCCAAGTGCGAAGCCTTGCTTCAGGCCGATTTCAGCAGTCCAGCCCGTTTCGGAGACCAATCCTGGGTTTGGCGCCACATTACCTACGCCAAAGGAGGTGTTAATGAATTTTTCGGCGATGGTTGGATAGCGATATCCCTGCCCCCACGAAGCGCGCAGATAGGTGGCCTTGGCAGCTTGATAATTGGCCCCTACGCGGAAGACGGGCCGGCCCTCGCGGGTAATGCCGTTGGGAATGGTGTCAAACTCCGTGGGGCTAATCTGAATGACCTCCGGGCTTTTTAGGATGTTCTCCTCGTAGCGCACGCCAGCAGAGAGGTTGAGGCGGTCAAAGGCCTTCCAATCCAGCTGGAAATAGCCCGCGTAGTTCTGGGTGTTGTAATTGCCGCGATAGAGGAGGGCCTCCACCGTTGTGTAGATGGCCACGACGCCTGTGGTGAGCACCAGCCCAATGTTTTCCATGTTTCGCTGGAACTGATACTCGCCATAGAGCATGTCGCTTTTGTTGCTTTGGTCGTCGGTGTTGTCGTTGAAGACGTGATAGTAGCGGCCCAGGAAGCGATGGCGGTTGCCGGTGGGGTCGAAATAAAGCATTGAGGGGTCAATGAAATAGCGCTGGCGCCCGCGGTTGGCGGTGGTGGAGTTCTCGCCAGGCAAGTAAGCTCCGGTAGTGTCGTTGGCCCAGGTGAAAAAAGAGCCGCTGCGTCCGAAGTTGAAGTTGCTATTGAGGGAAAAGGATAAGCGGTCATTGACGCGATAGCGCAGGTTGGGCGTTATGCGAATGTATCTGGAATAGGTATCCTTGTTGTAGCTATCGCGATATGCACCAAAGGAGCCGAGCACAATATCCCAGCGGCCAGCCTTTCGCCGATGTGCGAAGCTGTAGCCCGTCTCGATAGGCAACAGGATGCCGGAAGTATCCGTGCCCCACCACTTCATGCGGCGGTCGCGCGGGGTGCCCCATACTTGGCTAAACAGGGCGACATCTGTCTCCGGGACGTCCGTCGCATAGCGAGTGCGGATGTTGATGATACCATTCATGGCGGAGCTGCCGTAGAGGGCCGAAGCGGCGCCCTTGAGAATTTCCACCTGACCGATATTCTCCACTGGGAAGTCGGCCCAGTTAGGGTATCCCGCATCCGCCTGAAGCGCCGGGATGTCGTCCACCAGGATTAGCACGCGTGTGCCAGCGCCATAAGCAAAGCCCGCCCCACCGCGGATGCTGGCCTGACCATCCACGATGGCGACCCCCGGGATTTTGACCAGGGACTCGTCAATTTGGGTCGAGTTCACGTTCTCGATGAGGCGCGGGCGCAGGACGTCCAAGGAGACCGTTACCTCGCCCAAAGGCTTTTCAAACTTGCCCGCCGTAACGGTAGCCTGTTGTAGGAGGTTGTCCGCATAAGTCAGCTGAATACTTACCTCCGTCGCGCGCCCTTCAACCACGCGCACTATTTGGCGCAGCGGCTCATAGCCTGTGTAGGTGAACGACAACTCATGGGTGCCTACCGGTAGGGCAAGTTGGAACTTTCCTTCGGCATCGGTGGCCGTAGCCAAGGCGCCTACTCGCACCGTTACGCCAGGCAATGGTTCGTTGCGCTCGCGGTCTGTTACGATACCGCGCAAAGTGATGTTTTGGGAGAAAAGGCTGCTCGTCAGCAGGAGCAGCAGGAGGGTAAATGTTTGGCGCATAGCCGTTTAAGCATGGGTTTAGTGAACAAATGGGCGGAGGCAGATTAAACGAGAGCGGGCGTAAAAGTACAGTTTTTTGCTCCTGCTCCAAGAGGCTGCGGTTTCAGGTGCGGTTTTAAAAGGGTACACATTTTACGGCGAGGGCTGTGTTCCAAAGCACCCGCGCTGCGTTCGCCGCCGCCCTCACCAAGGCCGTTTTTGAGGAAAAACGACCCCAGCGCTTCGGCTTGGCTTTTTGGCACACCTGCACCTGCGGAGCTCCGGCTTGGGCCGGGCATGTGCCCGTCTCGCCCTGGGGTCTTAATAACGGCGTGAGCGGCACCGCAGGGTCGCCGTGCTTGCAGGCGCGGAGGCGAAAGGCTGCTGTTTCGCCATTATTAAGGCCCAGAAGCGGGACGAAAACACGCACGGGGCCAAACAGGAGCCACAAACCCAGTCACTACGGCCACAGCAGCCGCTCCGAAGCCGGCAACCGCTTGACTAAGTGTCGGCGTGACTTCGAGTCCAATGTCGTCAACTTAAGGGTTTTAGCGATCAAAAGGGTCGCCTCATGTTCATTGAAAAT
>FWWL01008457.1_pt1 | contig 13181 bp, 6 predicted proteins | sample 2228331 | NCBI WGS metagenome assembly FWWL01 (sample SAMEA103939775, study PRJEB20133) | metagenome | reverse complement strand
GTGGGTGCGGGTGGTGGTGACTTCCCCGCGGCCCGGGGATCCCGTGATCCAGGTGCTCACGCAGCCCTATCACCTGGTGCGCCTGCCCCGCTTTGAGCTTCCTGTAGAGTTCATCATTGCGGAGGAGACCAAAGGGCCTGCAGTCAACCGATCCCTTTTCCCCAGCTGAGGAGAATACGCGCTCGTTTTAGACATCCCCCCTTCTCGAGGGTGAGGGGTTCTTTGTTCCCGCTCTCCTTGTGGGAGAGGGCGGGGTGAAGAGGTCAGGGGGAGAAAAGGTTTTCCTTGCGCGAGGGGCAGTGGTAGGCTCTTGCTCCCCCTTGGCAATTCAGAAAAGAGCGCGGCAAAAAATTGGTTGGCCAGCGGAGGTCCTCACATTTGTCAAATGTGTGGTTGATCCATTTCTCGTCGGTGGCCTGGTCGTCCCTCCTGGCAGGAAAATTCAGGCCTCGATGGAGCCGAAGCAGCGATCTAAGTCGACAGGAGCCGGCCCAGCGGTAAGAGTGATGACCCAAACCCAAGGCCCAGCGACGGGAAGCGGAGGTCCAGGCTCCACCATGTTTGTTAATTTTATTGGACTGAAGTTAATTATGGACAGTTGTCCTCTTGACACTTCCCGCAGTTTTTGCTATAAAAAACTTTATGTACGGGCGAGGTCACTTGAACAAGGGTCGGATTGGCGGCCTACGTGGTCTACTTTGTCTGGGAGAAGGTAGGCAATGCTTGGGCCTCTGCCGAGTTTTAAAAACTCTTGGTCCTGCGTAGGCACCAAGCGATCCGGGAGGAAATATTGGCCGGGGCGAATCAGAGGGCCAGACAAATCCCGGTTCCACGTCATTTTAGCAGCTATCCTAGTGGGCGGCCTCTTAGGCTCAGCTCAGAATGCCGATTTGGTGAAAGACGGGGACTTTGAAGCCCCTCGTCTAAGTCCAAATGAAGCCTTTCGCAGTTACTCAGCTCGAGCAACAATAGGTGCATGGAGCGTAGGCGCAGGTCAGGTTGAACTTTATGGGCCCGCGCTGATGGCCTCTGTAGGCTGTCAGTCGTTGCACTTGGGGGCTGCGGGGGAGATTTATCAAGATCTTGCCACAACGCCTGGCCAGACCTATCGCCTCCGTTTTGCTTTAGCTGGCAACCCCGAAAGTGACCAAGGCCTAAAGACGATCCAGATTTGGTGGGGAGAAAGCCAGGTAGCTGCCCTTGAGTTTAATACAAGCGGTCGAGCGAACACCGACATGGGTTGGGAATTTCATGAATATTTAGTAACGGCAACCTCAGCCACGACTAGGTTGACGTTTAAAAGCACGGCTGGTACCCCCGATGGTCCCATGGTCGACGCCGTTGCTGTAGTTCCCACAGCTGGGGTAATGGAGTTCGTTCAACAAGACGTTCTAGTTTTAATTTATCTGAACACCAACGGTGGACAGATCCCTGAAGAAGAAGTTGAAGAGATTCTTTTATCCGTAAGCGATGCGAAGATGTTCTATGAACGGAACGCTTTCATGCGATATTCAGTCAATTTCATCCCCCTCGTCATTGCGGAGTATCGGGAGATCATGTCCGGTGAATGCGATATCTGGCCTTGGAATGTAGAACCAGATTTACGGTCCCTTGGTTTTCGAGACGACGAAGTTGACGGAGTAGTCGTTATCTCCCGCTGTTGTAACTGGGCTTTAGGAGCTAATTGGATTCTCCGTAGTGCAGGATATTGCATTTCAGGCTGGTGGGGACGGTCACATACGGCCTGGACCGTTGTTCATGAATATGATCATGTTCGTGACAGCCAGTTTCACGAAATTGGTTTCCCAGACTATCCATGTAACCATCCTAATGAAAACAGGCGCTTGATTGGGGTTACCGGACCAGACTGGGACGTCGTAACTGACATTAGCCGGCGATGGCCTCACTGGCTAGCATTAGCCAAGACACAGAGCACTCGATGGGGACGACTTGGGTTTACTTATGACAGAGATGAGGACGGTTTCCCCGATGAAGATAACCGATTTGCCATCGATGAAAACCGTTTCGGTTCTAGCCCGCTGAAAGTAGATACAGACGGTGATGGTCTAAGTGACCTTGGGGAACTAATGGCTGGCATTCTTACCCCTTCAAACCCCATGATCCCGGATACGGATGGAGACGGCCTCCGGGACGGAGAAGATTCCTATCCTTTGTATCCCCTTAATCCAGTTATACCTTATCGATCCTTAAGTCTGAATTCGCCTCTTGAACAGAGGTCATTGCTTGGTTGTTATTTCCACGCTAGGAAAGAGTGGCCTGTCTGCTTTTATGCAAATTGGGATGCACAGTATTTACATCTTGCCTTCCGAACATCGTCAGCAGCGCCCCGGCCGGAAAAGCTATACCTGTACACCGATAACAATAACGATGGTTTATTCCACGGCCGTGACAACTACGCACTCGAAATTGATCTAATCCAACAAAGGATAACGCGACAAAGCTTATCAAACGCAGATGTGGAACCTCCCACAAATCCTGATGAAGTTATTGAAATTAATGAGCCAATAGGGCTCTTTATTCAGCCAGGCAGCCCCCATACCACGATTTTCTTAACGATCCCAAGGAACACGACCTACGGGTTGGACCTCTGTTTGGGGGAGGAGTTAGGTATTCGAGTAGCTTTTGACTTCGGGTGGGGCCTGTGGGGGATGGAGATGTTCGAGCCGTGTGTATACTTTCGCGTCAAACTTGCGGGAGGCACGAATGTTTTCTCGCAAGACTTTGAAGACATCACCGGTTGGACCATGACCGGCCTCTGGCACATCCGAGAAGCCCCAGCCTGTTTCAGCTGTCAACAACATAACCTTCAGGGGAAATTCGCCCAATACGCACAACGGGGGATGTGCAGCTATTCCACAGGCCAAAGGACAGCGGGCACCCTCACCTCACCTGAAGTTAGGATCGAGCCCAACAAAGTCTACGTGCTAAGGTTCGATTTTGCGCGCAGTGTAGAGCCCTGTCCATGGGGCCCAAGAGACCAAACGTACGTGCAAATCCGTTATGGCCGTGAAGTGGCTGAGGGCATCTCCTGGACTAGCTGGCAGACCATCTGGTCCCGGGACTCCCGCAACGCGTCCCCAGAATGTGGACGTTTTTCATTCAGATTCCTCTCGCAAGCCTTCAATTTCGTCCAGATTCGATTTGTGTTTGACTCGGTGAACGATCGAAACAACGCCTATCCTGGTTGGGCAATTGATAATGTGGTCATCCTCCCTGTAGGGCCTCGTGGTGGAGGAGTCCCCTTGGTCCGCATGGATGGAGACCACGGGATGGAACAGGTAACCGTGCTGGCCTACGCCGCCCCTAACCCAGTAACTGGGGTCAGCACCACCTTTGTGGTGGAGGGCGTAGAGGCCAAGCTGATCAAGGTAGACGTCTACGACCTTGGTGGCAACCTTGTCTTCACGGGCGAGGCCGCAGGCAATGAACTTGCGTGGGACACGCTGGATCTTTCTGGCCGGCCGCTGGCCAACGGCATCTACCTCTATATCGTCCAGGTCAAGGTGGGCAATGTATGGCTCAACTTGCCAATAGAGAAGCTTCTCATCCTGCGGTAGATAGAGCCGCGAATGAGGTGAGATGTTGCATGCGCCATAGACAGGCTGACTTGACAAGACTTGAGGTTCTGTGGTAATCTGCACAACAAAGGGGGTGAGAGCGGGCCTGTACAGAAGTCGAGCGTTAGCAAAGAACAGAACATAATCAAAGGAGGGGTGAAAATGCGGAAGCGGATTTTCGTTGTAGGACTTCTGGGAATACTCTTCTTGCTGGGAGGGTGCGGCTTCCTGGGAGGAATACTTAACCAAAGCCAACCCGATGCGGACATTTGGATTGAACCTGGTTTGTTTTCGGCGCCAGGGCTTCAGCTGATGGCCGTAAGTGCTGAGCCAGGAGCGCCCAAGTACATCCCAGGGCAGCTCATCGTCAAGTTCAAGGCTGGCCGATTTGAGGACACGGTGATCAACTCCCTATGCAGCAAGCACCAGCTGCAGGTGCGTGGGAAGATCAAGCCTATCCGGCTGGTCTTGGTAACTGTCCCTAACGGAGCCGATCTCGAGGCCTTCAAGGCCAAAATCGAAGCAGAACAGGACGTCGAGTCGGTCGGTTTCAACTACGTTTACGAGCTCTTTGGTGCCCCTTCGTCTGCTGTAGAGCCCAAACACATCACCAACGATCCGTTCATGCCCCTTTTCCAGTGGGGCCTGTTTGCCATCGACTTCCACAAGATCGCGGCCTCGGTGCTTCCCACCAGTGCCCCCATGATTGCGGTGGTGGACACGGGGGTGGACTATAACCATCCCGACCTCCGGGGCAAGGTGACCAAAGGGCCCGATTACTACGATGGGGACATGGACCCCATGGATACGACTGAGCATGGAACCCATGTGGCTGGGATCGCCGCGGCAATTACGGACAACAACGTTGGAGTAGCGGGCGTCTCGGGCCGCAGCAGCGTCCTGGCCATTCGCGTGGGCGCTTGGGAGATCCCGGTGTTCGCTGGAGCAGCGGGGATCGTGTATGCGGCCGACCAAACCGCGGTCAAAGTGATCAACTTGAGCTGGGGAGGTTTCTATCCAGATCTCTATATCTTTGACGCGGTTCAATACGCTACGGTGACGAAGGGGAAGATCGTTGTCGCTGCCGCGGGCAACGAGGACACGACTGAGCCGATGTACCCCGCTGCATACGCCAACGTGCTGGCTGTGGGTGCGACGGATGGGGTCTCCTGGTCGGGCTGCCCCATTGAAGTCGAGGTGAAAAAGGCCTGCTACTCCAACTACGGGGATTACGTCGACATCGCTGCTCCTGGTTCTAGAATTCTTTCGACAGTTCCAAATGGTAAGTATGAGCTTTATGACGGGACGTCCATGGCTGCACCCCACGTTGCCGGGGCAGCAGCCCTCGTGTGGGGGAAGTGGCCGACCCTGACCCGCCAGCAGGTGGAAGCCCTCCTCATCACCACGGCCCGGCCGGGCATTGACCCGGACGACTGCGAAGGACATTCGTTCCCAGATAACGTCGGACACCTCAACGTGTACAACGCGTTTGCCGCCCGGATGGCCATGCCGCCGGCGGGTGGCGCCCTTCTCGGCCTCGTTGTGGACGCCAACACCGGCCTGCCCCTGGGTGGAGCCACCGTGACGGCCAAGTCCGGCACCATCACCCGCACTGCCACCACGCGGTCCGACGGGACGTTCACCATCACCAATATGCCCCCGGGTTGGTACAAGGTCACCGCCTCGAAGGCAGGGTACATCACCACAACCGACGAAACCCTGTGGTGCGATGAATGTGACTGGTGGGTCGATGAGGGTTGTTTCACGCTCCTCCCCTTCATCGCCTTGCCCAAGAACCAAGGTTCCGACGTATACACGGTGGTCCTGGAATGGCGCGGCTGGTGCGACATGGAAGATTTGGACTCGTACCTCTGGTTGCCGGGCACGCTGCCCCCGCGGAACCAGTACATGGTCTATTGGCTCGACAAGGGGAACATGAACGTCCATCCGTTCGCTCGCCTGCTTCGGGATGAACCTACGGGAATGCCGTGTCGGCCGTGGTTACCATTCTACGTGGAGACCCTGACCTTCCGGGCCAGGTACACGGGGACCTACACGTTTGCGGTCCACGACTTCAATGAACAGGGCGATTGGTGCTGTTCCGATGCTGTAGTCCGGCTGTACCGGGGCACTACCCTGGTGGGGACCTACTCCGCGTGCTGCGCGCAAGGAGAGGGTCCTTGGTGGAAAGTCTTCACCGTGTCTGGGACCAGGGTTACAGCCATCAACCAGCTCACCACCGAGTTCCCTGGCCCATACGGGTACGAAGCCTTCGTCAGCGCGGCCCAGCACAAGCCGGCCTACAGCGGCCCTGAAATCCCGGACCGGGAATTCAAGTACGTCCCGCGCTAGCGCGAAGGGATGTTTTGAAGCCGACTAGGGGAAGCCGAGCTTCCCCTAGTTTTGTAATGTTTAGCACAGACAGATTACACAAATTGTGGTAACCTATGGGTGGAGGTGTGACGATGCGAAAGTTCGGGCTGATGTTGGTTGCGATTGTTTGGGCCCTTGCAGCTCAAGGACAGCTGCTGTGGGAAAACTTCGAGACCACAACTCCGCCGGAGTTGCCCCCAGGCTGGGAGCGGGATCCACCATTACCGCCGGAAGTCGACCCCCGGGGAGAGGTGACTTGGAAGGTCATTAACCGAACGGAGCTTTGGGGAGAACCCTCCGAGGTCAGGGCTTTTCCATCCGGCACACGGGCACTGTACTTTGGGAAGGTTGACCCGGCCAAGGGCAAAGGGACTTACGACACCGGCAGGAGGGTTCAGTGGACGGTGATCAGCCCCGGCATTGGGGTTTTGGACCCCGTGAGGAACCCCGATGGGTTTACGCACGTCAAGATTGCGTTTAGCTACTACCGGCAGGTAGAGTACTACACCCTAGGGGCCTATGACAAGACCACGGTGTCCTATTCCCTGGACGGTGGCTTAACTTGGAACATCCTATGGCTGAAGAGCTCGAAAGACCCGTCGGAGAGCGGATGGGTTTACTTTGAGTCGGACCCTATCGATACAGGGGGATCGTACCTTCAGTTAAAGTTTGAGTTCGACTCCATAGACTCTGAGAACAACGACTATCTGGGTTGGCTGATCGATGACATTAAGGTGTGGGCTGTTCCTGAACCTTTGGTAATACTCACGCCTTCCCTGGCTGCGGGGACTGTGGGCCAGGACTATAGGCTGCTGGATCAGTACCTGATAGCAAGGGGAGGAAAACCCTTTGATGATCCTGTGACAACTGACAAATACTACGAGTGGTCGGTGGTAACTGGGTATGCACTGCCGCCGCGCCTCTCCCTTGAACAACCGCTTGTCGACAGTGATGGAGATGGGGTTCTTGACACGCGAATTGTGGGAATTCCTGAAGTCCCTGGAGCATTCTACGTGGAACTTCAGGTGAAAGATAAACTGGGGAGCGTAGCCAAGAAGGGGTTCTGGATCGTCATCAACCCTCAGGGTGACTACACGGTGTTGAGCGAAGACTTTGGGACGGCTCCCATTCCTGGACTGCCCACAGGGTGGACGAAAACCCCTGAGTCCCTCTGGCACACGGTGGGCATGGACCCGTTCGGAATTGGAGTGGTTGGTGTGGATGACCCTGTGGGTGTAATCCCTGGTGGTTCCGGATATCCCGTGGCGTACTACGGGCTGCGCGAGAAGGAGAAGACTGACCCCAGCTACGACACTGGGAGACGGACTTTTGGGTACCTCACTTCGCCGAAATGGGATATAGCAGCACACCGTGGGAGCGAGCTAGTGATTGAGTTCTGGCACTGGCGAGAGGTGGAGTACTATCCTGATGGATCATATGACAAGACTTTCATCGAGCTAAGGTTTGACGATGGTGCTTGGCGCAAGATTTGGGAGAAGGACTCCATGGTGCCTTCGGAACAAGCTTGGCAGCAGGAGATCATCTTGGAGGATCTGGAGGGGAACGCGCTTGTGGTTCCTGAAGATGCGCTGACCCTGCAGATTCGGTTCGGTTTTGATTCTGTTGACAGCGAAAGCAATAATCACACCGGCTGGCTTATCGATGATATCAAGATTAAGTTCAGCCCATACCACCTGGAGATCACGACCACGAGGTTGCCTGAGGCTGAACAAGGTGTGCCGTACAGAGCGAGGCTGGAAGCCCGGGGAGGCGTGCCCCCCTACACCTGGACGGTCGATGGACGCATGCCCTGTGGGCTGATTCTCAACCGCAACACAGGGGAGATCACAGGAACTGTAGACTGCCCTCAAGGTGAGCATCCTCTGAAGGTGGTTGTGACAGACCAGGAGGGAAGCGAGGCCCGGGCAGAGCTTACGCTTTCTGTAACGCGTCGGGTTACAATGTTTGCCGATGACTTCGAGGAGGGACTAAATGACAAGTGGGAAGCGGGTGACCGAGGTCTATGGCACGACACCGGGCTGGTGAAGGGGGTGCCCCTTGAAGGACGAGGTCGGGTGGCATACTACGGCCAGGATGACGCGATCGACCCCAACTATCACACCGGCAGCCGTACGATCGGCTATCTGACCTCGAAGGAGTTCGACATCCCAGCTACAGGCACGTCTTCTAGTTTCAGAATCGGTTTCGATTCCTGGCGGGATGTGGAGTACTACACTGGCGGAAGCTACGACAAGGCCTATGTGCAAGTGAGGTTCAGGGTTGGCGCAACAACATGGCAGTCTTGGGTAACTGTATGGTCACGAGACTCCACGTCGGTGCCTGAAAGAACCTGGGTTTCTGTCGACATCGGGCCATACGCTATACCCTCTGGTGCTTCCAAGATGCAGATCAGGTTCGTTTTTGACTCTGTGGACAAATACGACAACAGACACGTCGGCTGGCTTATCGATAAGGTCCGAGTGAAACAGACAACTTCAGGCGGGGCGCTGCCCTCAAGTGTGGGGTGGACAACCGGAGATGAGACTTCAGTGGCTGTAGTGAGCTACCCCAACCCTGTGAGGGACTTGTGGTCCACAACTTTCGTCGTCCGTGGAGTACATGCCCAGGCCCTGAAGGTCGAGATCTACGACCTCGCCGGCCGGCTGGTGTTCCGCCACGAGGCCTTGGGCGGCGAGCTCATCTGGAACACCCAGGACGAGCGGGGCCAGTACGTGGCCAACGGCGTGTACCTCTACCGCGCCTGGGTCAAGGTCCACGACACCTGGGTGGCCACCGATCTGCAGAAGCTCCTCATCCTCCGCTAGGCCCGTGAACAGCAGGGGTGGTTTGGCTTCCCCAAGCCACCCCTTTTCTTTTGCCCGCTGACGACGCCCATGAGCCGTCGCCAACGCACCGTTGTCCTTGCCAAGACGCCAACTGGGGGCTATTCGTGGCATAGGAACGAGGGCATGCTCGCAGCAGTGACCATGCGAGGCGTTGTGCAAGCAAGGGCCGTGGTTTGGGGGTGCGCCCTGCGACTCGGGGCGCAGGGCTGGGTTCAGGGTACATGCGCTTTCTCAACAGCCGGTTAGCGTGCCGTGCAGACCAGCAAGGAGCACCGTTTTCTCGCTTGGGCTGGCCTGGGAAGCTGACAGGGAAGTGGGGCCGTGGAGGTGAGGATCTGGTTCCTGTTGGCATGTCCGGGTATTTTTTCGCTGTCACAGCTGTTTGGGCTTATCTCCCAAATCCCTCCCCCTCCCACCCACTCCCTCCCGCCAGGGGAGGGAGGAGCGGCTTTCTATCGCATCGGGAACGAAGATTACAAGACAAGCCCGGACCAAGGTGAGGGGAGGAGGTGTCCATGAGACGACTTGTGAGCATGGTTGTGGGTTTGACGGCACTGGCTGCTCCAGCTGTTGGGCTGGGGGTACAGGGCTATGTGGGGCTGGGTGGAGTCAACATGGGCTACCTCAACAGCCAGCTCGAGTTTTGGGCAGAGCGACAAGGGGCTACGTTTTCGGCCATCGGGCTGGCCTGGGAGGGCGGTGGCGCTTTGTGGTGGGGACCATGGGGGCTTGGCGCTGGCGTAGTTTCGGCTGGAGGTGCGGTCCACGGTCGCACGCCGGAGAACCAGACGGTCACGGCATGGACGATTTCCGTGCTGGGCCGCCTAGAGTTTCCCTTGGGGGGATGGGTTTGGGCCGTGGGTGGTGAGATCACAGGGTGCTGGGCGAGCGCGTCCGGCTTGGTGGACGGATGGGGGCTGGGCCTGGGGGCCCACCTGAGTCTGGGCGTGCAGATTTTTCGGTGGGGGGCCCTGAGCTGGCAGGGGCAGGTGGGCTGGCGGTACCTCCCGGTGCCTGCGCTGTACAACGAACGAGGAAGGATCGAGACCCGCGGCCAACCCGGGGCCAACTTCTCAGGCCTCTACGGGCGCTTGGCCGTGGAGCTGAGGATTTAGTTCACATGAGCATGACCCCTCTCCAGCGCGTGCTTCGCCCCTCACCCTGGCCCTCTCCCACTTTTGGGAAGAGGGGAAATTCCCTCAGGCCACATTTCGAAGGTGCTAGGCAAAGGGCGCTTTCCAGCTGGTGAAAGGAAGACGGCGATCTCTGCTCCTTTCCTGCCCTTTCCGGCCCGAAAGGGGAGAACAGTAAACCTTCTTGGCTGGTGAACCGCTTGCTCGTTTTGCGCCCTTCACCCCTTTGGGGTGGGAGACACAGGTCCCTTGACCAGGGCGCGAGTTTCTTCTCCTCCCCAGACAGGGCGTGTTCCTATCCAAGGTGGGCAGGGCTAAAAACAGGAAGCTCATGGTTTTCTGTGTGCGAAAGCCGGGTTGTGGCTGGTTGACCATGACCCGCCAACGGGTGCTCGGGTTCAAAATTCCCTTCCCCGCGATGGAAAGGGTGGGGGACTCCCCCCACCAGGGGAGGGAGGAAAGGTTTGCTCTCCTGTTCGGGGAAGGGAAGTTTGTTCCCTTCTGCGGGGCGAGAAAGAAAGGGGCTGCGCCCTTTCAGCCAGGGAGGGAGACCAAGCTCGTTGCCCCGCGCCCGCGCGGGAAGGGTTTACGCCTACCCACTGGGGAGAAAGGAAAGGCTCGTCCTCTTGCGGGAAGAGAAGTTTATTGGACGGGCCGACGACATATTGGCTGGCCTGGGACCGACGAAGAAAATATGATCGCGCGATGAGGCAAGGAGGGGTCCGATGAGATTTTTGGTGCCGGTGCTGTTGGCGTTGGTGGTGGCCGGGGGAGGAGCCCTGGGCCAAAGCTTTGACAATCGAGAGCGTGATACAAAAGGGAGATTCGTTTATCCAGGAGAGTATTTTGTTGCTCAACGTATAGTTTTACTCAACAACACAACTTCTCCTCTGACTCTCCAAGCGCTGGCCGTAAGAAACTGCGTGGATGCGACACTTTCTGGACAGCATCTGGTATCGATTGAGATTCGTCGAGAAGAAGGTAACGTCCTCTTGGGTAAAGAAACTGACCGCCTAGCCTTGCATAATGGATTTAACTCATCCCTGGGGGTTATCATTAGTTTGAGCGACATTGTTGTCCCTCCAGGTCAGGGAGCGGTGTTGGAAGTCTACCTGGGCTTGGCTTCTACAGCTCCTAACAGGAGTACCATTCGATTGGCCAGCCAAGCAACGTACCAGTTGGGCAACCAACCACCAACCGTAACAGGGTGGATCGAAGCCACGTCCAACCAAGTATTCACGGTTTCTTTGGTGGCGTTTGCCAACGACCCCGACGTCTTAGGCGGCACCGTCTACCCTGGCCAAAGATTCCTCGCCCAGCGCATCGTGGTCACCAACATGTCTTCCACCACCGTGGTTTTGAACCAAATCCGAGTGCGGAACTTCGCCTCAACGTTGCCGCTGGAAGGAGCGTTCCTCAGCGCGGTGGAGGTGCGCCGGGCCAGCGACAACGTCCTGCTGGGCCAACAGACCACCCGCACCGAGCTCAACAAGTTCACCGGAAGTGAGGGCATCCCCATAACGGCCACCAGCAACAACCAGGTGTCGGCCTATGGACAAGTGAAGCTCGAGGTGTGGATTACGCTGACCACAGCTGCGCCACCAGGGCACCGGGTCGACTTGGGAACGCAGGTTGCGTACACACCGCAAGGGGCACCCCAGGAACGCTCGGACTGGGTGCGGGTCGCGGAAGCGCAGCTTGTCGTGGTGGGTGGACCTGCGGGTCTGGAAACGGCGAACAACGACCCCCTCACCAGTCAAAACGTCTACGCAGGCCAACGGTTCCTGGCCCAACGCCTCATCCTCGGGGACTTCGATCCCGATGCCTACGATGTCCAGTTGGATTCGTTCCTTGTGCGGAACTCGGCCTTGGAAAGTGCTCGGCTGGCTGACACCCACGTGCGAACGATTGAGGTATGCCGGGCTTATGATGGCGCCCTCCTAGGGCAGACCACCAACCCCGCGGGACTGAGTTCGGGTGGGGTGCGAATTGCCGCCACTGGAAATCGCGTCATCTCCGATGACACCACACTGACCGTGGAAATTTGGGTCACGCTGAAAGACGCGGTACCCGATGGCCGCCAGCTCAAGCTCGACACCACGGTGTGGCACAGCGAAGGGGACCGCACGTTCGATCGCATGGTATATGGCGACGCCGTGTTCACCACGGGTCCGGCCCGGCCCGCAGGCTTTGAGCAAGCCGAAGCCCTTCGGGTACGGGAACGACTGGTGTACCGCGGGGAGACGTTCCTCATGCAAACGATCCGCCTCACGGACAACGACCCGGACCCGTACAACGTGCGGATTGATTCGGTCATCATCCGCAACAACCCCACCCGCGATCCGTTGGCCCCCCAGCACGTGGCCAAGATCGAACTGCGGCGGGCAGACACCAACGCTTTGGTGGGGCAGGCCACCGATCTCAGCGGCCTGAACGCTGAAGGGGTCAGAATTCCGGTCTCGACCAACAACGTGGTGACCGATGACACTTCTGTGGACCTGCAAATCTTCGTCACGGTCAAGGCCGATGCGCCCACGGGCCGGCGGATTAAGTTGGAGACCTCGGTTTGGCATACAGAAGGCGCCACCACTTACCAAACGGCGTGGCTCGCCGGACCTGGGGAGTTCACCATCACCGTCAACCAGCCGCCCGTGGCCCGGTTCACCGTCAGCCCCACCCGCGATATCCGCTGGGACACCACGTTCACCTTTGACCCGCGGGGGTCCACGGACCCCGATGGCGACATCAACTTGGCCACGTTCGAGTGGGACTTCGGCGATGGGACCAAGGTCACCAAGACGGGGCCCGAAGTTGTGACCTATCGCTACCCCCAGAGCGGCCGGTATACCGTGAAGCTCACGGTCACCGACGAAGGAGGTTTGAAGCACACCGCCACCGCCATCGTGGAGGTGCCGGCCAACAGGCCACCCACAGGGGTGGACTTCTCTTGGGACCCGCGAGCGCCTAAGTGGAGCGATGAAGTCACCTTCACCCCGGCCCGGGGGATCACGGACCCCGATGGGGACATCGAGTTGGCCACGTTCGAATGGGACTTCGGCGATGGTTCACCGGTGAAGAAGACCACGGGCCCAGCTGCGGTCAAACACACCTTCGGCAAGGGCGGCACGTTTACGGTCAAGCTCACCGTGACCGACGAGGGCGGGGCCAAGGCGGAAAAAACTGCCACGATCACCGTGACGAACCAGCCGCCCACGGGCGTGGATTTCTCTTGGGAACCTCAAAGCCCGAAG
>FWWL01008456.1_pt1 | contig 13183 bp, 6 predicted proteins | sample 2228331 | NCBI WGS metagenome assembly FWWL01 (sample SAMEA103939775, study PRJEB20133) | metagenome | reverse complement strand
AAAAAAACAAAAGGCTGTCTCATAAAGACAGCCTTTTTATTTTGCTTACTGTTTAAAACTTGGCACACGGAATTATTTTTGAACGATGTTTTTTGGGTTTACTGGGATTATAGAATTGATATATTAAAGAAAATTCATGACTACCGCCTGTTTTATAAGTTTGCCACGATATTGTGATATCATAGCTATAAGCAAATTCAAGTGTTTTATATCGTAGCCCTGCTAACATACACAAGGCATCGTGATTAGGATATCCTTTTTTATAATACTTCAAATAAGGAATTCCTCTATAATAAAATCCTACAAAATAATTAGGGGTTTTATACACAGCTCCAAGGTCGGCCTGATCGAATTTCTTCTGAAAACGATATTGAAAAAGAGCAATAATTACAGGTTTGTCAGACTTTTTACCAGAACCTCCGCTTTTGTCAGTATAGAAAGTTTTTGCTGAATGTATACTATATTTTATTGGTAAGCGTCCGTCCTCGCCAAGAAAAGTTTGATTAGGACGATTCAAATGATCGATGGTTATACCAAAAAAATGGTCACTGGAGAAGAGTAATGTTCCCCACGATAAGTCAATAAAACTGCTACGATCGGGCAAAACAGGCTGAAGACTTGAAGAAGCACCTCGCTGCAACTGATCGCCAAAAATAAGTTTAGAAAAATCGAGCGAACGGTACCCATAACTAAATTTTAAACCAGAACTTACCGACCAGAAACGATTGAACTTATAATCATAAGAATATGTCAAACCAAGATAACGATTTCCATACGACATAGAGCCAGCATTGTCTGAAACAAGAAAGCCACCTATCCCACTTCGCAAATCATGAATATAATAGTCGTATGATAAAATAAAGGTTTTATATGTTCCAGGAATATTCCACCATTGGTTTCTGTACAAAGAAGCCAGACGAGAATCGGCATTAGCACCTGTAAAAGCAGGATTTAAATAAAGTGTAGCTGCCTGAAACTGAGTAAACTGAATATCTTGCGTATAAGCAAACAAAGTATTTATTAACAAAAATGCTATGGAAAATATCTTTTTCATCTTATTAATAACACATCTCCTTTCTTTACTACTTCTCTTCCATCAATAAAAGTTGCCTTAGCCTGATAAACGTAGACATCTTGCGGGCATAACTTGCCTTTATAATAGCCATCCCAACCAATAGAAATATCATTCGATTCGAATATCAATTCGCCCCATCGATTAAATATTTGTATCTGAAATTCGACAACACCCTGTGAAATAGGAAAAAAGATGTGATTAGAATAATCACTTAAATTGTATTTTCCACCATTAGGACCATTTTGATCAGGAGTAAAAGCATTTGGAAACAAAATATCACCACTTACACCAATAATACGGTAGGCAGTATCAGCACATTGATAGGTATTTGTAGCAATGAGCATAATTTGATATTGACCAAATTCACTGTAAGTATGAGTGGGATTTTCTACAAAACTTTGATAGCCATCGCCAAAGTTCCAATAATATGCTACTGCTCCGTTACTTAGGTTTGTACAAATTACCGGATCATTGGGCAGATAGTAGATATCTTTGTTTGTTGTAAAATTAGCAATAGGATTTGGAAAAACATAAATAGGCAATGGTGAAGCTGCATTGTTGTTAATACACCCCTGAGTTGTTTCAACTTCCAGGCTTACGTAAAATGTGTCTGCAGAAGTAAAGGTATGAATAGGATGCTGTTCAAAAGAATAACTACTATCACCAAAATTCCAGTGCCAACGGTAAATTTCATCATATTGTGTAAATGAACTATCAATAAACTGTATTGTTAATGGCACACATCCCTGAAAATCACTTGTATGGAAGTATATTGTTGGTGGTGGTTTAAAATAAACACTAACTGAATCCATCACTTCTACATGACAGGTATTGGAAACTGTTACATAATACGTTGTGGGCTCTGTTGGCACTACAATAAAAGGTCCTGGTCCAGGGCCTAAACCATGCGACCATTGATAATATAAAGTATCAAACGGATTATAATTGGCACTTACCTGAACGGTTGTTGGTTGATTTGGACAGATTGGGCTGTTAACTGTTAAATGTACATTCGAAGGATAAAACTCTTTTACAATAACCACACATGTATCGGGAATTCCTGGGCAACCAAGTGTGTCAAAAGCATACACCACATAAGACTGTGAAGAAGGTGGACTAACCTGAATAGATTCCCCCAATTGATTATTGTTCCAGTAAAACAAATAATTTCCATGACCACCGATTGCAGAAGAATGTATCGTAATGGAATCACCTTTGCATATGACAAAACTGTCAGGAAGTAAAGCAATTACTTGTGTAGGTTGCTGAATTTTGCATGAATCTATAATAAAACATCCTTTACTGTCAAAAACTGTCACATAATAAACACCTTGAGACAAATTTTGAGCAAAGAAACTATTCTGAACTGGACTAGTATTCCATGTATAGCTATAAGGAGGAGTTCCACCACTAACAACTGCATTAGCGGTCCCATTACTTCCATTATAACAACTAACATCATGGCTTATTATAGACAATGATAAAGCTGTTGGCTGAAGAACAATTCCACTACCTATCCATGTACAACCATTAATATCTGTAACGGTAACTGTATAAGATCCGGCATAAACATTTGTTGCTTGCTGAGTATATTGTTGCGGTACTGTATTCCACGAATATGAATAGGGTTGAGTCCCTCCAATAACGTTTACCGATATAATACCCGATGGTTCACCATAACACTGAACATGCTGAATAACCTGAACACTTGCTTGTAACGGCTCAGGTGAAGATATACTAAAATTCTGGCTGGTTACACATTGATTTGCATCAAATACAGAAAGAGCATAATTTCCGGAAGATAAACCAGTCGCAGTAGCAGAAGTATAACCTCCAGGAACCCACAAATAAGAATACGGAGGTGTTCCTCCAACAACAAGAGCATTAGCAGTCCCGTCGGCAGATTGAAAACAGCTGGTCGAATTTGAGGTAATAAAAACCTGAAGTGGTTCTGAAGGACCAGTAATGGCTACCTGTTCCACCACACTACACCCATTGGCATCTGTAATAGTACAGGTATAGGTGCCAACAGATAAATTAGATAAATAAGGTGTAGTTTGACCTGTGCTCCATTCATACAAGTAAGGAGGAGAACCTCCATTTGCTCCTAATAATATGAAACCATCTGTTCCACCAAAACAACTTATGTTTTTTTGTTGCAAAATTACTGGACTAATAGGTGTAGGTGCCTGAACCTGAATCTGTTTTGTAACTGTACACCCCAAACTATCGCTAACAGTAACATAATACATCCCAGAAGCAAGATTAGTAACAACATCACTTGATGAAATAACGGGTGTCCACTGATAAGAATACGGAGGTGTTCCGCCGTTTGTATAAAGCTGAATTATGCCCTCATTTCCTTGATTACACAAAGCATGACTAACAGTATAATTAACATTTAACTGAGGTGGCTGTTGAATAATAGCTGAAATACTCGTTGCACAACCATTGGCATCGGTAATGTAAACAGTATGAGTTCCTGCCGATAAATGTTGTGCATGGCTGCCTGTATAATTACTTGGAGACCATAGGTAAGAATAGGGAACTGTTCCCCCACTTACCTGAACTTGAATACTTCCATCAGAGCCATTGTAACAACTTACATTTTTTATATTTAATATGTTTGCTTGCAATTCAAAGGGTTCTTGAATTGTAACAAAAGTGGTTTCAGTACAATTCTTAGAATCGGTAACCGTAACATAGTAAGTACCACTTGATAAACCTACAAGCGTAGATAAATTGCTTCCACCAGGCTGCCAAAAATATTGATAAGGAGGAGTTCCGCCATATACAAAGACATTTGCCTGACCATTGGAAGCACCAAAACATGTAACATTTGTTGTATTAGTAAGAAGCTGAATTGCAGAAGGTTGAACAATTTCTGGTGCAGTAAAACTCGATATACAACCACTGGCATCTAAAACCGAAACATTAAAAACACCTGCCGATAAATTAGTTGCAACAGATGAATCTCCACCATAAGGCGACCAGGTGTATTGATAAGGAGGAGTTCCGCCATTCACCTGAACCTCCAATACTCCATCATTCCCACCAAAACACGATACATGTTGTATATTTTGCAATGTTATAGTTGGTGCTCCTATATCATTAACATTTACAAACGCTGTTTGTGTGCAATTGTTCATATCTGTTACAGTAACCTGATATACACCAGCATAAAGGTTGATTAAATTTTGACTTGTATAATTGCCAGGATTCCATACAAATTGGTATGGTGGACTGCCTCCATTTACTGTTAAACTAATAGTACCAGTATTGGTTCCACAATTAGACGGGGTTGTAGAAGATTGAACATCAATGGCTGCAGGAGAAGTTAAGGTTGCAGAGGCTGTTGTAGTACAACCTTTGTTATCTGTTATGGTTAGCTGATATGTACCCGACGACAAATTGATGATAGATGAAACATTCAAATTGGGTGGGTCCCATAAATAATTGTATAATGGAGTACCGCCAGTAACTTGTGCTTGTATTATTCCATTGTTTTGTCCGAAACAGGTCGGATTGGTTGTTTGCAGAGTTACTGAAAGTGGTGCTGTTGGTTGAGTAATGGTAACAGGAAATACCAACACACAACCTTTGTTGTCGGTGATAGACACAGAATAACTTCCAGCAGATAATGAAGTTGCTATTGATGCGCTTCCACCATTCGGTAACCATTCATAGGTGTATGGCGGAGTGCCTCCATTTACAGCAATACTTGCGCTTCCATCGTTTCCACCAAAGCAACTTACAGGATTTACCCAGTTTAATTGAGCTGTTAAAGGTGAAGGGTGGACTAAGGAAATTGATTCAACTATAACACAACCATTGGCATCGTACACCGAAACAGTATAATTGCCAGCAGGTAAATTATTAGCAGTAGGTTGATTGCCACCAAATGGAGACCAAACATAAAAATATGGTGAAGTACCTCCACTAACAGACACATTGGCACTTCCATTATTATATCCATAACAGGTCGGATCTGTTTTACTTACTGTCAACTGCAACTGAGGCGGGTCATCTAATGTTACAGAGACTATTTTAGTACAACCTTTAGAATCAGTTATAGTTACTAAATAAACACCTCCCGGAATATTGTTTAATTGAGAACCCAAATAATTAGATGGCGACCATGTATAGCTGTATGGCGGCGTTGCACCCGACACATTAAGCTGAATACTACCGGTTGATGTATTAAAACACAAAGGATTTGTAACCTGCACATTTACAAAAAAACTATCTGGTTGGTTAACCTGACAGGCAACTACTTTGGTACATCCTTTAGCATCAGTTACTGTACATGTATAACTTCCACTTGCTATTCCTGATATTAACAAACCATTCATGCCATTTGACCATTGTGCCGAATATCCTGGAGTTCCTCCATTTACTGTTAATGTAATAGAAGCATCATTATTTCCATAACATGTGGGAGGTGTAATGCTTGTTGTAACCTGAATTTCTGAAGGCTCACTAATGGTAACTGTTTGAATAGTAGTACATCCAATAGAGTCGGTAATGGTAACTGTATATGTTCCGGCAGTTAAGCCATTAACTATGTTGTTTGAAGAAGAAGGTACAGTATTCCATAAAAATTGATAGGGAGCAAAACCTCCCAACACCGTAACACCGGCAACACCATCCGAACCATGATAACAACTAGTTGGAATTGATGTTGGTTGAACTATACCCGTAAATGGCACAAAAGTTATTCTTACCGTGTCTGATTCTGCTGGACAGGAACCATTTCCAGTACTTGTTAAAATAAGATTCACAAAACCATTTTGAATTTCGTTTGAAGTAGGATAATAAATAGGATTGAGCACTGTATTTGAAGGAACAAAAGTTCCCTGACCTCCGTTCCAGATCCCACCGGAGGCAGAAACAACCGTTCCATTCAACTGGACAAAACTGGTTGTATTACACAAATATTGATCTGCACCTGCATTTACCTGAATAGGACTTGGATAAGAAGTTACAGAAATACTTGCCGAAGCAGGAGGACAGTTTGTTGCATCTTCCATGATAACAGTATAATTACCAACACCAACATTGATAGAAGAGCCTGTTTGTCCTGTGTTCCATGTAAACGAATAGGGAGGAGTTCCGCCACTTCCTATTGCTGTAAGTGTTAGTGAGCTTGTCCCATAACATAAAATTGCAGGATTTGGCTGAATATTGACAGACAAAGCTGAATTGAAGTGAACCCTAACCGTATCGCAAAACTCAATGGAGCTACAATTACTGGCTATCATCCCACAAACCCTGTAATCAACATAAGGAGGATAACCTGAAGAAGCTACAACCATAGAATTACTGCAACCCTGAGGACATGATAAATAACTATTAAATTGTCCATAATTGCCCGGATAAATAGAGTTTATAGAGATTGTAGATGGAATTAGACCTGTAGTTAAAATCTGCCCAACACATCCTTCATTAATGGTTATATCCGGCGAAACCGTAGGTTCTGGAATTGCCTGAATAATATACTGATTGGCATTGTTTCCTGGCTTACAAAAAGTAAGCACATGAGGACCTGGTCCTGTTAAACAAATAGGCTGCCCCACAGCAACAGGAGGACCACAATTAATTTGATAAAACATTGCTCCACCAGGAACAGCGCCAGAATAAATATCAAATAATATACCCTGACTTTGTGAGTTCAGGTAAATAATAAACTCTACACAAACATCAGGCGATGAAGCACCACAACATAAGCCACTCCTTATTATTGACGGACTTATCCAGTTTGCATTTGAACTTGAACTTAAATCAACAACAAATGAAGGAACTAAAGGAGAACAATTTTGTGAATAGATACTCGTACTAAAAACGAATAAGAATATAAACCATAGCTTTTTCATCACTTGTTTTTACGATGTATAATTAAATAAGTTTTAATTTATTGACTAACCATTTTTTTAATTTTGACAAAAATACTATCAAAAGCTGTGTTTTAAATAATTCAATTCTGCAATTATTGTTTGTGTAAAACTTTCTTCTTACTGTCTTATCTCTGTCTTTATATCAAAACAATGTATTAACTTTGAGCAAATTTTTTCAGTTATGATTAAGAAAATCATTAAAGTCGCTTCCATTGTTATTTTAATTCTGCTAATTGCTGTTATCAGCATTCCATTTTTGTTTAAAGACAAAATTTTGCAAATGGTAAAAGATGAAATCAACAACAATCTGAATGCAACCGTTGATTTTGTTAGTTTTGATGTCGGTATTTTTAAAACTTTTCCTGACTTGTATGTTGAATTAAACCAGCTTTTGGTTGTTGGAATTAACGACTTTGAAAACGACACTTTGCTCTATGTGCCTAAATTTACTGCAAGCATTAATTTAATGAGTGTTTTCAGCAATCCCATAAAGATAAAAAGTATCCGTTTAGAGAAGCCTAAAGCCCATTTACTTGTTTTGAAAAATGGAAAAGCCAACTGGGATATTGTAAAAGAAAGCTCCGACACCATCACCGCAGAAATTGACACAACAGCATCAAACTTTTCACTTGCCCTAAAAAAGATGATTTTGGAAAACGCAACCATTTCTTATGAGGATCAATCAACGGACATGAAGTTCGTAGCTCAGAATTTCAACTTTCAACTTAAAGGAGACCTGACAGCCGACAGAACTCAACTAAAAACCGAATTTTCAATAGATACAACCTATTTTTCATACGAAGGAATTGCTTTCCTGAACAAAGCAAAAATAAATGCACAGGCAGAAATTGATGCTAATCTGAAAGATTTTGTCTTCACATTCATACAAAACACTTTTGAAATCAATCATTTTACCCTACATGCCGATGGTAACATTTCCATGCCAACAGACGACATTAACATTGATTTATCATTCAAATCAGAACAAAACGACTTTAAAACCCTTTTGTCTCTTGTTCCCGTCATTTATACCAAAGATTTTGAAAGCATTAAAACAGAAGGCAACATTGCTTTCGACGGAACCATTAAAGGCACTTACAACGATTCGTTAATGCCAGGTTTCTCACTGAATCTTAAGGTAGAAAATGCAAGCTTTCAATACTCCACCCTTCCATCGTCAGTTAAAAACATAAACATTGATTTAGCGGTTAACAATAAAGATGGCAACCCCGACAACACAGTCATTGATTTAAAAAAATTTCATGCCGAAATGGACAACAACCCAGTAGATGCAAGATTATTTGTTTCAACACCTGTATCAAATGCAAATTTAAAAGGTTCTTTGATAGGGAAACTCGACCTGTCGAAAGTCTCTGCTTTTTATCCAATGGAAAACACTACCCTAAAAGGCATGGTTGACGTTGATGCAGAATACGAAACCACCATGAGCCAGCTTGAACAGGAAAAGTACGATGAAGTAAAAGCCAAAGGCTATATAAAACTGAGTAATGTAGAATATCAATCGCCAGATGTTACCTATAAAGTTGAAATTCCACAGTTAGACGCAGAAATCACCCCTAAATACTTTGATTTGAAAAATTTCTTCCTGAAAATGGGACACAGCGACATACAACTCAAAGGAAAAGTTGAAAACTTTATGGCATACCTTTTTAAAGATGAACTTCTGAAAGGAAATTTTGCTTTACAGTCAACCATTTTAAATATTAATCAATTGATTGGCACGTCTGAAAATACAGCTACTGCTGAAACTACAGCTGCTGACACAAGTAGCCTCGAAGCTCCATCTATTCCCAAAAATATAGACTTTACCTTTGCTGCAGACATAAAACAACTTCTATACGACAACATGGAACTTAGCAACACTCAGGGAACTATTGTTATGAAAAATGGCACTCTTAATCTGGAAAATCTGCAATTTAACACATTAGACGGCAATTTTCTTATGAAAGCAAGCTATTCGTACAATGACGTTTTACCCGAAGCAAGTTTTACGTTTAACATGAAAAGCATAGACATTAAAAAGACCTACGAAACATTCAGCATCATCAAAAAGATGGTACCCATTGCCGAACGTTGCCAGGGAAAAATCAATGTCAACCTCGATATGAGCACAAAACTCAACAAAGATTTATCGCCATTACTAAACACTGTGAACGCCAAAGGTTTACTATCTGCACAATCCATAACAGTTGAAAACAGCGAACTTGGCAAAAAACTGACAGAATTCTTCAAAAACAAACAATATGAAACCTTCAAAGTAGAACAAATAGCTGCCAATTTTACCATTGAAAACGGAAATATTACAGTCGAACCGGTGAAAACCAAAATAGGAACTATTCCTGTAGAATTTTCAGGAAGCCAGAATTTAGACCAAAGTCTAAATTACGACATGCTCATGAATGTACCAAAAGCCGCACTTGGTTCTCAGGCTCACGAAATATTTGGTCAATGGACAGGAATGGCACAACAAGCTGGCATTAATGTTAAAGTACCTGATGTAATACCTGTAAAAGGTCTCATCAGAGGGCTTTTAACCAAACCAGAAATAAAACTCAACCTAAAAGACATGGCTCAGCAATCGGTCGAAACAGTTAAAGAAGCCATTAAAGAAAAGATTAACGAAGAAGTTGACAAGGCAAAAGCAGAAGCCATTCGCAAGGCACAGGAAGAAGCCGACCGATTGATGAGAGAAGCCGAACAACGTGCAAATCAGATTATTTCAGCAGCAGAAGCTGCGGCTAAACAAATAAACGAAACAGCCCGTCAAACTGCACAGCAAATTCGTCAGGAGGCTGATGCAAAAGCAACACAGGTAGAAAAAGAAGGTAAAAGCAAAGGACCTATTGCTGAAAAATTAGCCAAAGAATCGGCAGATAAAATACGTAAAGAAGCGAACAAAAAAGCCAGCGACATAGAAAACAAAGCACAACAAGAATCGCAGGCCAAAGTTAATCAGGCACGGGCAGAAGCAGATAAAATAAAAGCTGTTGCCAAAGAACAAGGTAACAAACTCATTGAAGAAGCAAAGAAAAAATGAACCGTTTACTCTTATTCATTGGTTTTATTTTTTGCTTTTATCAGGCAAGATTACAAGAATCTGCCTGCCCCGAACCCGAACGAAAAGCCAAAAAGCTTTTCGACCAGGCACAAGAGGCATACCAGAAACATAACCCCGAACTTGCCTACAAATTACTGTTAGAAACTGTAAAAGAAGACCCAAATTTTGCCAGAGCTCATTTAATTTTAGCCGATGTCAACAAACAACGCATATCCTCTACTCAAAATGCAAGCTCACAACTGCAATACAAAAACAATGCTGTCAATTATTTCATAAAAGCTGCCGACGCCTGCCCTTCTATTGATAACTATAGAGCCTGTTACGAAGCCGCCTATTTTTTATATAACGACAAAAAATACGATAAAGCCCGAATATATATAGAAAAATTTTTAGCTGGTGCTGAATCTTCTCCGTATCTGTCTGATGCAAAAAACATTAAAAAACATATTGATATGTATTACGAGCTAATAAACAACCCTGTGCCTTTTAACCCCCAAAAAGTTGAAGGATTATGTTCCGATGATGACGAGTTTTTGCCCCTCATAAGCCCCGACGATGAATATATGTTGTACACCCGTCGTGTTTCAAAAGCAAACGAATTAGGAACAACCCGAAAATACGATGTGTTTACTATTGCCGAAAGAATTCGAAATAAAGAAAGCAAAGAAGCATTTACCAATAACCAACCTATGCCCGAACCATTTAATAAAAACACCGACAATAATCAGGGAGCAGTTAGCGTTACCATCGACAACAATCATCTGTATGTTACCATTTGCGAAGGTCCGAACTGCGATATATGGGTTTCTGATTATGAAAACGGACAGTGGAGTCAGCTCAAAAACCTTGGCGGTGCTATAAACGGACGACGTTCGTGGGAAAGCCAACCTTCTATCTCTGCCGACGGAAAAATGCTGTTCTTTTCAAGCATCCGACCAGGCAACATTGGCTTTGAAATAGACGACCCCAATTCCCACACCAGCGACATCTGGATGGCAGTCAAAGACGACAATGGCAACTGGATGCCGGCAAAAAATCTGGGACCCATCATTAACACACCAGGAAACGAAAAAAGTCCCTTTATACATAGTGACTCAAAAACACTTTACTTCTCGTCGGATGGACATTATGGTGTTGGAGGATATGATATCTTCTATTCAAAACTACTTCCAAATGGTAAATGGTCGGAACCGAAAAACATTGGCTATCCTATCAACACCGAAAACGATGAAATAGGTTTTATTGTTAGCACAAACGGGAAAAGAGCCTACTTTGCCAGTAATAAGCTCGGCGACTCTAAAGGATATGACATTTATTCGTTCGAATTGTACAACGAAGCACGTCCTCAGGAAGTGGTATTTTACAAAGGTCAGGTAAAGGACGAAGAAGGAAATCCACTCGAAGATGCTAAAGTAATTGTTAAAAATGTTACAGAACAACGAACGTCAGAGGCAATGGTTGACAAGCTAACAGGACGATATGCCGTAGTTATCCCTGTTGAAAAACCTAACGACGATTTTATTTTAATGGTTAAGAAGAAAGATTACGCCTTTACCTCTTCGTATTTTAAAGCAGAAGAGATAACCAAAGATAAACCAATAGAAGTCAACTTCGAAGTAAAACCCATAGAAGAAGGAAAGACGGTTAAACTCAACAACATTTATTTTGCAACTAACAGTGCCATCTTCGAAAAATCGAGCTTGATTGTGCTCGATAATTTTCTTGAATTCTTAAATGAAAACCCGACAATTAAAATAGAAATTCACGGACATACTGACAATGTGGGCGATGACAAAAGTAATCAGATACTATCGGAAAAACGAGCACGTGCTGTTGCCGACTATCTCATTTTACAAGGCTTGGATAAAAACCGAATCGTAGCAACCCGTGGCTTTGGCAAAAACAAACCTGTTGCTACCAACGACACCCCCGAAGGCAGAGCACTTAACAGAAGAACCGAATTTGTGATTGTGAAAAAGTAACTGATTGATTTTCCCTAAGTAATCTTAATAATAAGTTTGTATTTTGTTAAGTTTAACGGTTTTGGGCTTGGCGCAGTGGCGGGTTTTTAACACAAAAGTTTAATCGAAGCACTACACTTGAACCCAACACAAAACTGTTATACGAAGCACTGTACCCGCCATTACGCCAAACCGATGTTGTGTGTTGGGCTTTTTAGTCTTTTTCTTCTAAGTCCTTCTTTTGTGCTTTCTTACCTAAAACAAAAACTGTAACAAGTCCTAAAATAGTTGTAGTTCCAAAGATGCCTGCTATTGTTTCGTGGTCAAGAATTGCTAAGATTGCAGCTAACACAAGTCCAACAATACCAAGTATAAAACCAAAAATTTGTCCAAGCCGGCTTTGTTTTAATTCTTCTCTTATTGCGTGGTCTTCGAGTTGCATTCTGTAGTTAGATTGTTTTTCCGCCATTGCAACAATTCGTTCAGCTCCATCTTTAACAACTTCATTGTATCCATCGAGGAGTTCAGGTGGTGGAATCGGTCCACTAAATGATGAGGCTTTTCTAATAGATACACCCAATACGGCACTTATAATTTTGTCTTTCTTATCTTTAGGAATGTCTGGGTCGGCTAGGATTGGTTTGAACTCTTCAGGAATGATGATTTCGTCCTGTTCTTTAGGTGTTTTTGTTGATTTCTCGTTCTATTGGAATTGATTTTCTTGTTCGTCAGACATACTATTTGCTTTTTTCTATTTTAAGGGTTTCTTTAACTTGAGTTTCTGCAAGCAGAATGTCTTGTCCAATAACTCCCCAATCTGACAAAATCGCTTTATTTTCGGCTTCTTTGTCGCTTGATGAATAATTAAAATCAAAGTAATTACCTGCAATATTAAGGACACTTCCTGCACCAATTAGAAAAGAAGGTGTAGGAAATAAAAAGCCTGTTTTATATTTTTTAGTCTTTTTCATATTGTCATCAATTGCTGCAAAGTTAGTAATTTTTTTGTTCTTGCTACTTTAACGGTTTTGACAGTGAAATGTTATTTATTGTCTTAAAAGTGATAAATGGGTCTTTCTATTAGCCTTGCTGCCAACTCGTTTACAACCGCACCAAAAGTAATCTTATACATCCATTTTGGGTGCATAATCGTACTTTTAGTAAGGTGTATTTC
>FWWL01007363.1_pt1 | contig 13184 bp, 12 predicted proteins | sample 2228331 | NCBI WGS metagenome assembly FWWL01 (sample SAMEA103939775, study PRJEB20133) | metagenome | reverse complement strand
GCGACCCGCGCGTCAAGGGCGTGCTGCTGCGGCCGCGCGGCCTGGCCGCCGGCTGGGGCAAGCTCGAAGAGATCCGCTACGGGATTGAAGAAGTGCGCAAGGCCGGCAAGCCCGTCTACGCCTGGCTCTCGAGCCCGGGCACGCGCGAGTACTACCTCGCCAGCGCCGCCGACCGCGTCTTCATGGCCCCCGAGGACGTGCTGGACCTGCGCGGCCTGCGCATCGAGGCCATGTACGTCAAGGGCACGCTGGACAAGCTGGGCGTGGAAGTCGAGGTCGAGCACGCCGGCAAGTACAAGGACGCCGGCGACATGTTCACGCGCACGGGCATGAGCCCGGAGACGCGCGAGGCGCTCGATGCGATTCTCGACGATCAGTACGCCCGCATCTGTCAGGCGGTGGCCGCCTCGCGCAAGACCTCGCCCGAAAAGGTGCGCGCATGGATCGACGACGGTCCCTACATTGCCCCCAAAGCATTGTCCGCCGGGCTGATCGACGAACTGCTCTATGAGAAGGACGCCGAGCAGAAACTCGTGGACGCCGCAAGCACGGGGCTGAAAGACAAGGCCAAGCCTCTGGCTGTGCGGGATTTCCTCCGCCTTCCGCAGGACGACAAGGGCAAGCGCGTGCGGCAGTTCGCCTTCCTCGTGGCGCAGGGAAGCATTCTGCGCTTCGCTCCCTCGGATCTCTTCGGCGAAGAGCAGGCCATCACCCCGCGCAACATCGAACAGCAGGTGAAGCTGATCGAAAAGGACCCGGCGATCCGCGGCGTCATCGTGCGCGTCGACAGCCCCGGCGGCGACGCCGTGGCATCAGACGAAATCCTCGAACACCTGAAACGCCTCTCGAAAAAGAAGCCCCTCGTGTTCTCGATGTCCGACGTCGCGGCTTCCGGCGGCTACTACATGGCCATGACCGGCGACCCCATCGTCGCCTACCCGGGCACCATCACCGGATCCATCGGCGTCATCTACGGCAAGGTCAATCTGCGGGGCCTCTACGGCAAGCTCGGCATCAACAAGGAGATCCTCAAGCGCGGACGGTTCGCCGATCTCGATTCAGACTTTCAGAAGCTCACGCCCGAAGGGCGGGCCAAACTGCGCGAAACGATCGACTTCATCTACGCGGGCTTTTTGAAGCGCGTCGCCGAGGGTCGCAAGAGGAAGGTGGAGGAGATCGAGCCCTTCGCCCAGGGGCGCGTCTGGTCTGGCATTCGCGCCCGCGAGCACGGGTTGGTGGATGCCACCGGCGGAATCGACGCCGCCGTGGCGCTGATGCGGCAGAAGACGGGGATCAAGGAAGACGAGCCCGTGCGCCTTGCCGTGTTCCCCTCCCCGAAGAGCTGGTTCGATCTGTGGTTCCGGCCAGCGCCATCCGACGATGCGTCTTCGGACATCGAGATGGCGCTTCTCGCCCGCAGCCTGCCCGCGGGCCTCGCCCCATGGCTGCACGGCGGCTTCCTCCGCGTGCTGCCGTATCAGATTCGCATCGAATAGCGCGCCGGCGCGCCTCTCAGCGCTGGTTCGCCTTCAGCACCTTTTTGCGAAGGCGGATGGAGCGCGGCGTCACCTCCACCCATTCGTCGTCATTGATGAACTCGATCGCCTGCTCCAGGTTCAGCAGCCGCGGCGGCACCAGCCGGATCGCCTCATCCGCCGTGGACGCGCGCATGTTGGTCAGCTTCTTCTCCTTCACGATGTTCACATTCAGGTCCTCCGGGCGCGCGTTTTCGCCGACGATCATGCCCTCATAGACCTCTGTGCCAGGCGTGACGAACATTTCGCCGCGCTCCTGCAGGTTGTAAATCGCGTAGGAGGTGGCCACTCCCGGCCGGTCCGCTACCAGCGCTCCGGTGGTGCGCATCGGAATGTCGCCCTGCCACTCGATGTAGCCGTGGAACAGCGAGTTCATGATCGCCGTTCCCCGCGTATCGGTCAGCAGTTCGCTGCGCATCCCGATCAGCCCCCGCGAGGGAATCAGAAACTCCAGCCGCACGCGCCCGGAGCCGTGGTTCACCATCTTCGTCATCTTCGCCTTGCGGATGCCTGTCTTCTCGATCACCACTCCGGCATAGGCTTCCGGCACGTCCACCACCAGCAGCTCCTGCGGCTCCATCACCTTGCCGTCCACCGTGCGGGTGAGGATCTGCGGCTTGCCCACCATCAGCTCGTAGCCCTCGCGCCGCATCATCTCGATCAGGATCGCCAGCTGCAGCTCGCCGCGCCCCATCACCAGAAACGCATCCGGCCCGCCCGCCTCCTCCACCTTCAGCGAGACGTTCGTCAGCAACTCCTTCTCGAGCCGCTCGCGCAGGTGCCGCGAGGTCACCCACTGCCCCTCGCGCCCGGCGAACGGGCTTGTGTTGACCGTGAAGATCATGCCAATGGTCGGCTCGTCGATCTGAATGCGCGGCAGCGGGCGCGGATCCTCCGGGCTCGTCACCGTATCCCCGATCGTGATGCCCTCGATGCCCGCCAGCGCCACGATGGATCCCGGCCCTGCAACCGTCTCCTCCACCCGCTCCAGCCCCTCGAAGGTGAAAAGCTTCGTGATTCGTGCTTTCTGCACCCCGCCGTTCGGCTTGATCACCGCCGCCTCATCGCCCACGCGCAGCTCGCCCTGAAACACGCGCCCGATGGCAATGCGCCCGAAATACTCCGAATAGTCGAGGTTCGTCACCTGAAACTGCAGCGGCGCCGCCGGATCGCCCTTCGGCGGGGGAATGTGGCGCACGATCGCCTCGAACAGCGGCTCGAGCGTTGTCGAATTGTCCTCCAGGCTCGCCCGCGCAATCCCGTCCCGCGCAATGGTGTACAGCACCGGGAACTCGAGCTGCTCTTCGGTGGCGTCGAGATCGATGAACAGGTCGTAGATCTCGTTCAGCACCTCCTGCGGGCGCGCGTCCGAGCGGTCGATCTTGTTGATCACCACGATCTGCGGCAGCCGCGCCTCCAGAGCTTTCATCAGCACATAGCGGGTCTGCGGCAGCGGCCCCTCGCTGGCATCCACCAGCAGCATCACTCCGTCCACCAGCCGCAGCGCGCGCTCCACCTCGCCGCCGAAGTCGCTGTGCCCCGGCGTATCCACGATGTTGATGCGGATGCCGTTGTACCGCACGCCGGTGGTCTTGGCCAGGATCGTGATGCCGCGCTCACGCTCCAGCTCGTTGGAATCCAGAACGCGCTCCTCCACCTGCTGGTTGGCGCGGAAGATGCCGCTCTGCCGGAACATGGCGTCCACCAGCGTGGTCTTGCCGTGATCGACGTGCGCAATGATGGCGAGATTGCGAATGCCGGGATGCTCGATTGTCATGGGGAAAATGCGGGGGAACTTCCATTCTCGCACGGGGGCGCGCCGCCGCGGCGGCGCGGAAGCCGTGAGCTAGACTGAAATTGCATGCCGCAGTCCACCGGCCTGCCCACGGTCGTCATCGTGGGACGGCCCAACGTGGGAAAGTCCACCCTCTTCAACGCGATCATCGGCCAGCGGAAGGCCATCACCGGCGACGAGCCCGGCATTACGCGGGACCGCATCGCCGGCGAGGCCATCCACCGCCGCCGCCGCTTCCGTCTCATCGACACCGGCGGCATCATCCCCGACGACGAGGCGCTCATCCCCTCCGAAATCCTCCGGCAGGCGCGCGTCGCGCTCGACGAGGCCGCCCACATCATCTTCCTGATCGACGGACGCACCGAAATCACTGCCGCCGACCGCGACCTGATGCTCCGCCGCCTCGGCAAGCCCGTCACGCTCGCCGTCAACAAGATCGACGCGCCCAAGCGCGAGGTGCTCGCCGCCGAGTTCTACTCGCTCGGCTTCGAACGGGTGATCCCCGTCTCGGCCGAACACCGCCTTGGCCTCGCCGAGCTGCTCGACGCCGCCACCGAAGGCTTCCCGGAAACGGAAGACGCCGGGGAGGAGGAGGAAAAGCCCCGCGCCATCCGCGTAGCCATCATCGGGCGCCCCAATGTGGGCAAATCCACGCTGCTGAACGCCCTGCTCGGCCAGGAGCGCGCCATCGTCAGCCCCATCGCCGGCACCACCCGCGACTCCGTCGACGAGCGCATGGTCATCGACGGACGCGAATACGTCTTCGTCGACACCGCCGGCATCCGCCGCAAGGGAAAGACGAAGCTCATGGCCGAAAAGCTCAGCGTCGTCATGGCGCGCAAGCACATCCGCATGGCCCACATCGCCCTGCTCGTGCTCGACGCCGAAGAGGGGCCCGTCGGCGGCGATGCCACCATCGGCGGCTACGCCCACGAAGAGGGCCGCGCCCTCGTGCTCGTCGTCAACAAGTGGGATCTGCTCGACGACCGCCGCCGCAAGGAATACGAGGCCGCCATCCGCGCGCAGTTCCGCTTCCTCGACTACGCCCCGCTCGTCTTCGTCTCCGCCAAGGAACGGCGAGGTCTTCCTGCGCTGCTTCAGAAGATCGACCAGTGCTGGGAGTCCTTCAACTTCCGCGCCCCCACCGGCGAGCTGAACCGCCTCGCCACGCAGTTCCAGCTCGAACGCGGCCGGCGCATCTACTACATCACCCAGCCTTCCGTGCGCCCGCCCACTTTCGTGCTGTTCATGGACAGCGACGAGCCGCTGCACTTCTCCACCGAGCGCCACATCATCAACCGCCTGCGCGAACGCTTCGGCTTCCTCGGCACGCCCATTGTGCTGAAGGTCAAGGCGCGGCGCTGAGTCAGCGCGGTACGATCCACTCCACCCGCTCGATCCGCGCGGCGCGGATCTGCCGCTCGAGCGCCCGGTAGCGCAGCAGCCCCGCTGCGGCCAGCACGCGCCGCCGCCCGTTTCCGTCCAGTTCCATCGCGTAGCGGTCCGCGCGCTCCCGGTACGAATAGCCCGCATACTGCGGCGAGCCCAGCCCGCCCATCAAAGCGTCCCAGAAGCTCGACCTTCGGAACAGCCTTCGCGCCGCGCCCGCCCGCTTCTCGATCTCGATCCGCGTGAACGGGCCGCTCAACACCACCCTCGCGCAGCGCTCGAACGCGCAGGGGCGCTCCGGCTCCGGCTGCGGCAGCCGGCGCACCGCCTCCGCCACCTCCTCCAGCGTGCACTCGATCCGCTCCCAGCGGAACCGCGACGCCCCGCTGACCAGCGAGCCATGCGTCAGCAGATGATGCACGCGCGCCGCGTCCGCGCCCACCGCCGAAGCCGCCAGCTCCAGCAGCTCCTCCAGCGCCATCTCGCTCGCCACCACGGGCGTGAACGCGATCGCACCCGCCTCTTCGCTGGAAATCCGCACGCGGATGGTCCGGGGCAGCGCCATGGGCCTGCTCTCATCGTACAATCGCAGGCGATGACCGATCTGGAAAAGGTCCGCGCGGAACTCGCGCGCTACGAACACCTCCTGTTCGAGTTCGGCGCCGAGGAGACCGGCGCCGGCGTCGAACTCGTCATCCGCCTGCGCGCGCCCGTGGAAGGCGCCCACGTCTACCGCGCGCCCCTGCATCCGCGCGACATCGCCCATCCGCAGTTCCCCTGGAGCTTTCAGCGGCATCTCTACGACTGCATGCACGACTACCTTTGCGAACTCTTCGTCCGCAATCCGCAGGAGCGGACCCCGTCCGCCGGAGAGACGCGTTGATGTCCGGCGAGGCTCCTCTGACGGAAATCCTTGCCGCGCGCATCCGCCGCGCCGGGCCAATTCTTTTTTCCGAATTCATGGAGGCGGCTCTCTATCATCCCGATCACGGCTACTACAGCGCCGCGCGGCGCGCCGTGGCAGAGCCCACCGGCGCCGCCGGCGACTACTTCACCGCCACGCAGCTCCAGCCCGTCTTCGGCAGGCTCGCCTGCGCCGCGCTCTCGCGCCTGCGCGCAGAAGTCGGACTTCCCGAAGGCTGCACCGTGGCTGATTGGGGCGCGGGACGCGCTCTCATGCGCGAATTCTTTCACGGCTTCCGCTACGTCGCCGTCGAGGTCTCGCAGCCCGCGCCGTCCCCATTCGAGGGCATTGTCTTCGCCAACGAACTCTTCGATGCGCTGCCTGCAGACGCCGTGCGCTGCCGCCGCGGCGCGGCGCGCCTGCTGCGCGTGGACTTCCGCGATGGCGCCTTCCGGTGGATCGAAGCCGAGCCGCCGCAAGATCCATGGCTCGCCTATGTCGAGCGTCTCGAGCCGCTCTTCCGGGAAACCGGAGACTTTCAAATCGAGCTGCCCGTGCGCATGGAGCAGGAGCTCAGGCGCATCGGCGCCTCGCTCCGGCGCGGATCCATGCTCGTCATCGACTACGGCTACACGGAACGCGAAGCCGTGCGCTTCCCGCGCGGAACCCTGATGAGCTACCGCCGCCACACCGCCAGCGAGGATGTGCTTCGCGATCCCGGCATGCAGGACATCACCGCGCACGTTCCGTTCACATTCCTCGGCGAGCTTGCCGCCGCGTCAGGATGGACGCCTCATCCGCTGGAAAACTTCTCCTCGTGGCTGTTGCGCGCCGGAGAAGCGGATCACTTCGCTGCCGCGCTGGCGGCGGAATCGGAGGAAGAGGCGGCGCGGCTGCGCCTGCAGCTCAAGACTCTGCTGTTCGGGATGGGAGAGGCGTTCCGCTGCCTGCGCCTCGACAAGGCGGGCTAAAAACATTGCGGCCCCGGTTGCCCGGGGCCGTCCTTTCGATCTTCCCTGGCGGCGCTCCCTCCGGAAGCGCTCCGCCTTGCTTACTTCTTCTTCTTCGCGGCTGCCTTCTTGGTGGCCTTCTTCGCCGCCTTCTTCGCAGCCTTCTTGGTCGCGTTCTTCATCGATCTGTTCTCCGTGACATCAGATTTTGCAGTCGCATCGCGACAGCATTGTGATCCTTTTATAAACTTGGTCTCCGAGCGTTGTCAAGAAAAAAATGCAATGAGAGCGCGCAAAGAGGCGTTTTTCCGCGCCGAAGAGGGGTTAAAACAGAGATGAGGCGTTTTGTTTTGCGGCTCCGTCGCTTCTCTCCGGCTCTCTGCGCGCTGCTCGCGGCGCTGCTTGTGGCCTCCGCGGGCTGCAGGCGCAAGGCGCGCGCGCCTCGCGCGCCCGCGGCTCCCGCGCCCGGATGGACGGAGACGGGCATCGCCAGCTGGTACGGACATCCCTATCACGGCCGGCAGTCCTCGAGCGGCGAGGTATACGACATGAACGGGCTCACCGCCGCGCACCGCACCCTTCCCTTCGGCGCCATCGTGCGCGTCACCAATCTCGAGAACCGCAAGAGCGTCGTCGTCCGCATCAACGACCGGGGGCCCTTCGTCGAAGGCCGCATCATCGACCTCTCGCGGGCCGCCGCGCAGCAGATCGGCCTCATCGGCCCCGGCACCGCGCTCGTCCGCATCGAACTCACCGGTTACGAGGATCCCGCAAAGAAGGATGCGCCGCCGCTGTTCACGATCCAGGCAGGCGCCTTCGCCGACCGCGCGAACGCCGAGCGGCTCCGCGAGCGGCTCCGCCGCCGCTTCGAGCCCGTCGATATCGTCTCCTCCGCGGCCTCCCCGCCCCTGCACCGCGTCCTCGTGGGACGCTTCGGCGACTTGAGAGAGGCGGAGGCGGCCGCCGAATCGCTCCGGCGCGAGGTAAAGGATGTCTTCGTCGTTCGCATCCGCTGATTCAGGCCCTCCTGCGGAGCGTGCCTGCCGCAGCATCGGGCTTACAATGGGGCTTGACGCAGATTTTTGTAGAGGATTGCGTTCCTCCGGCCACTACTTCCAATGAGGAGAAATGTCTTCTCACGCGCCTGAAAGACAGGGAGACCCGCGCTGGATGATCCAGGACAACAGGGCGCGCCGCTACGAGCTCGTGGGCCAGTCGGCCCGCCTCAGGAATGTGCTGCGCCTCGCTGCCAAGCTCGGCCGCGGCCACTGGCCCGTGCTCCTGCTCGGCGAAACCGGCACCGGCAAGGAGCTCGTGGCGCGCACCATCCATGCCAATGGCCCCGGCGGGCCCTTCGTCACCATTGACTGTTCCTCCATGGTGGGCACGCTCATGGAGAGCGAGCTTTTCGGCCATGTGAAGGGCGCCTTTACGGGCGCCAATTCGAACAAGATCGGCCTCATCGAGCAGGCCAACGGCGGCACCGCATTCTTTGACGAAATCGGCGAGCTCCCGCTCGACCTGCAGGCCAAGCTGCTTCGCGTCCTTCAGGAAAAAGAGTTCCGCCCTGTGGGCTCGCTGCAGGTGCGCAAGTCGAGCTTCCGCGTCATCGCCGCCACCAACCGCGATCTGGCGAAAGAGGTCGAGAAGGGCACGTTCCGCCAGGATCTCTACTACCGCCTCAACGTCGTCACCCTGCGCCTGAGCCCGCTGCGCGACCGCAAGGAAGATCTGCCCGCGCTCATCCGCCATTTTCTGGAAATGTACGGCAACGGCCACACAGTGAGCGGCGAGCTGCTGGAACTCATGTTGAGCTACGACTGGCCGGGCAACGTGCGCGAGCTGGAAAACTGCATCCAGCACATGGTGGCGGTCAACAGCGGGCCGGTACTCCATGTGCAGGACGCTCCATCGCAGCTGCTCCACTTCCACGAGCGCCGCCGCGCCCCGCAGGCTCTTTCGCAAGCCGCTGCCGCCGCCGCGGCGCCGAACGGCGAGGATCCCTCGGACTCCTTCGTCACGCCCGTGCTTCCGCTGGCGGAAATGGAGCGCCGCGCCATCATCAACGCCCTGCGTTACACCAAAGGCGACCGCGTCATGGCGGCGCACCTGCTCGGCATCGGGCGCACCACGCTCTACCGCAAACTCAAGGAATACGGGATCCGCGATTGACCATCGCCCTGGACGCCACTTACAGCCTCGGCAGCGAACTGTCCGGCATTGGCGTCTACAGCCGCGAGCTGCTCCACGGGCTCGCACAGGCGCACCCGGGCGCGCGCTTCGAATGGCACTACCGCCCCCACCGGTTCCTTGAGGGCTGGCGTGCCCGCCGCCCGGCCAATGCCGCCGTGCGCCTTCTCCTTGAACACATCCGCACCGGAAGAGCGCGCCTGTTTCATGGCATCAACCAGCGGCTGCCCGCCGCGCGATACCCGCTCCGCATCGCAACTTTCCACGACCTGTTCGTCTTCACGGCGGAGTATTCCACGCCCGAATTCCGCGCCCGCTTCCAGCAGCTGGCACGGTAAGCAGCGCAGCGCGCCGATCTGATTCTCTGCGTAAGCCGCTTCACTGCCGCGCAGGTGGAGGAGATCCTCAAAGTGCCGGCGTCGCGGATCCGCGTCGCGCCCCACGGCGTGCGGATCCCGCCCCTCCGGACGACCGAGCTCCGCGAGCCCATCGTGCTCCATGTCGGCGCCGTTCAAGCGAGGAAGAACCTCGTGCGGCTCATCCATGCGTTCGAGCGCGCCGCGCCGCCTCCGTGGAGGCTCGTCCTCGCCGGCGGCAACGGTTATGGCGCCGCAGAAGTGCATGAGAGAATGCGCCGCAGCCCCGCGGCGGAGCGGATCGAGGCCACCGGCTGGCTGCCCGATGACGAGATCGCCAGGCTCTATCGCCGCGCTTCCATCTTTGCCTTCCCATCGCTCGACGAGGGCTTCGGCATCCCGGTGCTGGAGGCGATGGCGCACGGCGTGCCCGTGCTGTCCTCGCTGCGCGGCGCCTTGCCGGAAGTTTGCGGCGATGCGGCGCTTCTCGTCGATCCCTTCCGCGAAGACGACATCGCGCAAGCGCTCGAATCACTCATCCGCGACGATTCCCTGCGCCGCCGGCTCGCAGAAGCGGGACTCCGCCGCGCCGCCGAGTTTCCGTGGGAGCGAACCGTGGAAGCGACATGGAACGCCTACGCGGAATTGGGCGCCGTGTAAAGCGCCGCTCTCCGCAGGCCTTCGCTTCCACACGGCGCGGCTCCTGCCGTGCCCGCGCAGTACCCCGGCGCTTTCGCCGGGGCCGCGGTGCCTTTTCTGTTCCCCCGGCGCTTCCGCCAGGGCCGCGCTGCATCCGCTGTTCGCTGCCTGTGCGCTGTTCCCCCAGCGCTTCCGCCAGGGCCGCATGGCCAGCGAGGCCCCCTGAGGCGATGGGGACAGGCTTCTCTGTCCCGCCCCCGCATCGCTCATACCCAAACTCCCCGCCCAATCGTGGCCAGAGCAGCCTGTCCCCGTCGCCGCCCGGATCCCATTTGCCCTCTTGCCGACACGTGCACCCTGCTGCATGCATCACGGCCGTCGGAACTCGATTTCCACAGGTGATGCCAGAACGAGCGCAACGCGCGACGAAACCGATCTCCGATCCTCGACCAAGGCCCCATCGCGTCTCGGCATCACACGCCGTGCACAGATTCTCCAGCGCGAACCTCTCACGGCGCCTCTTTTCGTACCCCGGCTGCTCCGCACACTGGCGGCGTTACGCGGCCCCGGCGCAAGCGTCGAGGGAACTCGCAGGCGAAAAACCGGTAAACAGCGCTAGCCACGGTGCCAGGATTTGGAATTGCGCGAATCCCCCACAGCCTCGCCAAGCTGCGTCGCTCCCCAGATGTCGCCCGATTCGCCCAAGTGCTGGCGTGGTGTCCATGGCAGTGGCTGCATGACCGCGGGGCTTCCATTGTTTGTTGCCCTGGCGCTTGCGCCGGGGCCGCGCTGCTGCGGATCGGGAAGAATGAAACCGGGGAAAGCCCTTCGAGTCCGCGAATAAAAGCAACGCCAACCGAATCCCGCCCGCCCTCAGGAGCCGATGATACGAATCAATCCAGGATTCCGCCGCTGCCGATGTCAGGCGCCTCAGACGAAGACATCATAGAGGCCAGCGTTCTTTGCCTCCCTGCAATGAGCCTGCAGCGGGAGACAAGGAACACCCGGAAAGGAGTTGGCGGAGGGAATGCTGCGCTGCAGCTTTGCGGCCCGCAGATCGCCAGCCCGGGACTCAGGTATTGTCTTCGTCGATGGCGATCTTCAATGCGCGGAGGAATTTCTGGTCTTGCGCCGTCCAGCGGATCTTGCCGGCGCGCCGCTGGCGCGGACGCTTCCGGTTCCGCTCCAGCTCCTCTTCGAAATCCGTTTCCAGCCGCGTCTCCACGACCGTTTCCGTGTCGTCCGCCTCTCCGGATTCGTCCCGCTTGTTGAACCCGATGCTGGCTTCGAGCACGAGAAACACGTCGTAGCCGGCGCGCTTGATCTCGCCGATGGCTTCGGCGATGCGATCCGAGTCCGACAACGATTCGTTGATCGCGTTGCCGAGCTCTTGCATCAATTCTTTGAGCCGGTCGTCCAAGGTCAGGCGAAGATCCTTTCCTCTTTCAGGATACCATCCCGCAACCGTGCCGCGGCTCCTGCGGCGGCGGCGTCAATCCCCATATCGACAAGTTCCGGCCCGTTCATGAATGCGGCGCTCTGATAGGATGAGGATCGAGGGATGCCGGAGCCGATGATCGGAATGGCCAGAAAATTCCTTTCCGCCGTGCTGCCGGGCATTCTGCGCCCGCTTCATTCCCTCTGGAACGAAGTGCTCGGCTTCCTCTTCCTGTTGCTTGCCGTGATGATGGTCCGCCCCGTCTGGAAAGGTTGGCAGGAAATGAACCAGGGCCCCGAGCACGTCTTGCGCTTCTTTCTGAGCGCTTTCATGCTCGTGGTGATGCTCGGCTTCGCGATCCACGCCTTCTGGAAGGCGCGCCGCATCAGCCGCGGATCCTGACGCCCCCGCACGAAAGCGCGCGCCAGCCTTGTGGTCACTGTTCGGGGACGCGCTGCACCGCGGACGGACGGCTGGCCACGATCCGCTCCAGTTCCGCGATCTGCTGCTTCACCGATTCGGCATCCGGCGCGTTGGGCGCGAAGCTCAGATAGCCCTTCATGTGGTCGAGCGCGCCGGAGTAGTCCCCCTTGTCCCGGAGAATGTAAGCCATCAGGCTGTACACCCGCGGGTTGCGGTGGTTCGGATCCAGCTTGATCGCCTCCCGCGCGCTCTTCTCGGCAACGTCGCGCCGCCCAAGGTTGTAGTTCGCCGCGCTGTGCACGAACCACACCTGCGGATAGCTGAACGGATTCAGCTTCAGCACCGCCTCGCTGCGCTGCGCGATCTGCTCCCAGTCGCGCGAATTCAGCGCCAGCTGCAGCAGATTCAGGTGCGGGCCAATGAACTTCGGATCCGCCTCGATGGACTTCTCCCACGCCGTGCGCGCCTCTTCGGTCTTCTTCTGGGCGTCGAGCGCGTTGCCCAGCTCGAGCCACGCCGCAGCGAACTTCGGGTAGATCTCCACAGCCTTGCGCAGGTGAGGCTCGGCTTCGGCCATCTTCTTTTTCTTGACCAGCGACAGCCCTTTCTCGAACGCCTTCTTCGCCTCCTTCGGTGCGTTCGCCGTGGTGAGGCTAAAGGTGAACCCCTCGACGTTCGCCATCCGCCGCAGCACGATCACGCCGACCTCGGGGTTGTCCAGCACTCTGCGCCCGGCCAGCTGGATCACGTCGCTCTGGTGACCGGCCAGTTCCGCACGGAACTCGCACCCCACGAGATCCCGCTCGGAGATGCCGCGCGCCGGCCCGGGATTCATGATGCTCCGCATGTCCGTGCTGTCCATGCTGGCATCGGCAAACACCGCCTGATTCTGCCCCAGCGCGATGTTGAAGCGGCCCTTGGTGTCCGTGTACCCCTGCGGCCGCGGCCGCCCGTTGCACACCATCACCATCATCACCGGCTCCGGCGGAGGCGTGCCGTCCTCCATCATCACGCGCCCCGAAATGTAGATCGGGCGCTGGAAGTCCTGGAAGGTCGGCTGCTGTTGCTGGCCGGGGAACGGCGTCGGGGTAGTCGGTTTGGTCGGCGACGGAGTGGGGGTCGGAGTGGGAGTGGGAGTTGGCGCGGGCGCGGGAGATGCGCCCCCTCCGCCTGTGCCGCCGCTCTGCCCGCCGCCCTGCTGCTGGCCGGAGGCGAAAACGCCCAGCATCAGCGCCAGCACCGCCGCCAGCGCTGCGCCTCGGAACCCGGTTGCGTTCATGGGAAACCTCCCTCTGCGGGACGGATGTCAACCGCTGTTGCCCGTATTATGGCACAGGTCCGCCGCGGCAGCACCCGCTTCCTGCTCCGGAGCGGTTGCGGGTTCGCAAAACTTCAATATGATTGAGGGAGACGAAACGAACCCATGAAACGCATCCTTTTGTCCCGTTGCAGTTCCGCGCTCCTCCTCCTGCTGACCGCCTGCTCGCAGTCGCCCCCGCCCAGGAAGGCTGCGCCCAAGCCCCCGGAGCCCGTCACGGGGCAGTCCGCCATCTTTCAGACCTACC
>FWWL01008455.1_pt1 | contig 13186 bp, 11 predicted proteins | sample 2228331 | NCBI WGS metagenome assembly FWWL01 (sample SAMEA103939775, study PRJEB20133) | metagenome | reverse complement strand
TCTCATTTTTGCGAGCTGAACGGAGAACATTCCTGTATTCCCGGTTGCCCCCATTACGGCTATTTTTTCTCCAGTTTGTATTTGTCCTACTGCGTGATACGCTGTGAGAGCTCCTACCGGGAGACTTGATGCTATCTCAGCAGATATGTCGTCGGGCACAGGTAATACATTTCTTGAAGGCGCATAGCAAAACTCCGCAAATCCACCGTTCGTTGAGACACCAAAGAGTTCAAGTGTGCATAGCATCTCCCTACAAGATAGGCAGAATTCACATTCTCCACAGAAAATCCTCGGATATACTACGACATATTTTCCCTTGTGTTTACCCTCTATTACTCTGCCGAAAATTTCAACCCCGGGTATATGCGGCATAGGTGATACTTTCCTTTTGCCTTCAACCGTGAAAAGGTCTATGGGATTTACTGTTGCACATATCACTTGTATAAGTTCTTCGTCTTTTCGTGTAAGTTCATCAAAGACTATATCTTTTATATTGAGCTGAGATACTCCGAATGATTCCATCCAAACTGCTTTTATTTTTTCTTTTCTCATATTTGTGTTATTCTCATTTTTGTTATGCTTGTATCTTGACTATTTTCTCAATTTTACGATAAAATTTTATTAAATTTTTTTATTATGCTGTATCTTATTATCTTGATCACTATATCGCAGGAGAGGATAATAATTGATATAACATCACCAAAGTACAAACCTGTTCCGATCATTTTTGAGTTTCATGATAACAAGATCCTGAATCAGGTTAAAAGGAACATAGGTATTATAGGATATTTTGATATTGTTGACTCTCATGAGAAGAGCGATATTATCATCAAGTCAGAAAGCGGCAACGAAAGTAATACTTTTATTTTTTCAGGTAGATTCAGGGGAAGAGATGGGGAGTTGTTCAAAGTTCAGCTGAAATCCTCTGACCTTGATGCAGTGGCTGACGCTTTTTCGAATTATCTTATCATAAGATTAGCGGGCATTAAAACAGATATATTTGGGAGGAAGCTCGTTTTTCTGTCAAACAGGGATGGACAAAAGGAGATATGGTTGGGAAATTTTCCATCATCTGACGCGAAAAAAATAGTTTCTGCGAAATCGTTTATATCATCCTTTTCAATCTCTCCAACGGGGGATAAGATAGCATTTATACACTATGATGGAGTGAATTACCGACTTTATATAGCGGATGCGAAGGAAAAGAAAATTTATTCTCCTTTGCTCCCAGATGGTATGTTTATATCTTCTGTGTTTTTCTCTGATAGTGTTCTTACTGTATCGTGGAATAGGGGGAAGGGTTCTGGTATCTATCTTTTTGACCTGAGGGAAAGGAAAATGAGTGAGATAACCTCTGGGAAAGGAGACATTATAGGTAAGATTGTGCCCGGTGGCAGAAAGATTGTTTTTGTGTCTGGTCGGATGGGATTACCCCAGATATTCGTCAGAGAACTTGATTCTGGTAAAGAAGAGAAGCTTCCATTGTCGGGAAATTATAATACATCTCCTGACGTGTCTCCCGATGGTAAGAGAATTGTTTTTTCCAAGCTCACCGGAAATGTTTTTTCCATATACATATATGATTTTGAGACCGGAGAGGAAAGAGCTGTTGTGACGAATTTCGGGTCATCGGAGAATCCTGTATGGACTCCTGATGGTAATTTCATAATTTTCTCATCAAATCGCGACGGAGATTATGACCTTTATATAACAGATGCATATGGAACATTTATAAAGAAGATTTTTGATTCGAAATACGATGAGTTCTTTGGTGTTCTCGTTTCACAGAATTTTGCTTACTAATTTCCATGACTAAATTTCCAGAGTTTTCTTATTTGTCTTGCCCGTTTTTTTAAAATTATCTTCTGTTATGTCCGCTTTTGGATTTAGATTTTTTGTTTTTTGTGGTTTGATTATTCTATTTTTTTCTTCTGTTTTGAATATAAGTTGTGCTAAGAAGATTCCGCCTGAGGCTGAGATAAATCAGGCGCGTGAAGCTATAGAAAGGGCAGAGAAGGCAGGTGCGGTTGAGCTTGAGGAGTTTAAATCTGCTAAAAGGTATCTTTCTGAAGCTGAGAAAGATATGGGAGAGAAAAAGTATGAGCAGGCAAGAACTAAGGCGATAGTGGCTAAGGAGTTTGCTGAGCTTGCGCTAAAAAGATGGAATGAGATTCAAAAAAGGGAACAGGAGGAGTTAGAAAAGGAAAAGGAAAGAAAGGTTGAACTTGTAGAGGCTGAGCCTGAGCTCAAAAAACCTAAATTGCCTGTGGAAATAAAGGGGGTGAGACCGGAGGATATCGTTGGTGAATCAACTCTTGGTCGCGGATACATTCTTGGGAATTTCAAGAAGGTATATTTTGATTTTGACTCCTATGCTCTAACCGAAGATGCAAAGGATGCCATAAAGCATAATGCTGAAATAGTAAAAAAGATACTTGAAGAAAATGATAATTTGAGCCTTCTTATTGAGGGGCACTGCGATGAAAGGGGCTCAAACGAGTATAATCTTGAACTTGGTTGGAGAAGGGCACAAGCGGTCAAAAGATATATTGTTCTGCTCGGTCTTCCTGAAAATAGAATTCAAACTGTCTCTTTCGGTGAAGAATTTCCTGAAGAATCCTGCCCACCTCCTTATTGCAACGATGAGGAAAAATGGAAAAAAAACAGAAGAGCAATTTTTGTTATAACTGTCCCACAGTGATTGTTTTATCAATCGATAAAAAATTTTCCACCGCCTCTATAACATATCTTGATGACAATTTTCAGATGAAATGATTTTCTGATCGATTGTATGATTCACTTTCATCTATTATTTTTAATGAATTTTGAATAATATAGTGCTTGTTGGATATAGTGCTTGTTGAAGCTTTCGCTTTGTATTATTATAATTATATTAATTATTTATAAAATTAAAAAAATTAAATAGTAGATTTGAGGATTGGGGAAATAGGGAGAATGATGAATCTATGTATTTTCTGAGAAAGTTGTTGAAATTAGCTCTCAATAAGAAAATTCCAAAAACAAAAATAGGGAAAATTTTTTCTGTGGAAGGAGTGGAGGTAAGATTATTTTCTTCCTCAGACATTGAGAAACTCGATGAGCTTTATTCATCAAAATTGCCAACGCAGAAGAAAAATCGTATTTTCAGAATATTAGAAATTATGCAGTTCCTAAGAAATAAGATAAAGGAAAAAGACCTGAAAGGAATTTAGAATGTGAGTAATGTAAGCGGAATTGGATTGTATAGGTAGAATTTGTTAAAAATTTAAAAGAGACAGTGGGCATGGAGATTTGGCGAATGTTTTATGTGAATGTTTTAGGTTGGAGTTAGGGTAGGTTTTTATACTTATGTATGTGAGGGTTGCACTTTGTCAGATAAATCCAAAGCTTGGAGATATAGTTGGGAATTTGCGCAAGATAAGAAATTTTGTCAAACTTGCAAAAGATGAAGGTGCCAAGATAATTTGTTTTCCGGAACTTGCCATATGTGGTTATCCGCCTGAAGACCTCGTTTTCAATCCGAATTTCATTGAGGAACAGAAAAACGCGATACAAGAACTATCTGAAGATTCGCACGGTGTTATCATAGTTGTTGGTTATGTTGATGGGGATGGCGATCTTTCAAATGCCGCAGCAGTTCTTTGTAACGGGAAAATATACAAATACAAAAAGATTCATCTTCCGAACTACGGTGTCTTTGACGAGATGAGATATTTTAAAGCTGGTGATACATCTGCTGTTTTCAAAACCTCAGATGGTCTGAGGTTTGGTGTGACGATATGCGAGGATATATGGCATCCCACAGAACCTCTCCTTTCTCTCACTGTAGCTGGAGATTGTCATATTATCATAAACATATCAGCGTCTCCGTACCACATATCAAAACCAAAGATAAGGGAAGATATGATGAGAACGCGGGCTTCTGACTACTCGGTTTACATACTCTTTTGCAACATTGTGGGAGGACAGGATGAACTCGTCTTTGATGGAGCATCTTCTGTTATATCTCCTTGGGGAGATGTTGTCGCACGAGCTCCATTATTCAAAGAATATATGCTTTTGAAAGATGTGTTCATTCAAGATGTATTTCTAAAAAGAGTTCATGACCCAAGAAGAAGGCTTGAAAAAACATTCTCAAAATATGAAGAGATTCCGCTTGACTTGGATGTCTTATCTCATAGCGGAAGGCAAGATGGAAAATTTTTTGAATTTCCCCAGTGGGAGGAAGAAGTTTTCTCTGCACTTGTTTTGGGAACACATGATTATGTGAAGAAAAATGGTTTCTCAAAGGCAATAGTAGCTCTTTCAGGTGGCATAGATTCATCTCTTGTAGCATGTATAGCTTCGGAAGCGATAGGAAATCAAAATATTCTTGGTATTAGCATGCCATCTCAGTTCTCTTCTCATCACTCTGTTGAAGATGCTCGCATTCTTGCTGAGAACCTCCGCATAAATTTCATCAAGATACCTATAGAGAAGATATACAATTCTTTTATGCAAGAGTTCGCAGAGCTTTTTGCTGGAACTGAATTTTCAGTCGCTGAGGAGAACCTTCAGGCGAGAATAAGAGGGACAATAGTCATGACCATATCCAACAAGTTTGGATATATAGTTTTGACATGCGGTAACAAGAGTGAGATGAGCGTTGGATATGCTACGCTTTATGGTGACCTTGCCGGTGGTTTTGCAGTAATAAAAGATGTGTATAAAACTGATGTTTACCGTCTTGCGAGATATTACAACATGATAAAGGGACGTGAAGTGATACCGCGTCGCGTTTTTGAAAAACCCCCTTCCGCAGAACTTAGACCTGGTCAGAAAGATGAAGATACTCTCCCACCTTACCCTCTCCTTGATGCTATTTTGAGACTTTATGTTGAAAGAGATATACCGCCTGCTACTATATGCAAGATGGTCGGTGTGGATGAGGATACCGTCAGGAGGGTAATAGATATGGTTGAAAAGGCTGAATACAAAAGGAGGCAGTCCCCTCCAGGTGTAAAGATAAGCTCGCGTGCTTTTGGAAAAGATAGAAGAATGCCAATAACAAAAAGTATAGAGGCAATAATGAAATTCTAACTGCTTTAATCGAGAACTGCTTTAATTGAAAATTTCACATCTCAGCTTCAAGATCTCTGACTTCAACCTCATCGGAACCTATATGGAATGTGATTGTTCTCCCCTTTATTTTAACTTTCCCTTGGAGTATCTCCGGGTCTCCGGTGAGCACTGCTTTTTTCTCTTCAGGCAGTATTATTATTTTTCTTGATTTGGCCTCTCTAACTTCATCTTTTATGTATACGTCACCTTCCCCCTCTATCTTCGCAATTTTTCCTTCTCGCAAAAATACCTTTGCTCTTTTTGCCTCCATATAAATTCTTTCTGATGTCAATCTTACATTCCCAATAAGTTCTATTTCTCCCTTTTTCATGTTATATACTGACTTTTCCGCTTCAACTTTTACTCTATCCAATCTGTTAGCGTCAAATTGAAATAAACTTCCTTGTGCATATGCTATGCTATTTGATAAAATCGTTCTGTTACTATATATATAACTCCTTCCATCTTGCGAAACCGCTTCACTTCCTTCCAGCTCAACCTTGAAATCTCTCACGTTGATATTCTTACCCTCAAAGATTATCATCAGAACTGATAATGCGAAAATAATCACTCCACCGACTGAAATGATAAATTTCATTCCTTTTCTCATCTGTCTTTGAATTTTATTCCAATTTTGTATTTTTGGCTAAATTGTTGTTTTCGTTTTCTCCTTTTTTATTTTTTTCTTTTTTATTTGTTTCTTTATTTGTCTTTTTCATCTTTATTATTTCTTTTTACCTTGTGGTAAGTATGAAATAAATGCTTCCGTGAAACTTGACATTTTCATGGGGCGAATTATAATAATTGGAATTGCAGAAATAAGGTAAAATACTGATATTTGCTATGCCAAAAACACTTTTTGACAAAATATGGGATCAGCACGTTGTTGTTGAACCTGACGATGAGGGTAAGCCATATCTTATTTATATAGATCTTCATCTCGTTCACGAGGTGACAAGTCCGCAAGCATTTGAAGGATTGCGTCTTTCGGGAAGGGGGGTAAGAAGACCAGACCTTACATTCGCTGTGGTTGACCACAATGTCCCAACAGATGAAGGTAGAGAGATTATTGAATTATCACCAGAGAAAGCGGAGAGGCGTGGTATAAAGATTGACACAATATCTTTGAGACAGATTGAAGTTCTCAGGAAAAATGCTCAGGAGTTTGGTATAAAGTTTTTCGGAATATCAAGTCCTTATCAGGGGATAGTTCATATCATAGGTCCTCAGCTTGGGCTAACTCAACCCGGTATGACAATAGTCTGTGGAGATAGTCACACATCAACTCACGGAGCCTTCGGAGCTCTCGCTTTTGGTATAGGAACGAGTGAGGTGGAGCACGTCCTTGCAACTCAGTGTCTTTGGGTTCACAAGCCGAAAAACATGAAAATAGAAATAAATGGTAAAAGGGGTAAGGGTATAACATCAAAAGATGTGATCTTAGCTGTGATAGGGAAGATAGGAACCACAGGTGGAGCTGGTTATGCAATTGAGTATACCGGAGAGTTTCCGACTTCTATTAGTGTTGAGGAGCGAATGACACTCTGCAATATGACAATAGAGGGTGGAGCGAGAACAGGTATGATAGCTCCAGATGAAAAGACATTTGAGTATCTTGAAGGGAGGATTTTTGCACCCAAAAATTTTGATGAGGCTGTAAATTATTGGAGGACCCTGAAAACAGATGACGGAGCGAAGTTTGATAAAGTTTTATATTTTGATATAACTAACCTTGAACCTCAGGTCACGTGGGGTACAAGACCATCTGATGTTGTATCGGTTACAGGTGTTGTTCCGGATCTTGATTCCATAGATGGTCCTGTTGAAAGGGAGCATGCCCGCCGTGCTCTCAAATACATGGGACTTGAGCCTGGGACAAAGATGGAAGATATAAAAATAGATAGAGTATTTATAGGTTCGTGCACTAATGCTCGCCTTGAAGACCTTATTATGGCTGCACAGATTGTTAAGGGAAGAAAGGTGGCAAGTTGGGTTCGTGCCATGGTTGTTCCGGGTTCCCAGATTGTGAAAGCCCAAGCTGAGAGACTTGGTCTTGACAAGATATTCAAGGAAGCTGGGTTTGAATGGAGAAACGCAGGTTGTTCAATGTGTCTTGGCATGAACGCCGACATACTTGCTCCGGGTGAGCGTTGCGTCAGCACATCAAACAGAAATTTTGAGGGAAGACAAGGACGAGGTGGAAGGACACATCTTGCAAGTCCGTTGACCACAGCTGCATCGGCGATCCGAGGTTATATAACAGACCCAAGAGAGTTTTTATTATGATTTTTTATATCCCTTTTGCTCCATCCACCATCCTCTCTCTTTGAATGCATCCTCCTATTTCCAACCCCCTATTCCTAACCTCTCATTTCCAATCTCTCATTTCCAACTTCCCATTCCCAACCTCTCATTTCCAACCTCTGATATCCCAAAAATATGAACTTTTTTCTTGCCATGTTCTCTCAATTTCTTTATGCTCAAGGCTTATCGGGTATTTGTATTTTTGCTAAGCTCTAAGATTTTTTTTGACAAAGCATTTTATATATAAATCCGTTTTTCTGTTAATTTCTGCTTGATATCTTAAATTCTTTTGAGAGCCGACGTAGCTCAGCTGGTAGAGCGGCGCACTCGTAATGCGCAGGTCGCGGGTTCAAATCCCACCGTCGGCTCCACGGAAAGTGTATAAACTTATTTTTTTCCCCTTCTGTTTCTTTCTACTTATATCTTTTTCGTGTGTGAACAGAAGCGATGACCAAGTGTCGGATGGTGAAAGCAAAGATAAGGATATACCGGTTTTTGCAGGTAGACGGGATTTTGTCGGAGTTCAGTTGATCCGTGTTGATGAGATCAATCTCGCCAAAAATCAATCAAAGATAGCTATAGAATTTTCCGGTGTGACTGTTCCTGATAAGGTATTATCTTTAAGACCGCGTATCTCGGGAAAAGTTGTTTCAATCTATGTTGATGAGGGAGATTTTGTGAAAGCGGGACAGATTATTGCCAAGATAGATGATGCTGACTATGTTTCTGCTGTTCGTGCGCTCAAGGCTGAGCTTGATGGGTTGAAAGCTCAGCTTGAACTTGCAGAGATAAACTATGAAAGAACACGGAGGCTTTATGAGAGAAATGCTGTATCTCAGGCAGATTTTGACACTGCAAAAGCGAATTATGAAAACCTAAGATCCAGATATGAATCGATAAAAGAAAATTTGCAAAGGGTTGAGAATGACCTGAGTGAGACGCGCGTCAGGGCTTCTTTTTCGGGCGTTGTCGTGCGTAAGTATGTTGATGTTGGTGCTGTGGTTTCTCCTCAGACACCTATGTTCTTCATCCAGAGCAGAGAAACCTATTTTCTTGGCAAGTTAGCAGAGGAGGATGCTATCACTATAAAGAGAGTAATTGAAAAGATGAGCGGAGAAAGAAAGGTCCTTATCCAGTTCCCATCTTTGGGTAAAGTTGTGCAAGGTCTTATATCTTCTGTTAAACCATCGGAATCTGGTGGCTTTGAAATCCTGGTAGAACTTTCAGGGAGTATTCAATCAAACGTATCGGGAGTAGGAAAATATTATATTGATTTGGACAAATATATCTCCCCTTCTGGGAAAAATCTTGTTCTTCTCCCGTATGATTCTTTGCTTATATCCTCAGATGGTGAATATGTTTTTTCCGCTTCCGACGGTGTAGCGGTGAGACATCGTGTGATGATTTTAAGAAGTTTATCTGATTACGTTATAGCGGAACTGCCGGGGAACATCACTTCCATCGTTTCTCCTCTTACTCAGAGGGTCTATGATGGCGTCAAGATAAAAGTCATCGGGGAACGGAAATTACCCTCAATAATTCAGTAGTTTGTGGGATTCAATAGAAAGTTTATTTTTTATAAAATTCGGTCTATCGAAAATTTAATGAAATTTAGAAATTTGGAAATTTAGAAATTTAGCAAGTTCCTTTTGTTTTCAGTAAGCGCCTTCTGTTTTCAGGACTACCTTTATGGTTTTCAAAATTATTATGATGTCAAGCCATAAAGACCAGTTCCTCATATACCAAAGTGATATCATATTCTTATCAATATGGGATATGTTAGCTCTACCCATGACCTGTGCGAGACCTGTTATACCGGGATTTATATAATATGCCCACTCCATATAGTACTCCTTACACATCTCAACTTCATCGGGAACCAAAGCTCTTGGCCCTACAAGGCTCATCTCACCTTTCAACACGTTTATTATCTGTGGAAGTTCGTCGAGAGAAAATTTTCTCAGAAATTTTCCAATGCGAGTTACTCTTGGGTCATCTCCTGGGATTTTTCCTGTTTGCAGGAAGGAATTCAAAGCTTCTGGATGCTTTGCGAAATATTCTCTCAGTATATCTTCATTGTTTTCATGCATCGTTCTGAATTTCAAACAATTGAACTTTTTACCGTTCTTTCCTACTCTTTCTTGCTTGAAAAATACAGGACCTTTTGAGTCAAGTTTTATCATGATGGCTATGATAAGCATGATCGGGGCGATAAGCACAAACAATATTAAGCCTGCGATTATGTCAAATGTTCTTTTTATAAACCTATTTATTGGATTTGCGAGGTTGTTTTTCACTGAAAGGAATATTGTCTGCTCACCGAAGGAATGACCGAGTTCTGCGTTTGTGGGAAGTCCAAACATATCCGGAACTATTGTGACGACAGGGATAAACTTCTGAAGGTGTATTGCAAGTGCTGTGAGTGCCTTATCTCCAATAGACGGTATTGCTATTATAACCTCATCCACAGGTGTCTCTTCAATTATATTCCATATATCATGTGAATTACCTATCACAAGAACATCTTTGCCATGGAATTTTGCCACAGGTTTCCATTGCTTTATTCTATCATCGTCAAGCACTCCAATTATGTCATAGCCCATGGTTCTTTCTGAGTCAAGAGCTCTTATTATTTTCATCCCTCCAAGCCCACCTCCTATTATTATCGCTCGTATTCTCAACCCAAAATACCACATTAGCTCCTTTGCTACCCTTCTCATCATTACGAGGATCGGAACTGATGCAAAGCACAAGATAGTATGTTGAACGATATTTGTGTGTCCTGTGGATATGAAACCTACCGCAATGTATATTACGAGAGATACGAAGCATACTTTAATTATTCTGCCTGTTTCGTCCCAAAATGTGAATCTTTTTGAGTAAAGCCCAGCTATCCAGCCTGTTAGGAGAAATATTGCTCCAACTACATATAAATTTATTTGAGATGGTAAAATCCAATTTATCAGTTTGGTAGCCAGAATTATTGAAATGAAATCTGATATTAAGAAGGATAAAGATGTTATAGCTCTTTTTGTAAGCATACTGTTTTTAGTTTTTTCAGGGATGCGAGCAGGCGCACTCTCAAGGATGTTAAGAATATCAAGGGATCTATTTGAACGGTTGTTTTCTGCTTCTTTCAATTCTTTTTCGGGAAGATATACTGGATACCAAAGTCTATGTTGTCTGCTACCTTCTATATTTTCCCGCATTTTTTTTCTAATTTATCAAAAAATCTCTTTTTATAAATTTTACTGTATCTTTTCAATTTCATTATCATTTGTTTTTGATTTAATTCTTATTTTTGTAAGCCTAACTTTTTGCTTGTTTTGCCATCTGGCGAATTTGATTTATTGATACAAGCCTTGAACGATGACCAGAACTTATGAATAAGGGCATTGTGAGAAAAATTTTTCAAACTTGTTTAATTGGAGTTTTTGCTTATTTTTAAAAAATGTATAACTAAATTTGGATAACTAAATTTGGGTATTTTTATATTAAAAAATAGGATTGGGGGGTATTTTCGTGATAAAAGAAGAAGAAAAGCTTGCTGGTAAGGTTGCGATAGTAACCGGTGCGTCGCGTGGTATAGGTAAGAAGATAGCGATCGAGCTTGCAAAAAGGGGTGTTAGAGTATGTGTTGCTGCGAAAAGTGAGGAAGGAACTGAGAAACTTCCCGGCTCAATTTATGACACTGTGGAGGAGATAAAAAGGGAGGGTGGGGAGGCCATAGCAGTTCGCACCGATGTGAGGTTCGAGGATCAAATAAAGAATATGGTTGAACAGACTGTAAAAAATTTTGGGACGGTTCATATACTCATAAACAATGCGGGAGCTCTCTGGTGGCAACCTGTTATTGAGACACCTCCCAAAAAGTTCGACCTTCTTATGCAGGTGAACGTTCGTGCCGCATTTTTGGGATGTTTCTATGTCCTCCCATACATGATTGAGCAAAGATGGGGACACATAATAAATATGTCCCCAAAAATCAACCTCGATTATTTGCCCGGAAAGGTTGCTTATCTTATTTCAAAGTTTGGGATGAGTATGCTTACAATTGGACTCGCTGAAGAAGTGAAAGACTATAACATAGCGGTAAACTCTTTGTGGCCTGCTACAGCCATAGAGAGCCAAGCGACAATAAACTGGAAGCTCGGTGACCCATCTATGTGGAGAAAACCAGATATAGTTGCTGATGCTGTCATAGCAATTTTATCAAAACCTCCTTCAAAAAGAACAGGTAAAATACTCATAGATGAGGATGTTTTGAGAGAGGAAGGAATTTCAGACCTTTCAAAATACGCTTGTGTTCCCGGAACAAATCCGCCAAGAATACCTTTCTGATTTTTCTATCTGTGTTTTTCTGTTTCGTAAATTAAGAGGGATATGAGAGATTTTTTCACAACGCGTCTTGAGAGATTCAAAGAGTTTTTGTTTGGTATCAAAACGTGGAGCAGAAAGTGGTCTTTTTGGCCTTTGCCCATAGGGACTGCCTGTTGCGGGATAGAGTATATGGCTATTGTTGGTTCTCATTTTGATATATCAAGATGGGGTGCGGAGGTTGTTCGTTTTTCTCCAAGGCAGGCAGACCTTATGGTGGTTGCTGGAACAATAACACGAAAGATGGCGGGGGTACTGAGAACGGTGTGGGAGCAGATGGCAGAACCAAGGTGGGTCATATCCTTCGGTTCGTGTGCTTCTTCCGGGAACGGTATTTATCAGACATATTCAGTCCTTGACGGAATAGATAAGATAATACCTGTTGATGTCTATGTTGCGGGATGTCCCCCAAGACCTGAGTCTCTCCTTGAAGCTCTTGAGTATTTGCAAAGTAAAATAGAGGGAAAGAAAGAGATATTTGAAAAGCTCAAGGAGAAGGGAAAAATTTTGCAGGTTGGTGAAAAAACCATTATAACAGGATGAGAACGGTTGTATTAATAATTTCATCAGTAGGATATTGATATAAGAATGGGGGTATATGATGGTATGGGGGATATAAGAATAACAGCTCAGAGGAGGGAAAAAGTTGGGAAAGAAAACTCCAAGAAAATAAGACGAGCTGGGTTCATTCCTGCTGTCATGTATTCAGGTGGTAAAGTTCATATGCACATACAAGTTAGACTTTCTGATATGAACAAAATCTTAAAAAATGGTGCCACAAAATTTGAGGTAGAGGTTGACGGGAAAATATATAAGGTTGCTTTAAAAGATGTACAAATTCACCCTCTGACCGATCAACCAATACATTTTGATTTTTATGTTCTTTCCGATAACTGATGATTTTATCAAATCTATTCAAAATATCTTTTTTAGGATATGAAATCTGTTCAAAATATCTTTTTTAGGATAAGAATCCTTTCTATTTTTCTGTAATCTTTCACGGGTGGGTATACCTTAAAACCTTCTTTTTTTGCTGTTTCGAAAATTTTTTCTTTGTATTCTTGTCGTAGCTCATACATGTTGAAGAACTTAAGGTCATCGTATCCTGTTTCAAGAAAGAGAAATCCACCGATTTTTAGCACCTTTGCAGCATCTTTTATAAGTTCAAGCGTAAATTCATAACCTTTCTCGCCCCCAAATATTGATTCGGGAGGGTCATCCACATTATCCATCAATTTTTGGACGGCAAGCGAAACATATGGCGGATTTGATACAACAAAATCTGCTTCTTTTATTGCACTGAGCTTATCGCAGAGGATGAATTTCGCATCAGAAAAATTCAGTTCCGCATTCGCTCGAAAGAGTTTGCCAATATTCCTGCTTATATCTGTCCCTACGAAAACTA
>FWWL01008454.1_pt1 | contig 13190 bp, 9 predicted proteins | sample 2228331 | NCBI WGS metagenome assembly FWWL01 (sample SAMEA103939775, study PRJEB20133) | metagenome | reverse complement strand
GAGGCCGTGGCCCGCGCCCTGGAGGAAGCCGCTGCCCGCCTGGGCCTCCCTGGCCAGGCCCTCATCACCGCCCCCTCCCCTCGCGGGGCCTATCTATTGGAGGAGCGCTGATGGCCCTCATCGTCCAGAAGTACGGCGGCACCTCGGTGGCCGATGCCCAGTGCATTAAGGCCGTGGCCCAGCGCATTGCCCGCCGCCGGGCCCAGGGCGACGACCTGGTGGTGGTCGTCTCGGCCATGGGGGACACCACCGACCGCCTCATCGAGCTGGCCCACCAGGTGAGCCCCGAGCCCGAGGCCCGCGAGCTAGACCTCCTCCTCTCCACAGGGGAGGTGGTCTCCTGTACCCTTTTGGCCATGGCCCTCAAGGCTTTGGGGGTCCCGGCGGTGGCCCTCACCGGGGCCCAGGCCGGCATCGGCACCGACCGTCGCTACGGGCGGGCCCGCATCCTGCGCGTAGACCCCTCCCGCGTCCTCTCCCACCTGTGGGAGGGGCGGGTACCGGTGGTGGCCGGCTTTCAGGGCGTCACCGAGGAGATGGACATCACCACCCTGGGCCGTGGCGGCTCCGATACCACCGCCGTAGCCCTGGCTGCCGCCCTCCAGGCCCAGCGGTGCGAGATCTATACCGACGTAGAGGGCATCTATACCGCCGACCCCAGGATGGTGCCCGAGGCCCGCAAGCTGGCCCGCATCTCTTACGAGGAGATGCTGGAGCTGGCCAGCCAGGGGGCCCGGGTCATGCACAGCCGGGCCGTGGAGCTGGGCTGGGTCTACCAAGTGCCCATCTATGTGGCCTCCAGCTTCAGTGAGGCCCCAGGCACCCTCATCTGCCAGGAGGGAGAGAGCATGGAACAGCGCAACCGGGTCATGGGCATCGCCCACGATACGGACGTAGGTCGCATCACCATCCGCGGCGTCCCCGACCGCCCGGGCATCGCCGCTGCGATCTTCGCCCCCCTGGCCGAGGCCGGCATCTCCGTGGACACCATCGTTCAGAACGCCTCCGTGGAGCGCCTCACCGACCTCACCTTTACCGTCTCCCGCGCCGACCTGCGGCGGGCGGTGGACATCGTCCGCCCCGTGGCCCAAGAGATTGGGGCCCGCGAGGTCCTGTGGGACGAAGGGATGGCCAAGGTGAGCATCGTGGGGGCCGGCATGCAAAGCGCCCCCGGCTATGCGGCTACCATGTTCCGGGCCCTTTATGAGGCGGGCATCAACATCGAGCTCATCACCACCAGCGAGATCCGCATCACCTGCCTTATCGACGCCCGCCGCGTCCAGGACGCCGTAAGGGCCCTCCACCGCGCCTTCCAGCTGGAGAGGGCCTAGCGCAGGCGGGGCACCACCTCCCGCGCATACACCTCCAGGTGCTCCAGGAACTTGCCTGGGGGGAAGATGGGCACCAGGAGGAAATACCGCACCCCGGCCTCCACATATTGCTGCAGGCGGCGCACGCAGTCCTCTGGCGTCCCCATCACCACGTAGCGATCGACGATGCGATCAAAGGGCTGGTTGTAGCGCAGGGAGAGGTTCTCCACCGCCCGCTGTCGCGCCTCCTCGTAGGAGTCCCCCAGGCAGATGAACTGGTACAGGGCGGGGGTGAGGGCCTCCGGGTCCCTCCCCGCCTCCTGGGCGTAGAGGCGCACCTTCTCCCACCCCTCCCGGAACCGCTCGGGGGAGAAAAGATAAGGCATGTAGCCGTCCCCCAGTCGGCCCGCCCGCCGCATGGCCGCCTCCGAGCGCCCGGCCACCCATATGGGCGGCCCCCCGGGCTGGACAGGCTTGGGCTGCAGGCTGACCCCCGGAAGGCGCCAGAAGCGGCCCTCGTAGGTCACGTTGTCCTCCCGCCACAGCCGTCGCAGGATGCGGATGGCCTCGTTGGCCCTGGCCCCCCGTTCCTGCACCGGCACCCCACAGGCCTCGAACTCCTTGGGGAACTCGCCCCCCACCCCCACGCCCAGGATGAGGCGCCCGCCGGAGATGATGTCCACTGAGGTGGCCTCCTTGGCCACCACCGCCGCCGGCCGCAGGGGCAGCAAGGTCACCGCCGTCCCTAGCCGCACCCGCTGGGTGCGGGCGGCGATGGCCGCCAGGGAGGTGAAGGCGTCCAGTATGGGCCCATAGAAGAAGATATGCTCCGAGACCCAGATGGAGTCGAACCCCAGCTCCTCCACCCGCTCCGCCTCCTCTAGCCTGGTGGCCGCCCAGGGCATCACCACGCCGAACTTGATCTCCGACATGGCCACCTCCTATTACCGACCTGCCTCTTGCCCCGCCCTCCCCCCTCGGGGTAACGTATACCTAAAATCGGCGTCTGGGGGAAGCAGGCCATGCCTACGGTGCGAGTGGACGACATCCACATCTATTATGTGGAAGAAGGCCAAGGCCCTCCCCTCCTCATGGTCATGGGCTTCGGGGGCCAGCACCACTCCTGGGGCGATGAGACCGTCCGCCTCCTCTCCCGTCACTTCCGCACCCTGCGCTTTGACAACCGGGGCACGGGCCACTCCGACAAGCCCCAGATAGACTACACCATCGCCATGATGGCCGACGACGCCGCTGGCCTCCTGGAGGCCCTGGGCATACCCAGGGCCCACGTCTACGGCGTCTCCATGGGGGGCATGATCGCCCAGGAGCTGGCCCTGCGCCACCCCCAGAAGGTGGCCGGGCTGGTGCTGGGGTGCACCACCCCCGGCTGGGCCCAGGGCGTCCCCCCAAGGCCTGAGGTCATCCAGCTCATACTTCCGGAGCCTGGCCTCTCCCGCGAGGAGCAGGTGCGCAAGGGCTGGCCGGCCATCTGTTCCCCTCGCTTCCTGGAGGAAGGGCGGGAATTCTTGGAGCTCATGCTCCGCCGCGCCCTGGAGAACCCCACCCCCATCGATACCCTCAACCGCCAGGCAGCGGCCATCCAGAGCTTCGACACCTACGACCGTCTGCCCCAGATAAGGGCCCCCACCCTCATCGTCCACGGCGACCAAGATATCCTGATCCCTGTGCAGAACGCCTACATCCTGCATGAGCGCATCCCCGGCTCCCAGCTACACATCATTGAGGGGGCGGGCCACGTCTACTTCTGGGAGAGGCCGGAAGAGGCCGCCCGCGTGGTCATCCAGTTCCTCTCCCAAGTGCCGGTGGATGCGTAGTCGAAGGGGGGACACAGGTATGAGGCTACAGGGCAAAGTGGCCATCGTCACCGGCGCCGCCTCCGGCATCGGCAGGGCCACGGCGGTGCTCTTTGGGCAAGAGGGGGCACGGGTCATGTGCGCCGACCTCAACGGCGAGGGGGCCAAGGCCACAGCCGAGGCCATCGCCGCCCAGGGGGGCGAGGCAGCCTGGACCCAGGCAGACGTGGCCCGCGAAGAGGACGTCCAGCGCATGGTCCAGGAGACAGTGCGGCGCTTCGGCCGCCTGGACATCCTGTTCAACAACGCCGGCGTAGAGATGATGGGGCCGGTCACCGAGGTGCCGCAGGAGCGCTGGGACTGGCTTCTGGACATAAACCTCAAGGGCGTGTACCTGGGCTGCAAGCACGCCATCCCCGAGATGCTCAAGGTGGGGGGAGGCGCCATCATCAACAACGCCTCGGGGGCGGGGCTTATGGGCATCGCTGGCCTCTCCGCCTATTGTGCCTCCAAGGGGGGCGTGGTGCTGCTGACCAAGTCCCTGGCCGTGGAGTGGGCCGCCCAGGGCATCCGGATAAACGCCGTCTGCCCGGGGGTCATCCGCACCCCCATGGTGGAGCGGGCCTTTAACATGCGGAGCGGCAGCCCAGAAGCGGAGGAGACCTGGCGGCGGCTGGGAGAGCTACATCCCATCGGCCGGGTGGGGCAGCCGGAGGAGGTGGCGCGGGCAGTGCTCTTCCTGGCCTCCGACGAGGCCTCCTTCATCACCGGCGTCGCCTTGCCCGTGGATGGGGGCTGGTCGGCCGGGCTTACGCTGCGCCAGCTCACCCCCTGAGACGGCCCGCCCCCACCACTCCCCTTGCCCCAGGGGCCGCCCCAGGGCCATAATGGTGCTGTCCAGGCGGGAATAGGCAAAAATGTTTGCTCACCTTCACCTTCATACTGAGTATTCTTTGTTGGACGGCCTATGCAAGATCCCGGCCCTTATGGAGCGGGTGCGGGAGCTGGGGCAGGAGGCGGTGGCCATCACCGATCACGGGGTGCTTTATGGGGCCATCCAATTCTACCGGGAGGCCAAGAGCCGGGGCATAAAGCCCATCCTTGGGGTGGAGGCCTATGTGGCCCACGGCTCCCGCCACAGCCGCGATCCCCAGGAGAAACAGCCCTATCACCTGACCATTCTGGCGCGCGACCACCGCGGCTATCGCAACCTTATCCAGCTCATGACCAAAGCCCATCTGGAGGGCTTCTTCTACAAGCCCCGCATCGACCGGGAGCTTTTGGAGGCCCACTCTGAGGGCCTCGCCGCCCTCTCAGGCTGCATCTCGGGGGAGATACCCAGGCTGCTCCTGGCCGGTCGCTATGAGGAGGCGGTGCGCCTGGCCCGCTATTACCGCCAGGTGTTCGATGGCCACTTCTACCTGGAGATCCAAGAGCACCAGCTGGAAGAGGGGCAGGCCCTTAACCGCCAGCTGGTGCGCCTGTCGCGGGAGACGGGGATCCCCCTAGTGGCCACCAACGATGTCCACTACATCCACCGCGACGACTGGGCCCTGCAAGAGGTGCGCCTGTGCATCGGTACCGGCACCACCCTGGACGACCCCAACCGCATGCGCATGGCCGGCGACCCCACCTCCTACTATCTCAAGTCCGAGGAGGAGATGCGCCAATTGTTCCCCGACTTGCCAGAGGCCATCGACAATGCCTGGAAGGTGGCCGAGACCTGCCACCTGGCCCTGGACTTCGGGCAACTGCACATCCCCAAGGTGGAGGTGCCCCCCGGCCTCACCCCCGATGAGTACCTGGCCCAGCTCTGCCACCAAGGCCTCCAGCGCCGCTACGGCCCTCACCACCAGGAGGCCCGCCGCCGCCTGGAGTACGAGCTGGAGGTGGTGCGCCGCACCGGCTTCACCAACTACATCCTGGTGGTCTACGACATCGCCCGCTACGCCCGGGAGCGGGGCATATTCATGGGCGTAAGGGGCTCAGCGGCGGCCTCCATCATCCTCTACTGCCTGGGGGTCACGGACATCGACCCCCTGGAGCACCGATTGGTCTTTGAGCGGTTCATCCACGACCAGCGCAAGGAGATGCCGGACGTGGACCTGGACTTCGCTGAGGACCGGCGGGACGAGATGATCCGCTATGCCGCCGAGCGTTATGGGCGGGACCGGGTGGCCCAGATCATCACCTTTGGCACCCTGGGGGCCAGGGCCTCCCTGCGGGACGTGGGGCGGGCCCTGGGCTGGAGCTATGCCGACGTGGACCGGGTGGCCAGGATGATCCCCCACCTCCCCCCCTCCTTCGGGGTGATGACCATCGAGCGGGCCCTGCAGGAGAGCCCCCAGCTACGCCAGGCCTACGAGAGCGACCCCCAAGTGCGGCGGCTCATCGACACTGCCCGCGCCCTGGAGGGGGTGGCCAGGCACGCCTCCACCCACGCCGCCGGCCTGGTCATCGCCCCCAGGCCTCTTACTGACTTTCTGCCCCTTCAGCGCCCCCCCTCGGGCCGCGATGACCCCCAGGCCCTCCCCACCACCCAATACGACATGGAGGACGTGGCCGCCCTGGGCCTGCTGAAGATGGACTTCCTGGGCCTGGCCAACCTCACCATCCTGCGCACCGCCCTGGACCTCATCAAGGAGACGCGGGGTGTGGAGCTGGACCTCAACCAGCTCCCCGATGGCGACCCCAAGACCTATGAGATGCTCTCCCGTGGGGAGACCTTCGGCGTCTTCCAGCTGGAGTCGGCGGGCATGCGCCGCTACATCCAGGAGCTGCGCCCCACCTCCATCAAAGACCTGGCGGCCATGGTGGCCCTCTACCGCCCGGGGCCCATGCAACACATCCCCACCTACATCCGGGCCAAGCACGGCCTGGAGCCCATCCGTTACCCCCACCCCGACCTGGCCGAGATCCTAGACGAGACCTACGGGGTCATCGTCTACCAGGACCAGGTCCTCCTCATCGCCCAGAAGTTCGCCGGCTACTCCCTGGGCGAGGCCGACCTCATGCGCAAGGCCATGGGCAAGAAGATCCGCTCCCTCATGGAGGCCGAGCGGGAGCGGTTCATAGAGGGGGCCCTGGCCCGGGGCTACTCGCGGGAGACGGCGGAGACCATCTTCGACCTCATCGAGCCCTTCGCCGGCTACGCCTTCAACAAGGCCCACGCCGTCTCCTATGCCCGCATCGCTTATCAGACGGCCTACCTCAAGGCCCACTACCCCGAGGAGTACATGACCGCCGTCCTCCGCCTGGCCGGCCGCCGCCCCGACCCCACGGCGCGGGTGGCCGAGGCCTATGCCGAATGCCTCCGCCTGGGCATCCCCGTCCTGCCCCCAGACGTCAACCGGAGCCACATCAACTTCAGCTTGGAGGACAGCGGCGGGCGGCGGGCCATCCGCTTCGGCCTGGCCAACATCAAGAACGTAGGGGAGGGGGTGGCCGAGGAGATAGTGGCCGCGCGGGAGCGGGGAGGCCCCTTCCAAGGGGTGGAAGACTTCTTCCGCCGCCTGCCCCAAGGGGCCACCAACAAGCGGGCCCTAGAGAGCCTCATCAAGGCTGGGGCCCTGGACAGCCTGGGGCGGGACCGGGGAACCCTCCTCGCCGCCCTGGATAAGCTGGTGGCCCTGGCCCAGCAGTCCCAGCGGGCCCGGGCTACTGGCCAGGGCAGCCTGTTCGACCTCCTGAGGGGGGAGGAGGAAGCCCAGCATGTAGACCTGCCCGAGGTGCGGGCCCCCCAGGGCCGCCGCCTGGCCTGGGAGAAGGAGCTGTTGGGCGTCTACTTCTCTGAGCATCCCTTCAGCCGGGCGGCGCGGGAGCTGGCCCCCTACGTCTCCTGCCACCTGGCGGAGATATCGCCGGAGATGGAGGGGCGAGAGCTGGTGGTGGCCGGATACGTGGCCCACGTGCGCACCCTCTCCACCCGCGACGGCCGCCCCTTCTGCGCCGCCCAGCTGGAGGACCTCTCGGGCACCGCCGAGCTCACGGTGTGGCCGGAGGTCTTCGAGGCCACCCGCCCCCTTTGGCGCCACGGAAACATTGTGGTGGCCAAGGTGAGGGTGCGGGCCCGGGGTGAGGACCGCCTCCAGCTCAGCACCGTGCAGGCCGCACCCTATCAAGAGGGGGCCTTCGACCCTGCCTCCCTAGGCCTGGTGGCCCCTCAAGGACCTGGAGGGGCCAACGGCCACCGCCGCCTCCACCTCATACTTTGGGAGACGGAGGACACAGAAGGGGATCAGGAGCGGCTACGCCAGGTCATGGGCCTCCTGCGCCACTACCCTGGCAGCGACCCCGTCACCCTCTCCATCCGCCAGCGAGATGGGGAGGAGGTGGACCTGGCCCTACCCAAGGCCCATGTGTGCCCGGAGCTGGTCTCCCGCCTCCAGGCCCTCCTGGGGTCCTGGGGGCAGGTGCAGGCCCGCCTCTAAGGCCCCCTCCAGGCGCAAAAGCCTCTCTTTCCAGCCCAGGCCGCCCCTGTAGCCCCCCAGGCGGCCATCGCCCCGCACCACCCGGTGACAGGGCACCACGATGGGCAGAGGGTTGGCGGCCAGGGCCCGCCCCACGGCCCTCGCTGCCTGGGGCCGCCCCACCTTCGCTGCCAGCCAGCTGTAGGTGCGCGTCTCCCCCCAGGGGATGGCCCGCACCTCCTCCAGCACCCTTTGGCTGAAGGACGGCACCCCTGGCCAATCGATGGGCAGGGAGGCAAAGGAGACGGGCACTCCTTGGGCATAGAGGCGCAGAAGGGAGGCCACCCGCTCGGCCAGGGGGTGGGTGGCCTCCTCCTGGGCCCGAGCCCTGGCCCAAGCCCGGGCCTCGGCCTCGGGCGCGGGCAGGCCCACCTCTTGCAGGCCGGCCTCCCCAAACACCAGAGGGACCCAGCCCAGGGCCGTGGGCACCACCTTCCATGTCCTGCTCATGCGCTCCTCCCCAAGCGGAAGGGGCGTCGCACCACCTGCCAGAAGAGGGCCCCTCGCAAGTGGGGCCAGAGGCGCCGCACATAGTCTAGGCCCTGCGGGGGCGCGGGCCGCCGCCCATAACGGACCACACAGTAGCACTGGGCCAAGACCGAGAGGTCGCCCAGGCCGGGGAGGGCCTTTTCCAGGCGCCGGGCGAACTCATAAGGCGTCTCCCCAGGCCGGGGCCCCAGGCCAGCCCAACAGGCAAGACGCACCGTCTTCGCCCACAGGCGCTCGGGCTCCGACAGGCGGGAGAGGGGGGCCTCCCAGGCCAGACGAAAGAGGATGGCCCCCACCACCAGCAGACCGCTCACCACGGCCAGAGGCCACCAGGGCAGGGCGATACCCCCCTCTCCTGCATCTGCCCTTCCGCCTGCCGCCGCCTCCGGGGGCAGTAGACCCTCAGCCTCCAAGATCTCCTCCAGGATAGGGCCCTCGGGCCCCAAGGGGCCGAATAGGCCGATGGGCACCGGCAGGCCATATTGCGCAGGGGCGTCGAAGGCGGGGGCCGTGCCCTTGGCCGGCTCCACCGGGATCCAGCCCCAGGCTGGGAAGTAGACCTCAGGCCAGGCCAGGGCCTGGGCTGCGGTGACCACATAGGCTCCCCGTTCCTGGTCGTAGTCGGCGGGGGAGAGAGCTAGCCCCACGGCCAGGCGGGCCGGCACCCCCGCCGCCCGCAGCATGACCACCATGGCCGAGGCGTGCATCTCCACCGGCCCGCGGCGGGCCTCGAACAGGAAGTAGTCCACCACGTCTCGCCCTGGGGGGACCTCCACCCTTGGGTCCACCGGGTATCCCTGCAAGAGCTCCCAAATGGCCCGCACCTTTTCTGTGGGGGTATCGCCGTAGCGGGCGGCCACCTGGCGGGCCAGGGCCAGCACCCGCTTGGGTAGGCCCTCGGGAAGCGATAGATAGGCCCTCTTCACCCATTCCGGATAATCGTCCCCCGCCCGGGCCAGGTCCTCGGCGGTGGGGGCCGGCACCACCCCCACGGCCCGGTAGGTGGCGCCCAAGGGCAGGGCTTTGTCCAGCACCAGGGTGGAAGAGGCCACCACTGCCTCCAAAGGCACCACCTCCACCTCCCGCACCGCTCCTCCATGGCGCTTCACCCTTAGGGTCACATAGCCGCGGGCCAGGAGGGCCTGGTGGAGGGCCTCGTCGCTCGCGCTGGGGCCCAGGGAGGCCAAGGCGGAGAGCACGGGGGCCTCCTCCGGCCCATAGGTGCCCCCATCGCGGAGGGAGACCTTGCGCACCGCCTCTCTGGGCACCAGGGCCCTGACCGGCATCGGCCCCTCCTCCCCGGCAAAGGCCAGGGGCAGGGGCTGACCGGGCACCACCACCAAGGAGGCCAAGGGGCCACCCCGCGTCACCTTCACCTCCACGCTAATGGTCCATTGGGCCCACTCCCTCGGCGGTTCTGCAGCCCGGAAGGGCCAATCTACCGCCACTCGGTCACTAGCCTTCCATCCACCCATGGCGTACTGGTCGTAGACCGCTGCCCGCAGGAGCACAGGTGCCGGCTTGGCCCCCTCCGGCAGACGCACCAGCATCAGCTCCCCCTCCCTGGGGAGCCCTATGCCCCCTCGCAAGGGCAGGACCTCCGTCAGGTCCACCCCCCGCGGCAGGCGTCCCCCGGCCAGGGGGCCCACCAGCCGCACCCAGTCCTCGGCCAGGCCCCGAAAGGGGGAGCTGAGCGCCTGCCAGGCCTGGGCCAAGGGCCGCCCATAGGAGGTGGGGACGACCCAGGCCACCACCAGGAGGGCCAACACGCCCCAGAAGGCCAGATGGAGATGGGCCGGGCCCAGGAGAGCAGGATAAGGCACCCCTTCCCGCCGCCACCGCCTCAAGTGGGCCGTAAGGTGGGCCCGGGCTACCAGCAACAGGCCAGCAATGGCGAACAGGATGAACGCCGCCAACACCCCACGGTCGAGGACCACGAAGTTCACCAGGAGGGTGGCCCCGCCCAGCACCAGCCCTGGCCAGGCCGTGTGCCACCGAAAGACACCCCAAGACAAGAGGAAGGCCCCCCCAAAGGTGAGCCCCGCCACCAGCACCACAAAGGGCAGGACATCGTTGCTGATCCCTCCAGAGAAGACCACCTCAAAGTAGCGCTGGAACCGCAGGTGGAGGGCCTCCACCTTCTCGCCCACTGTGGGCCCCGGCACCAGGAACAGGGCCTGCACGAAGGTGGCCAAGAGGCCCCAGACTACAGCCACCGCCCAGGCCAGGGGCCAGGCCAGAGGTAGGCGAGCCAACAGCCAGCCCGCCACCAGCCCCCCCAGCCCCAGCAGGAGGAGAGAGGGCATGGTCCTGGCCCAGTGGGCCTCCTGGATGCTCCAGGCCACGCTGAGAAAGGCCAGGTAGGCCAGGCCGAAGGTGAGCCAGTCCTCCCCGTCCAGGGCCCGCCGCACTGCCCGCTGGGCGATGCCCATCTCCTCACCCCTCGCTGACGGCTCGCTCCCGCCACGGCAGGTGCCGGGCCCGTCGCAGGCCCAAGGCCAGGGAGAGATCGTCGCCTCGGCGCACGGAGTAGACTAACACATCCCCGGCCACTAGGGCCCCGTAGGCCAGGAGGGGTCCGGCAGGGCCGCCGAAGGTATCCGCCTCCAGGAGGACGGCCACCGCCTGGGCCCCCCTGCGCCCCAGCTCCCCCAATACCTCCGCCCACTCCTGGCGGGGGGAAGGGGTGATGGCCACCAGGGTGCTGTAACGCCCGAAGACCCCCTCGTGGCGGGTCAATACCTGGTGCAGGGGCACGTCACCATCGGCCCGCACCAAGGCCAAGGCCTCAGCGATGCGCTCGTATTGCTGGGGGCCGCGGCCTGGGGCCAGGGCCAGGGGCTTCTGCCCCATCCCCAGCAACCCTACCCGCAGGTCGGCGTCCAAGAGGCGGCGGGCGATGGAGCAGGCCGCGGTCACCATGTACTCCTCGGTGCTCTCCTCCCCCTCGCCCACATGGACCGCCGCCTCCAGGTCCAGCACCAGCCACACATCGCTGGAAGGGTGATAGTCGAAGGTCTTGGACATGAGGCGTCCCAGGCGGGCGGTGCTCAGCCAGTGGATGCGGCTCATGGCGTCCCCAGGCTGATATTCGCGCACCCCCGCAGCACTGGGGGTGACGAAGAGGGTAGGGCGGCCCAGGGGCCCCTCGCCCGGGAGGTGGGCCGCCGGCACCCAGAAATAGGGCAGATCCACCGGCGCCGGATAGACCAGGACCTCCCACCGCCCGCCGTATGTCCGGCACACCCGAAACAGGCCGAAGGGGTCGCCCCCACACAGGGAAAGGGGCCCGAACCCGTAGCGGCCACGGCGCGGGCAACGAATGCGCGCACGCCAGACGCGGTATCCATGGGCTACCAACATGAGCACAGCCTTGGCGCGGGCCTGAGGGACATCGGTATGGTCCTCCACCTCTAGCCACAGCTTGGGGAAGTTGCTGTCGTTGCGTACCCGCACTGAGATGGTCACGTCCTGGCCCGACTGAAGGCGCGGGGGCCCCCTCTCCACCTCCACCGCCAGGCCACGCAGGCTGAGGCGGGCCCACAGCCAGCTCAAAGGCACCAGGGCCAGGAGCAAGTAGCCCCCCCGCAACAGGATCCAGTACCCCGAGCCCCACCCCAGCACCAAAAGCAAAAGGGCCAGGCCCAGGACCCACAGGGCGTTCCAGGGCAAGCGCCTCAAGAACGACGGGCCCTTATCCCAGGGACGGTCAAGCGGCCCAGGCATTCCTCCACCACCTGCTGAGAGGTGATCCCCCGCATGCGGCTGGCGGGGGCCACCATAATGCGGTGCCCTAGCACCGGATAGGCCAGCTCCTTGACGTCGTCGGGGAGGACGTAGTCCCGGCCCGCCAGCAAGGCCCTGGCCTGACAGGCCCGCTGCAGGGCCAGGGAGCCGCGGGGGGAGGCCCCCAGGTACACGGCCTCGTGGTGGCGGGTGGCGTCCACCAGCTGGGCGATGTATAGCTTGATGAGGGGGTCCACCCACACCCTCTTCACCGCCTCCTGCAGGGCCAGGATATCCGCCGGCCCGCACACCGGCTGCAGCGTCTCGATAGGATGAGCGTGGACCTGGCGGTCCATGATGGTCACCTCGTCCTGCACGCTGGGGTAGCCCAGGTGCAGACGCATGAAGAAGCGGTCCAACTGGGCCTCGGGCAGGGGGAAGGTGCCCTCGTACTCGATGGGGTTCTGGGTGGCCAGAACCATGAACGGACGGGGGAGGGGATGGCTGACACCGTCCACCGTCACCTGCCGCTCCTCCATAGCCTCTAGGAGGGCGGACTGGGTCCTGGGGCTGGCCCGGTTTATCTCATCGGCCAGGACCACCTGGGCCATAATGGGCCCTGGTCGGAACTCAAAGTCCCCCGTCTTCTGGTTGTAGATGGAGGCCCCCGTGACGTCCGTAGGCAGGAGGTCAGGGGTGAACTGGATGCGCCGGAAGGTACAGCCGGTGGAGCGGGCCAGGCTGCGGGCCAACATGGTCTTGCCCACCCCCGGCACATCCTCGATGAGCAGGTGGCCGCCGCTCATAAGGGCGATGACCGCCCACTCCACCTCCCGCTCCTTCCCCACCATCACCCGTCCGATGTTGGCGATGATGCGCCCCGCCAGCTCCCTCGCCTCATCCATGACTCCTCCTCCACACCAGGGGGTAAAGGCCCGTACCTCCCTACTGCCCCCACATCGAGGTTCGGCTTCTGCGATTATATCATCCCCCGTAGGCCGGGCTAAGCTTCTCCCTATACACTTCCCCTAGATGGGCCATGCGCAAGTGGTGGTGCTTGCTGGTGGTCCTATTGGCAGCCGCGTGCGGGGGCAGCGTACCGCCAGCGCCCCCTTCCGCTGGGACGCCGCCCCTGCCTACCACTTACCCCTCGCCGCCGCCGGTGCCCACCCTGGAGGTTAGGGGGCCCATGCGTCAGGGGGCGGCCTTTCTGGTGGTCCTCTATCCTGCCCCCGCAGGCCCCCTGCAGGTCTCCTTCGCCCAGGCCACCTATCCCATGGCCCGTGAGGGCGACAAGGCCCTGGCCTACGTGCCCGTGCCCCCCGACTTGACCCCTGGCCTCTATATCCTGACGGTAGAGGCCAACCTCCTCCCTCTGGCCA
>FWWL01008453.1_pt1 | contig 13191 bp, 13 predicted proteins | sample 2228331 | NCBI WGS metagenome assembly FWWL01 (sample SAMEA103939775, study PRJEB20133) | metagenome | reverse complement strand
AATCCCGACCGGTTAATTCTCGGAACAGTGGCCGGTTAATTATTGGATTACCCGGCCGGTCGCGTCGGAATCTGCACCGCAGGTTCCGGGCGAGGAGTTCGGCAGCCTTCAGTGGTTCAGATGGGTTCATGTGGGGTTCCCGTTCCGGTTGGATCGGAAGGTCCCTTTTCGTGCCTCTTCTCCTGGGCTGACGGCGTGCCGCCGGTCAGATCTTCGGCTTGCGTCCGGCGCGCAGAGGCTGCGGGGCTGTGTCGCCTCGGCCGGGTTCGGCGAACATCTGCGCGATGGGGACGCCCAGCGTCAGCGCCAGCTTCTCGACGATGCCGATCGAGGGGTTCTCGATCCGCCGCTCCAGCCGGCTGACATAGGTCCGGTCGATGGCGCTATCGAGCGCCAGCTTCTCCTGCGACAGGCCGCGCTCGACCCGCAAACGTCTCATGTTCCAGGCAAGGAGTTCGCGCGCATCCACGCCGCGATGTCGACCGCAGCAAGGTCGATTTATCCACGGTAATTAGACCCATTATTAAACCTGACCTAAGTTTTCGGCCGTCTGCATGCCTGGCGAAGGTCGGATCCAGCGACGATTAAATCAGATGCCTATAGGCCCATGCTTCGATTGAGCGAACGATGGCGCCTGAGGATACATCCACATGATCCGGCAATCTCTATCCCGCTTCCTGATCTCAGCGAGCCTCTGCGTCGCGGCGACGGCGTCATCGGCTTTTCCCGATGCTGGGTTGCGCTTCCGCGACGACGGGGCCGCGACCCAGGCCAAGGGGTTGCAACAGCGTTTCCAGCAGCTCGGCGGCGAGCGCGGTGCCGATGGTCCAGCTCGGGCAGCTCGCTTGTCGGTCGAGGTTTCGCGCGTGGTCGGGCTTCTCGATCTGTCGCGCCCCGCCATCCCGAAGGCCGCGAATGTCTGTTCCGAGCTGCTCGGGCCCTGGTACTCGGCAGGACCGCCGCTTCTCGATACCAATGCGGCGCAGGTCGATGCCCGCACACGTGCGGCGCGTGGTTTGACCTTGGGCTGCTGGAACACGGTCAACGCGCATCTTCTGGCGAACAAGGACGTCATCGTCGCCGGTATGCTCGGCTGGATCGCGACCTGGTCCGCGAAAGAGGCGATCGGCGCGGCGCGAGGCTGGTGCACTGGCTATGGTGCACAGGACAATTGGTGGCCGCTGCGCAGCTTCTATCCGGATGACCTGATCAATGCCGTCATCGCCGGATGCACGGCCCGCGCCGGCGCCGTGCTGGCCAAGACGGCCGAGGCTCGGATCCAGACCGCGATCGCGGCGGCCGAACGCACCGATCGGACGCTGGAGGCGATGGTCGCGGCCAAATGGCTGCCGATGCCCGATCTGCGGATTGGCGACCCCGCGCTGGCCCGCACGATGAAGGAGCGCTACGAGGCCGCCGTCCTGCCGATCCGCCGTCAGGTGACCGACGAGATCGTCGAGAAGCTGGAAGAAGCCTATGGCGGCAAGACCGTCGCCGACAAGCTGATCCGCACAGCCCGACAGGCCTGCAACGAGGTCTGGTCGAAGACGCTGTTCTCCAGCCGGGACGACGGCATGCGTGCCATCGATGCCTCCTGCAAAAGCATGGAAGCCGCCTTCGTCAAGCGCGCCTGCAAGGCTGCGTTGGACAAGGCCGGCATCGAGACGCTCGGCGGGCCGAAGCTGATGGGTGTTCCGCGCGCGAATGGAACGCTCGGGCCGGTCGACTACAACACCATGGTCTGTGCCGCTGCCATCGACGGCTTTGCTGTCACGACCAGCACCCCCTGGTTCGGTTCGCCGTCCATCATGATCGGGCCAGCTCGCGGTGGGCCATCCGCGACGATGAAGCTGCGCAGGACGAGCCGCGAGGGTGGGATCGAGATCTGGGCGATCGGCGACCTCGAAGGCAAGATTCCCCTGACTACGGCATCGGATCTCGTCGGTTGCCTGGCAACGACCCTCGACCGCAACGATCCGACCCCGATCGTCCGGGGCTTAGGCTTTGCCACCGGCGCCGTGGTGACGCTCGCCGATCTCATGAGCGGAAGCAGCCTGACCACCTTCGCCTGCCGCGACGCCAAGCTGCGCTGGCTGGAGACCGCATCATGATGCGGTCGCCCATCCGCCTCATCGGCATCGCGGTGATATCGTCTTGCATACTGGCCGGCATCGGCCCGGTCATGGCCGACGTAACCGAACACCACGCCGATCGGGACGGCGCACTCGGCGTCGCGCGTGGAGCGGCAGCAGCTGAGATCCGCGCGGCCCTGACGGCGAAGACGCGAAGCTGCACGGGCATGGATTTTCAGCCCAGGCGCTGCTCGCTCGCCGACAACGCGCTCAGTGCTGATGTGCATTACGGCTCCGCCGCGAACCGGCGCCTCGCCTTCGTCTCGGTTCGCTGGCAATCGGATCCGACGGGCAACGCTATCGAGGCGAAGGGCCTCGTCTTCGTCGCGGTGGACGGCTTGTCGTTCCGCCTGCTCGGCGAGACCGAACTGATCGGCGAGAGCGTCAGCGACGTCATCTTCGAGGCGCAGCGAATCACCTATGCGACGGCTTATCTGCGATCGCGCGATTCTCGCGGCAATCCGACAGGCCGCAGGCGCTACGAGATTTCCCTCGAGGCAAACGGCATCGGTCCCACAACGATCCAGCGGACGGGCTTCGGCCAGACCGCCTCGGCTCAATCGCCACAGCGAGCCGACGATGCGCTCGAGCTCGTCAAAAGGCTCTACGAGGCGGGGGAAGACTATGCGGCGATATTCGGCAGGCGTTCCGCCGCGAACGCCATGCTGTCGCCCGGCCTCGCCAGGCTCGTGCATGAAGCGATGGCGCTGTCGCCGCGCTGCCCGATCTATGACGGCGATCCTCGCCTAGGCGGTGCGCAAGGTGCCGGCGGCCCGACGCGGATGCGTTACGCGCCCGACACCCGTCAGGATTCAACCGATCGACGCACGATCATCGTCACCGCCGGGCAGGCCGAGGCGCCCGATGCTGTCTCGCATACGCGCGTCGCCCTGATCCGGACACCGGCGGGATGGCGCATCGATGATCTCGTGGCGGAAGGCACGACCAGCTACAAAGCCGCCCTGCAGGCTGCCATCACGCGCTGCCGAAGAAGGGGGTGACGAAGTCGGCGACAGCAGCACAAATGGGCAGCGCCGTCGCCGGCGCCGCCCATCACGATGTTCGGGATCGCTCCTCGGCCGTCAGACGATCTCGCTCCAGTCGAAGTTCAACTTGTCGCGGGCGTCGACCGGCAGGGACTTGACCCAGGCGGCATCGGCCGTGACATGCCTCACGGTAGCCTGCATGTGCACGGGATCACCGACCACGCCGCGCAGGTTGATCAGCGCGACGACCTCGCGCTTCGTCGCGAGGCTCAGCCTGTTGTGCACCGGCCAGATCATGACCTGCACTGCTGCGAGGTAGCCGGCGAGGCGCGCGCCTTCCGCCGCGACCATCAGCTCGCTGGCATTCTCCGGACCGCGCTGGGCGAGCGCGATCAGCCGGTCGCTGGTCTCGAACATCTTGCGGGCGCGCGCCAGCAGCGGGTCGAGATCGGGGGCCGCCCTGGCGAAGCCGGCCCAGGTGGCGAGCTCGGTCTGGGCGAAGGTCGGCGCGCCGCCCCTGAGCGGCAGGCCGGCGACCAGGTCCCAGCGCGCGAGCGGCCAGGTCGAGAGACCCTGGCTCGAACCCTGCGGCGCGGAGGGCGCGGGCGGCAGCATCAGCTCCGGGACAGTGAAGGCGGCGCGCTTCCAGCGCAGGCGGCGCGCATGCGCCGCCTCCAGGCTCGCGACGTAGTCCGGCTCATGCCGGGGATGCAGCGCACCGGTCTTCTCAGCGAGCGCCAGCTTCGCCTCCGCCTGATCGAGATCGTCCGCCGGCCAGGCCGCGACGAGCGCCACGAGGGAGAGGCTCATGATCTGCAGCCCGGCGCAGGCCAGCTCGCCCTGCTCGTCTCCGAGCTCGCGGGCGAGGCTCAGCCTGAACTCCTCGTTCTGGAGGGCCTTGGCGTGGCGCGCCGCCGCCTTCAGGTCGATCGCCTGGCGACGGAAGGCCACCAGCTCGTCGAGGCTCGGATCGTCACTGCCGGCGATCGCCGTCACCAGCATGATCGGATCCTGCAGCGCGCCGGTGTCGTGCTCGTGCGGGAGCTGCCCGCCCAGCGGGGCGAGCGAGCGCCCGCTGCCCTGGTCATTCCTGGTCATGTCTTGGAACTTTCTGTTGGGGTTAGGACCATCTGGCCGCACGTCCCCTCCGTCCCCGGAATCGAACGAGGCGCCGTTCCAGGGCGCCTCGTCGTCGTGATGGTCCGCGCCGTGGTCTCCGCGCCGCCCGTCAGACGATCGGGATCCAGTCGGGCTCCAGCTCCAGCGTCGATCCGAGCCTGAAGGCCTTGGCGATCCAGTTGGCCTCGGAGACGAGGTGCCGGATAGTCGCCTGCTGGTGCAGTGGATCGCGGCGGCAGGCGCGCTCGTTGACCAGTTCGACCAGCCTGAGCTTGGCCTGCGCATCCGCCGAGTAGCGCATCGCCGGCCAGATCGCGGCCCGTGCCGCCGCGAGATAGGCCAGGATGCGGGCGCCCTCCGCCCCGCGCCGCAGCTCGGACGCGTCTTCGGCGCGGCTGTCGGCCAACGCATCGAGCCGGTCGGCGATGGCGATCATCCGCACGAAGCGATCGACGCAGTCCGAGATCGTCGGATAGGTATCGGTGAAGGCGGCCCAGCGCGCGACCTGCGCGTCGTCGAGCGAGGCGTCGCCGCCCGCCAGCGGCACCGTGTCGACGAGGTCGAGGCGCGAGAGCGGCCAGTTGGCGAGACCGCGGTCATCTGGCGAGGGCGGCGGCGGAGCCGGCGGCACGATCAGCTCGCCGACCGCGAAGGCGGCGCGGTGCAGCCGGATGCGGGCAGCGTCGTCGACCGAGAACATCGCCGCCATCCCGTACTCGGACTCTCCACTGCGCAGGCGCGTCTCGTGGGCGAGCGCCCGCTTGGCGTCGGCCTCCGTGACCGTGTCGACCGGCCAGATCGCGACCATGGCGGTGCAGCTCAACGCCACGATCCTGAGCCCGATCCTGGCCAGCCGCGCCTCATTGGTCTGGTCGAGGCTGTAAGGCAGACGGTCCGCCTCGTCCTCGCAGCGCTTCGCCTCGCGGGCGAACAGCGCGAGATCGGGCCGGCTGTCGCGGAAGGCGACGAGCTCGCCGAGCGAGGGATCCTCGCCGATCGCATCCGTCATCCGCGCGAGCGGGTCGCGGATCGGCCCGAGCGGGCCGCCGCCTCCGTCCTGCCCATCACCGGTCAGCGGCGCGAGGCCGCGATCCTGATTGTTCTTGGTCATATTGGGAACCTGTTCATCGGGGTTACAGCCATCCCGGCTGCGCCTTCCCTCCGTTCTCGGAAACAACGAAGGCGCCGCGATGCGAGGCGCCTTCGTCATCCTGGATCTATTGCAGTTTCGGTTACGAGGGTCTCACGCGGCCGCGGCATTGATGGAGGCGCCGCGCCGCGAGCAAGCCAGTTCCTCGAGCCACTCGGCGGCAAGCGCGGCAAACACGATGACGGCGTGCAAGCGCGCCAAAGGAAGCTCGTCGGCGACGCTGAGCGCCGAACGGCGAAGATCCCTACCGTTGCCGACCAGTCCTGCGAACAAGACGACGCGGGCGAGATCTGCCGTCGCTAGCAGAAGCAAACCCTGACGGGAGCGCTCGAGCTGATCGAGTTCGGCAGCATCGACTTCGTAGGCCTCGATATGCCGCGCGATACTGTCGGCGCGATCGATCAGGCTCCCTGCATCTTCGACGAGTCCACCGAGCACCAGCTGCCCACGCAGCCAGGCGATCAGACTGAGCCCCTGCTCCAGCCCGGCCACCGCGGGCTCGTCATGACGAACATAGTCGATGTCTGGAACGGAGGCCGGCTCCAGTCTCAGGCGCTCGCCCCGGTCGGGTTGATCGGCATGATCGAACGCGAAGGCCCGCTTCGCGGCATTGACGAAGCGGGCACCGTCTTTATCGCGAGCAGCCAGAAGCACGTCCCGGCCCATGCGAGCCCGCGCGCTGATGTCCGCCGTGGTCCGCGGCGGCAGGAGCGCCACGGCCACGGTCGCAGCCGCATTGAGCGCGGAGAGCGCCAGGAGCTGGCTGAGGCCGAAGGCGACTTCGGCAGGTTCCGAGGTCTCTGCGAGCGCGAGGAAGCGCTTGACCTCCTCGGCAAAGCCGAGCGCAGGGGCGGCCGCGCCGGCAACGACGAAGGGCGTTGCGGCGAAGGTGGCATGAGCGTCCTCATGGCCCTTCGGGCATCGAAGGTGGCGCCGGAGGCCCGTCAGCTCATCCATGATCGGGCGGATGGTCGGCTCGAAGCGGATTTCGGCGAGTGAAGCGATCGTGGTGGTGTTCATCTTGTCCTGTTTCCCAGGGGGCACAGCGTCCTTGCTGCGCTTTCTCCTCGGTTCCGGAATCGAAAGAGGCGCCCCAGGGCGCCTCCCATGTCTTGCTCGATGTCCAACGCCGGATGATGTGTCGGCGTTCCGCGGCCACCCAATCGGCGGCCGATGGCGAGCCGATTACCCCCGGCAGGCTGTTGCGGTTGGTCCTATGGCAGCCAGTTCTCAACCTTCAGTTCCCGAACGCGGCTGAACTCACTGATATTGGCCGTCACCAATGTCTTGCCCAGCGTGCGGGCATGGGCCGCGATCAGCAGGTCGTTGGGACCGATCGGCGTGCCAGCCGCTTCCAGTTCTGCGCGGATACCGGCATATTCAGCGTCGGCAGGCACATCGAAAGGCAAAACCTCGACGCCCTCCAGGATGGCCTCGATCTGACGCAACAGCCTCGGCGATCCCTTCTTGGCACATCCGAACCGCAGCTCGGCAGCCGTCACGATGCTGGCGCAAACGGCCTCGCCGCCGACCTCGGCGATGCGCCTGGCGACGACGCCGTGCGGATTGCGCGCCAGTTCGGACAGGATATTCGTGTCCAGCATGTAGCGCGTCACAGATCGACGTCCTTCAGCGGCAGGAGCCCGGCATCGATGTCCGGGAAATCGTCCTCCGGCCCGAGCGGTTCCAGCGCAGCCAGGATCTCAAGCAGGTTCTTCTTACTGACGGGCTCGATGATGAGCCTGTCCCCCTCCCGGTGGATCAGCACGCGCTCGCCGGGAAGCTCGAACTCGACCGGGATGCGGACGGCCTGGCTGCGGTTGTTACGGAAGAGCTTGGCCTCCCTGGGCTTGGGCGTGAAAGCGGGTTGCGCCATGGCGGCCTCCTTTTGCATATGCTTTTGTATATGCCAAAACCCACGCAAAATCCAGCTGGGATTGCACCAGCCGGGATTGCGAGAACCAGCATCCCGCATGGCGATCACCGCAGCGATGCTCGCCGAGGTAAGGCAGCGCGTTCTGCTGCGGGGGCTCACCGGCGAACAGGGCTACTCTCGAACGGACCATGTGGCGGCACACATGCGTCCTGCCTCACGGCCAACCAGCGCTCGATCGCCGCGAGTTGCACGAGGCGAGCGCCATCATCCCGATTACCCTCCGCGCGCAGCCGCTCGGTCTCGGCGAGCGCCTTTGGCAGTGTGAGCCAAGGCACCTCCTGCGGGGTCGTAAGCCGATCGCGCAGCCAGGCCTCGCCCTGCCGGAGCGCCTCCTCGGGCATATGCTGCGGTGCATGCTCGAGCATCAGCCGGTTGGAGAAGGCCTTGAGCCGCTCGTCGCCGAAGAGTGTCTCTGCGAAGCGGTAGCGCTGGTCCCAGCCGATTTCATGCCAGCGTCGCATGTTGATCTCGTCCTGGCGCGAGATGAACGTCTCGTAGAGTCTCCCCTCCGGCCAGGGCGACGGCTCCCGGTCGGCATAGCGCTCGGCGAGCACCTTGCGGAACCGGACATGGAAGGCCTCATCCGACATGACACGGTCGGCGCGCTCACGCAGGACAGTCTCGTCGGGCGCATGCGGCGAGAGGGCATGGCCTGCGTCCGCGAACAGCAACAACGCCGGCTGGGCGTTGGTCTTGATGCTCCGGAATGGGCGCCGGCCTTTCACAGCGAACAGGGCGGCTATGTCGGCCTCAGGACAGGCAAGATAGGTCTCGGGATCGACTGAGAGGTCCGCGACGACCCAAGCCGACGGATTCGTCGGGGACACCATGATGCCGGTGACCGGGATGGGTCCCCCGACGCCGTTATGAAGGACGAGGATTTTCTCCTCGCGCAGCATCGCGGCCGGAGCGTCCTTCCGGGCGTTTGCGATGAGCAGAGCGAACAACTCCGGCGCCCGCTCGCGCAGCAGCCTCATCAGCGCCAGCGTCGCCCTGACGTCGGCGAGCGCGTCATGGGCGGCAGCCTCGGCGAAGTCGAGACCGTTCGCCCGGCACAGCGGCCCGAGCCTGTAGCTCGGCTTGCCGTCGACGGCCGGCACCGTCACGGCCTCCGGCCGGAGCGCCGCGATCGCGCGCGCCATGACCAGGACGTCGGCCCGGCCATTGCCCGGGCGCTGCGTCAGATACGGCGGATGCAGCGTGGTGAACAGCGCGTGGCGCAGGTGCTCCTCGTCGAAGTGGAGGCCGTTGTAGGCCACCATCGTCGCCGGCGACCAGGCTGCGAGCTTCACCGCGATCTGCTCCATCATCCGGAGATGGGAGAGATTGGCGCCATCGAGATCATCCGGCGCAACGCCCGTGACGAGCATCGCCGAAGGCGAAGGCACGATATGGGTCGGTGGACGGCAGCGCAGCTCGAGCTCCTCGACGATGTCGAGGTTCTCGTCGCAACGCAGGAAGGCGGCCTGGACGGGCACGTTCCATCGGGGATCGATGCCGGTGGTCTCGAGGTCATACAGGATGTAGGTCATGCCCCGAACCTCAATGCTTCGAGCCGCTGCCGGGGCCGTTCGCGACCGGCCTCTTGCTCAACATGACGCCGAGCGACAGCGCGTCGTAATGCATCGCCATCTCGACCATGATCGCGATACGGGAGCGCCGATCTTCATCATGGTCGAACGAAAGGGTCTCGTAGATGGCGATTTTGAGGTTCAGCTCCTCCTCGCTCCGCGCCGGCGCCTCGGCCAATCGTAGCGCGAAATGCCGCGCCAGCAGCCTGGCGCCCTCGGCGAGCTGGCGGCCGTTTAGCCCGCCGCAATCGGCATGGACGCGATCGCCATCGGCTTCGAGCAGGAGGGCATGCGCATAGGCCTCCTGCCAGGCCTGGTGGAGTTGATCGGGGCGGGTATCGAGCTGATAGACCTTTTGGTAGCGGCGCAGATCGGCATGGTCCGGGCGGGCATTGTCACCGCCGGGAGGCATCGTGGTGCTGGTCATCGGGGATTCCGTCGTGGGACGTGTCAAGGCCCGAGACGGCTTTCCTCTCTACGAGGTCGGCACAGGCTCTCGGGGGTTCCTCATTATGAAGTTCCGCCCATTTTTCGTCCGCAGAATACCGCGATACGGCCTCGCTGGACTTGCTGTCGTGTCGTCGCCCGCTCCCCTATCTCGAGATGAGTTCTGTCATGCCGCGGCAGCACTTGGCGCCGGCCGATCCGTAGCAGAGATCACCGAAGGCCTTCCGGGGTCCAGGTCGGGAAGCCGCCCCACATCGAGAATGCGCCTGCTCGGGAATTCCAAGCGAGTCGGAACGACCCACAAGTGCTAGCGTCAGCAGCGTCAGCGCCACGCCAGCCTCTCGCCCTCGCTGACGCTGCTGACGCTAACCTGCGCTGGTTTCGGTTCCGAACCGTGTCGAAACCGATCGCAAAGCCAGGATCCGGGTGCCGGAGCGCCCCCTCCGAAAATCAACCATCTCGATGCCGTTGGCGGCAAGGAGCGCTTCTTTGGCCCGCAGTCTACGTGACAGGTGGTGGGCAGCGCCCGGCAGGGTTCGTTTCGCGCCGACCTCGTCCCGAAAGAACAGGAGGAGAGCTTCAAGCAGCTTGCTGGCCGTGCTCTCGAACACACGGGTTTCCTTGATATAGCGCACCACCATCTCAACCACAGGATCGTGGTCGAGGAGATCGTCGTTCTGCGCCCGCTGGTTGGCCTCCAGGGCTTTCTGGAAGCTTCCGACCTGCCAGCGGAAAGTCTCGGCGGCCGCCGCCAGCAGGATGAAATCGACAAGACGATGATCGATGTCGACCGTCATCGTCGGCAGCCGCTTCAGGGCGTGAGCGAGCATGTCGAGCAATGCGCCGAGGATTTTAGGGCGCTCCCGCTCGAAGGTTTTCAGCAGTTCCTTCATCGGCCGCCGCGACTTGAGCTTCGGCAGGCGGATCGTGATGGCCCTGCTCGACAAATCGGCGCGGCCGATAACCGGCTCGATGGCGGTGAGTATCACCGGCGCATGAGCCGCGATGATGACCTGACCGGTATTGGTGTTGAATTTTCGCGTCCTGTAGCTGCCACCGGTCGAGATCCGGCACAGGGCGTCGGATTCCTTGGCACCGATCGAAGAGAGGTTGTCGAAAACGCTGAGATAGGTCTTGCTCGACGCGATGAAGAGGTTCTCCTCCCCCTGCGGCAGCCCGCTTGGGTCTTCGTTCTGAGGATCGATCAGCCGCATGATGAAGCATGCGGTTTCGGTCTTGGCGGTACCATGACCTCCGTTGATCTGGAGAACCGGAAAGGGCAGCCCCGACACCATGCAGCCGATCATGAACGAGACGACCAGCTGGAAGTCGTCGTCCTTGGGAACATTCACGTATCGCTGCAGGAGATCGATCGAGCCGCCACTCGCGGGCGCAGGCAGAGGCGCCATGTTGGCGGTCTTTTCGAAGCGGACCGGCGGATTCGAGGTCAGACGCCAGCCATGCTCGTCGATTTCGACATAGCGCCCCTCCTGATCGCAGAGATCGAGGTAGATGTTGCCGGCATGCTCACACCACCGACGCCCGAGCCCTCCAGCCGGCGCCCTGGCGGATTTCCGCTCCAGATAGCGCCAGACGGCATTCACCGGAGCCGAACCCGTCAGCCGTTGCGTGTCGCGATCGAAGAGCTCGTGCAGCACGTCCGAGGTCCTCGCCGACGAGGCCTGCCAGGCTTCCCCGCGAGACAGCCCCTTCAGGAAGACATAGCCTTGACCGTTATGGCTGAAGACACCGAGATGCTCATCGGCAAGCCTTCTCAAACGATCGATATCCTTCTCGGGCGGCTTTCCGGCGAGCAGCAGCAGCTCGAACGGCGCCCATTCCCGAGGCATCGTTTTTTCGGGCGGTCGGGGCTGATGCGGCTCCCGACTTTCTCGCCGCCCACCCGGAAAGACGATCAGATTTGGCGGTGACGGGCGATGCTCAACACCATCTTTGTCGTTGTCGTCGCCCTCGTCAGCCATGGATCGCAGTTCCTGCTACAGAGATAATCGCTCGTCACATCGCGAATCACGATGTTTGATATATACCACAAACAATGAATGAGACTTCGATGCCCAAGGATGCGGGACGGCAGGATGGCGTGGTCGGGGCGGATAACTGGCTTAAGCTCGCGGATGCAGCCTCCCTCGAGGTGGCGCAAGCAACTCATGGCGACAAGGAAAGCGCACTCGCATCCGAAGCGACGCGACACGGCATCTCGCCCCAAACCTTGCGCCGCCTTCTGGCCGGCCGGCAGTTCCTGGATCGCCTGATCCAGACCGAACCAGGCCTGGCCCAGGCTCTGCGCACCAGCAGCTTTGCCGCAGTTGAGGTGATCGCGCGCTGGAGCCGCTGGGATAAGGCCGGAGCGGCTCAAGCCGCCCGCAAGCTGCTCGCCGACAAGACGAGTGTCCGGCAGCTGGCCACAGCAGAACGGGAAGCCCGTCGTCAGCACGGACGGACCGGCATCAAGCGCTTGCCGTCCGATGTGGCGACGCATATCGCCGCTGCTGTCGCCGAAGCAGCGGCGAACTTCTTGGAGCGCGACCTGACCATCGTCTGGACGTCTCATACATATCGCAGCGCCCTTCAGAAACGCTCCGAACCAGGCTTCTTCAAGCACTTGCGGGAACGGTTTCGCGCCGGACCGTCCTCGATATCCCTCGTCTTGAGCTCCGGCTCACCTGCGGAGAAGGATATTGCGGTGATCATTGTCACCAGTGAGCCCAGGCTGCATGCGTTTTCAGCGCTATCCCAGCTGGCTGGCCTTTCCTGCGTGGGCTTCGAGGGATTGTTCGTCACTTTCGATCCGGGCCTGTCGGACTGGCTGGACGCGCTCGCGCGCGCATTCGCCCCAGCGCCGATCGCCGCATTGTCACTGGCTCCCGACCTCCTGCTCGGCCTCGCCGGCGACGGAATCGTCTGATCCCGGCGCTGCAATTTCCCTCGGAACATCCGGTCACGAGTGGGAAACTGAACTCAGTGTGGGGTGATGCTGATTATAGAGCTTGACATGATGTTGGAAATGTACCACAAGAAACATGCTTTCGACGCGATCGAAGCCGCAGCACGGACCGGGATCGACCCTAGCAAGTCGAGACTGGCGCAGCCCGCAGCCGTGTGATGGGCCAGACGTGTTGCCTCCCCCGGGGAGGCGAAGGGCAACTCCCACCGGGCCCATGAAAGCATGCCCGGTGTGAGCCTCGAGGGGTCGCTGCGGCCCGGAGCACGACGAGGTATATGCAAACGCAGCCGCGCACTGCGCGCGCCGGGCCCTTCCCGGAAGTCAAAGACGCGAACAGGATGCAGTGATCCTGTCGCGGTTGGTGCGGGTCCATGAAGCCGATCCGCATCATCGGACTCGCAGGCGGACATTTTCAGGCTGGCAGTCGCCGGCTGGAGAGGTTTGCCGGGTCCGATGCCTGTTTCACGACGACCAAAGCTAGAGCGAGAAAGCGGAAAACCGCAGCCGCACTCTGCCACGGCTGTGTCAGTCGCCGTACCCTCTCCCACGGCTGAGTTGGGGCGGCCTACGGGTTGCAGCGGGCCGTACACCGCTACCGAGGCTGGGGCTTCTACCCGAGGCGCTGGGACCTGCGGAGTTTGCACGAGCTGCGCTGCTGGCCCTGCCATCTACGCCCGGGACTGCCTTCCCCCCAGCTTGGCTCAGGGTGCTGCCGGCCTGCACCACAGGCTCGAGGTCTGCGCCGACGTCGCTGACGATCACAGCCGGCATGGCCATCGAGATGTCCCTTATGATGTCAAACGGCGCGCAATATTGCCCCCCGATCGGCGTCCAATCTTGACCCCTTGATGGGCTGAGGCGGTGAGGAGGCGGCGCGACGGAGCT
>FWWL01008452.1_pt1 | contig 13193 bp, 9 predicted proteins | sample 2228331 | NCBI WGS metagenome assembly FWWL01 (sample SAMEA103939775, study PRJEB20133) | metagenome | reverse complement strand
CGCCTAATCCAAGCCATGGCTTGGATTAGGCGAATCGAGCAATCTAGGTTATAGTTTGAATTCCAAAAAAGCAAAGCGTTGAGGCGAACTTTGATTCCTCCTGCAAGAATTAAAATATAAAACAGACAATTCTTTTCTTCTACTCATAACTCAATATCTTCTTTAAAATTTCTTCTATTATTTTAGGGTTGGCGCTTCCTCTAGTTTTTGCCATTAACTTTCCTTTTAAAAACTGCAAAGCCTCAACTTTGCCTTTTTTATAGTCAGCAACTGCTTTGGGATTTTCAGCTACTACTTCATTTGCAATTTTTTCAAGCTCTCTGGGATCTGAAATCTGCTCCAATCCAAGATCGCGCACAATAGTTTCAGGATCTGCTCCGGTTTCAAACATTTTTTGCAAAATATCTTTTGCTGCACGACTTGAAATCTTTCCGCAATGAATCAAATAGATAAGATGAGAAAATTTCTCTGGAGTAATTAAAATGTCCGAAATTGAAGCAGTTTTTGATATTAAAATTCCGCGAAGATCTGATGTTAGGTAGTTAAATAACAATCGCACAAGCTCTTTTTGCGCATGAATATGGCCAATATCAAATGCTTTTAATTCTGAAACAGCATTCTCAAAAAAATTACAATATTCTGGTTCATTTACTAAAAGTTCTGCTTCTTTTGGGGAAAGTTCATATTCTTGCTGAATTCTCAAACGTTTCTGCCAGGGAAGTTCCGGAATCTCACGTTCTAATTTTTCCAGATCAAATTTAGTAAGATCAAGCGGTGGAAGATCTGGTTCTGGAAAATAGCGGTAATCCTGAGCCTCTTCTTTCCATCTCTGGCTATAGGTTTTCTTTTTCAAATCATCCCAGCCGCGCGTCTCCTGCACTATTTTTTTACCAGATTCTAAAATTTCAATATGTCTTCCAATCTCATATCTAATTGCTTCCTCTAGTGCCCGAAAAGAATTTAAGTTTTTTACTTCAACTTTTGTTCCTAATTTACCATTTTTTGCAACTGATACATTTGCCTCAAGGCGCATCTGCCCCTTTTCCATATCAGCATCAGAAACTTGCAAATATCTTAACAAAAGCTGAAGTTCTTGAGCAAAAGCTCTAGCTTCCTCCGGGGAATGCATATCCGGCTCTGTAACCAATTCCATTAATGGAACTCCTGCACGATTAAAATCCACCAATGAATAATTTGCTTCTTCAGGATGAATATTTTTGCCAGTATCTTCTTCTAAATGAATCCGGCGAATTCGCACATTATTTAACATTCCACCAGTTGCAAGCGGTAGATCGTATTGAGAAATCTGATATCCTTTTGGAAGATCGGGATAAAAATAATTTTTCCTGTCAAATTTTGAAATTTTTGAAATAGTTGAGCCAAGCGCCAATCCTATTTTCAATACTGCTTCAACTGCCTGTCGATTAATGACCGGAAGAGTTCCGGGATGACCAGTGCAGATCGGACAAATATTTAGATTCGGATGAGTTTCAAGAGGATCGTTTAAACAATCACAGAACATCTTTGTCCTGGTCTTTAGTTCTGCATGGATCTCCAAGCCGATTGTAGGAATATACTCTGCCATTATAGCGCTTAATTTATCTGGCAGCAGGAGTTGTAGTTGGAGATGCTGTAGGAGTTGATTGTTGCTGAAGAGGTGTTGTATTTTGTGGTATTCTTCCTTCAATGAAAGCTACAATCGGGCTGGTTGGTTCTATATATGTCCAAAACACTATTTTATCTTTCATAAAGTAAATGGGCTCAGCAGGTTCCCAAACAGCTCTTTTAAAATAATCAATTGATAACTGACCATCTTGAGATCTCTGGATTAAAACAGCATTAGTCATAGCAGGAATTGGAAACCAGCGCATCTTTCCAAAATAAATCTCGCCCGTCTGAAGATAAACTGCAACATATTTTTTCTGACCATACTTTTCTGCCAGCTTCATTCCAAAAAAAGCTGCAGATAATCCTAATAAAATAGCGACTAAGATAAATGTAATTTGCTCTTTGTTAAGTTTTGGCATATAGCGTTCTTATTATAAATTAAAAAATAAAACCCGCAAGATATAGGTATCTTGCGGGAAAAAATTATACAAAAAGGGGCACTCCTTTCTTCCCGCGAGCAAAAATATATGCATTATTAAGATCAGAGCGAGAAATCAGCTTCCACCAAGGATAACGTTCTCTAAGCGCTCTTTCGATGCAAAGAAAAACCTGCCGAACTTCATGATTAGCACTCCATTTGGTTCGCTGCCAATTGCAAAATTCCCATTGTCTAAGATTTGAGGACATCAAAAAACCAACATTATTCCCAAGAGCAAGAACGTATTGTCGGAGCTGCACAGGCACCCTCAAAGCCTCCAATTCTGCTTCAAGTTTACGATTGGCTGAATATACCTGATTGAAGAAAAGATCTAGCTCAGAAGGTGCTGGTTTATCATAATGGTAGAATCCTAGTCTTGTTGTAAGATAGGTTCTAAGATGTGTAGAAAGAGATTGACGCTGAAGATCTCTCCAACTACGAAAAGACATCACACCAACAAACGGCAAACTAATAATCTCAAATTCACGCGGAAGCTTATCATATTCTCCCCTTGGAAATTCTGAAATATTTTCAGCAAGTATCCCAAGAAGCTGCTCAGAAAATGTATAAGGATCTTTAGGGTCTGATTTTAGGATTGCAAATGGTGCTTGGTATGCTTTGCTTTTTAACAACCATTCAAAATAGCTAATCTCAAGATAGTTCCTTGTCATCTTATCCCATTGCGTTGGCTGATAATGTCTAATAAATTGATCTGCTGCGTTTTTTGACGCTTCATTAATTATCAATTCAGCCAGAGCAATGTTTTCAGGAGTATTATCAAGTAAAAGATGCTTCAGAACGCTGGGCAATGCTTCTCCTGAGACAGAAAATCCAACAGAAGTAAGAGTTGAGGCAGGAAGAAGATTTCCTAAAACATCAAAGGTCTCACCAACAATTCCAGTCTCAAGCTCTTTTGGATTTTGCAAAAAGTATTCATTATTGCTCCAGTATTTTCTAAGAAATTCCGGAAATAATCCCAGTAACTCCTTGTATCTGCTAAAAGAAAGATCAATGACTTCTCGAATCTTTTTAGAATCAGCACCAAAAATCTCCAACTCTTCTGCAATCGGGTAAACTGTGCTGCTTCCAAAATCAACATATCTGGTAGAAAGTCCGATCTGCGCTACTCCTGGTCTGGCCCAGGCAAGTGATTTTACTGCAAGAATTGAAATCTGTTCAAAACCAAACCAGATAGTTGCCATCCTTGCAATTGAACTATGACCATATTTATCAAGCCAAATTCTAAGAAACTTTCTTGCTTTCTCTGACTGATTGAGCATAGCAATTACCTTTTCATCCTGTTTGATTCCATTGATAAACATCTCTACAATCTGAGATGCCTGGGAAGAATAAGAATAAAACTCATCAATGCTTTTAATGTTATTTGACCTCAAGAAAGCAAGCTCATCACCATCAAACTTTTCTCTAACCTCATTTAATTCTGCAGCAAGCAGTTGAGGAAGAAATTGATCAACAAATACTCCTCTAATACCCCTCTTATTTTTCAGCCTTGAGAACATCGAAAAAAGCGTTGCCTGAACATTTGGAGGAAGGTTCCTGACGAGAAATACTCTATTGTTTGCATTTGAGAAAAAGCATTCCAGAATCCTCAATTCCAGTTGACTCCAGCTATATCCAAGAGGAGAATTAAGAAATTCTCTTGCCAGTTCTATTACTTTCTGAGGATACTGATGAGGGTACTTCCCCATCTCTTTCACCTCCTTAAGAACTAATCCTATCCTAACCCAAGATAGAGTTGCAATGCAAATCTTTTTTAAGCTAGAATGCTTTTTGTGAAAAAATATAGAAAAATTTCATTTCAAGATCCTGATTATCCCCAGCTACTAAAGGAAATTCAGAACTTTCCTGAAGCGCTTTGGGTAATGGGAGAATTAAGACCAGATGAAAAATCAATTGCAATTGTAGGAACTAGAAAACCTACTAATTACGGAGTTGAAGCAGCAAAATTTTTCTCAAAAGAACTTTCAAGATACGGTTTTACAATAGTAAGCGGTCTTGCATTTGGAATTGACAAAACTGCTCATGAAGCTTGTCTTGAAGTTGGTGGAAGAACAGTTGCCGTAATTGCTTCAGGAATAGATAGAATTACTCCAAAAAGCCACCAGCTACTTGGATTAAAAATTATTGAAAAAGGAGGGGCAATAGTTTCGGAATTTGGACCAGGAAATGAAGCTCATCCTGGTTTGTTTCCAAGGAGAAATCGGATTATCAGCGGACTTTGCATTGGAGTGCTTGTAGTTGAGGCGCCAGAAACATCAGGTGCTTTAATTACAGCACAATATGCACTAGAACAAAATCGCGAAGTATTTGTAGTGCCAGGATCAATCTTTTCTCCTAATTTTTACGGCTCACATAAACTCATCAAAGAAGGTGCAACGCTGGTCACAAAACCAGAAGAAATAATGGAGGCTTTCGGATATAAAGTTATTCAAACAAAATTCAAGTCAGAAATCAATTATAAAAATCTTAAGCCAGAAGAGATTGCAATTATTAAATGTTTGAAAGAAAATGATGGAATAACAATTGAAGAGTTATCAGAACGAACTAAACTTTCAACCCAAAAACTAAGCGTATACTTGACATTTTTGGAGATGGCGCGTTACATTCGCAAAGAAAACGAGAAAATATTTATAAATCAATGAATTTAGTTATAGTTGAAAGCCCAACTAAAGCAAAAACTATCTCCAGATTTTTGGGAGAAGATTTTGTCATAAAATCTTCAAATGGCCATGTCAGAGATCTTCCTAAATCAAAACTTGGTGTAGATATAGAAAATAACTTTAAACCAAATTATGTGATACTTGAGAAAGCAAGAAAAATTTTGTCAGAACTATCTAAAGATGCAAAGAAGGCAAAAAAAATTATCTTAGCAACAGATGAAGATAGAGAAGGAGAAGCAATAGCATGGCACCTGATAGAAGCTCTTGATCTTAAAAACTTAAAAACAAATCCAAATATTGAGCGAATTGTTTTTCATGAAATAACTGAAAGAGCAATAAAAGAGGCTCTTGAGAATCCTCGCAATATTAATTTTAATTTGGTGAATTCCCAACAAGCAAGAAGAGTTCTTGATCGCCTAGTAGGATATGAACTCTCACCATTTTTGTGGAGGAAAATTCATTACGGGCTGTCTGCAGGAAGAGTACAGTCAGCAGCGCTGCGTCTAATAGTGGAAAGAGAAAGGGAAAGGGAAGCATTTAAAGCTCAAGAATACTTTACAATTTTGGCTCTGCTCAAAAAGCAAAATAGTTCTGAAATATTTGAGGCTTGGTTGGTTAAAATTGATGAGAAAGAAATTCCAAAACCTGGAATTCTAAAAAAGGAAGAGGCAGAAGAGATAATTAAAAATTTGGCCGCTGCTGATTTTCAGGTAGAAAAAATTACAAAAAGAGAAAGTTATCGTAAACCACTACCGCCATTTACCACAAGCACACTTCAACAAGCTGCCTGGAAGATGCTAAGATTTTCAGCAAAAAAGACAATGCTAATTGCTCAGCAGCTTTATGAAAATGGCTACATCACCTATATGCGTACTGACTCAACTAACCTATCGAAAGAATCTTTGGAGCTTGCGAAAAAATTCATTGAGCAAAATTTTGGCAAAGACTATATACTCTCTCAACCAAGAGTATTTGTCACAAAAAGCAAACTTGCCCAAGAAGCTCATGAGGCAATAAGACCCACTGACCCAAATAGAACTCCTGAAGATCTTAAAAAAGAACTTTCTTTGCAACAAACTAAACTATATGAGCTTATCTGGAGAAGATTTCTTGCAACTCAAATGCCAGAAGCCGTGCTGATCCAAACCACAGTTGAGATTTCAGCAAAACTCCAAAATCCTAAATATAAAAATATCAAACTTCGCTCCTCGGCACAGAGCATAAAATTTGATGGTTTTCTCAAAATCTGGGAAACAAAAATTGAAGAAAAATTTTTGCCGGAACTTATTGAGGGTGAAAAATTGGCTCTTGCAAAATTACAACTTGAAAAACATCTTACAGAACCTCCGAGTCGCTATACTGACGCAACTTTGGTAAAAACGCTTGAAGAATACGGTATAGGAAGACCTTCAACTTATGCTCCAACAATCTCAATTCTTGAAATGAGAAATTATGTTGAGCGCGATGAAAGAAAGGCATTAAAGCCAACCGGAATTGGAATCATAGTCACTGAACTTTTAGAAAAGCATTTTCCAGAAATAGTAGACTACAAATTTACTGCAAAAATTGAAGATGAACTGGATGAAATTGCTCAAGGAAAACTCAAATGGCAAGAAGTTGTTAAAGAAGTATACGAGCCATTTCATCAAAATCTTCTAATTAAAGAAAAAGAAATAACAAGAAAAGAAGCAACGGAAAGGCCATCAAATGAAATATGCGAAAGCTGCGGCAGACAAATGATGATAAAATATGGACGCTTCGGACCATTCCTTACTTGCAGCATGTGGCCGGAATGCAAAAACAAAAAGAAAATACCCCGGCAAAGTCTTGGAATTAAATGTCCAAATTGCAAAGAAGGAGAGGTTGTAATAAGACGAACAAGATCAAAAAAAAGAATATTTTATGGATGCTCTCGCTGGCCGGAATGCGATTTTAAATCTTGGAAAAAGCCTAAAACAGAAGATGAAGAATCTTGAAAAAAATGGCATGCAGTAAGATAATTCTTGCGGAATGCCTGAAGGCAATATAGAAAAACTGTTAAATGAACTAGAAAGGATTATTTCTGAAAATTCAGACCGCTATGATAAGGAGGCGGTAAAATTAGCTTTTCTTAGAGCTGAAAAATGCCATCGGGGGCAAAAAAGAAAAAGCGGAGAGCCTTATATTGCCCATCCGTTAAGATCAGCAATTACAGTTGCAAATTTTAAAATTGATACACCAACGCTACAGGCTGCACTTTTACACGATGTTGTAGAAGATACACCCTGCAGTCTTGAAAAAATAAAAGAAGAATTTGGAGAAGATGTCGCTTTTTTAGTAAATGGAGTTACAAAATTAGGACATGTAAAATATCGGGGAGTCGAAGAGGTTGAAAACCTCAGAAGAATGATGTTAGCAGTTGCAGAAGATATTAGAGTCATACTTGTAAAATTAGCTGACCGCCTGGATAATATGAGAACACTCAATGCTGTGCCTCAAGAAAAACAACATAGGATTGCGTTAGAGACCTTAGATCTTTATGCGCCAATTGCTCATCGTTTGGGCATTGGAGAACTTGCAGGAGAACTGGAGGATCTTGCCTTTCCTTATGTTTACCCGAAAGAGTACAAGTGGTTGATTGAAAATGTTAAAGAAAGATATGAAGAAAGAAAGCGCTATCTTGAATCTCTTTTACCGATTCTTGAAAAAGCGTTAAAAGAGGCTGGGATCAATATTTACTCAATTCATTCTAGAGCCAAACACTACTATAGCTTATACAAGAAACTACTGCGAAAGGATATGAATCTTGAAACAATCTATGATCTGGTTGCGTTGCGGGTGATAGTTGAAAGTATTGAGGAATGTTACGCAGCGCTTGGAATTGTGCACTCAATTTGGAAGCCACTTCCTGGAAGGATCAAAGACTATATTGCGCTTCCAAAGCCAAACGGGTATCGTTCTATACATACTACTGTCTTTGGGCCCGGCGGTAAAATCATTGAAGTTCAAATTAGAACAAAAGAAATGCATGAAGAAGCTGAAAGAGGAATAGCGGCGCATTGGCACTATACAGAAACAAAAACTGGAAAAATGCGAGCACAAGATATACCAAAAGAATTTGCCTGGGTAAAACAGCTTCAAAGATGGCAAGAAGAGCATCAGATCACATCCGAATTTATTGATTCTCTTAAAATTGATTTTTTCAAGGATCGTATTTTCGTAATTACCCCCAAAGGAGATGTAATTGATTTACCCGAGGGTTCCACGCCGGTTGATTTTGCATATCAAATTCACACACAAATAGGTAATCAATGCTCGGGAGCTCGAGTTAATGGACAAATTGTACCGCTTAATTATCGGCTCAATTCCGGAGATGTAGTAGAGATTCTTATTCAAAAAAATAAAATGCCATCTCAAGACTGGCTTGAATTTGTAAAAACTTCATTTGCAAAAAATAAAATACGCGAGGCTTTAAAAAAGAAAATGGGTCTTTCCAAAAAACCTTCCGAAAAGAAAGAACAAGAGGTACAATTTAGAATAACTGTCAAAGATAGAGTGGGCTTGATTCAAGACATTTCAAAAGTCTTTGCCTCTGCAAAAATCAATATCAATGATTTTACAACTGAAACTAGGGGCGATTATCCAGTAATTGCTTTAAGCTGCAAATTAAAAGACCCTCAAAAAGCAAATGAGCTTGCTTTAAAAATCCGCTCAATCAAAAATGTTGAAGCAGTAAGTTTTAAGTTAAAAGCGCCTTGATAAAAATTAAAAAATAGATGCGTCTTTTCCGACAATTTTTTTAATAATTACTTCAAGTTCTTCAGGAGAATGATAAGTTATTGCAATCTCGCCTCTATCTCCACGACTTCTTACTGAAACTTTGGTTCCTAGCGCCTCTTCTAATTTCAATCTAAGATCTCTGGTAATTGGATCTTCTGAGCTAACAAGTTGTGGCTGAATAGATTCTGCTGGTATATTGCGTCTTTTTAGGTTTTTTCTTCCGATCTCTGCCATTGCTTCGCGAACTGTCAGGTTTTTGGAAACAATAAGCTCCAAAAGAGCTTTTTGATCAAATATGTTTGAAATTGTAAGTAAAATCCTGGCATGACCTTCTGTTATTTTTCCTTCTTCAAGCGCCTTTTGAACTTCCGGCGGAAGTGATAGAAGTCGCATCGTATTTGCAACCCACTCTCTAGATTTTCCGATTCTTAATGCAATTTCTCTTTGTGAAAGACCGAATTCATCAGCCAACCTAACAAAGGCTCTTGCCCGCTCTATCGGATTTAAATCTTCTCTTTGAAGATTTTCAATTAAAGCAATTTCGAGTTTGACTCTTTCATCATCTCCCTGTCGAACAATAGCAGGCACGGTAGAAAGACCAACCAATTTGGCTGCCATCAATCTGCGCTCTCCTGCAATCAATTGATATTCAGTTGTAAACCCTGAAGGAGTTTGAATTTCCTGACGTGATACAATTAGGGGCTCTAAAATGCCGTATTCTCTGATGGAATTTGCAAGTTCCTTCAAGGATTCCTGATCAAAGTCTTTGCGCGGCTGATAGGGATTTGGTTTAATTTTTTCTATCTCAATATAGAAAATTGACTGCTGCATCTCCTTCATCCTATGCAAAGATCTAATATTTTTCAAGCAAAATAAAACCCCGGGAAACCGGGGTCTATATTTTTTTACTTAGCGGGTTTAGTCTGCTGCTGTTGCTGTTTCATTTCTAAATATAACCTTAAGGCATAAGGGATGAATGAATTAGCATCTACTCCATTATTCTGAAGTATGTTAAGCAGTGCTACCAAATCTCTTAAATTAAGATAAATCGAGTGCTGCTCGAGAAATTGTTCAAAAGCAACCCCGCCGTCAATATAATCTTGCCAGTCTGTCTGAGAAACTTGGAACGCAGTAATAATTCCATCTGGCCAAAATAAAGTAACAAAGACATAACTTGCAGGGAGATTGGAAAAAGTCAACTTAAAAAGACTAAGAAGTAGCCTACGGTAAAGCTTAAGATCCTTATCCTTGACATTTAAAGAATCATATATAGCTGGCTGACCGCCTTGAACATTTAAGATATGCACAAGATATGAAACATGCAATGATGCGGCGCGATTCTTGGTTTCAATATTGAACGGATAACCAATACCAGAAACTTGCCAACTACTCTTCTCCTCACTAGTTCTAGCATCATTTACAATTTTAATAATTGAAATAACCTTCTCCCAGGGTGTGGATCCTGTAACATTTCCAGTAATCTCATCAGTAGCTTGAACTGAAGGCCGTTTTGGAACAATAGCACTGCAGCCACTTGTTGCAAAAACAGCAATAAGTACCAATGAAATAAAAGCAGTAGTGCTACTTCTCATTTCTCCCACCCCCTTTTTCTTTTTTTCCGTCTTGATCCTTCAAGAAAAGAAACAGGAAAGAAAAAATTGCAGCTGCTGTAACTGCAACTCCAGCTACCAAAAATTCCCATCCTGTCTTAACCTCTGCTAAATTAAGGTTATATAACCAAACAACAGCAGCTATTACAAGAATAATCACCAAAACATCAATTAACCAACGAATTACTGTAATGGATGAACTCTTATATCCCGAAAGTTGCCCAAAATCTAATTTTTGGTGCTGAATACGAATATTTGGTTGCCAAGATCTGATACCACGAACAATTGTCTTAACAAATGCTACAGAAATTTCTGCAAGTAGTGCGGCAAAAACTGACAAAAATATCACCTGTTCCTGAGTATAGTGAGGAATACCACCAGAGATTACTCCTTTCAGCCTCTCAAAATAATCAAGGATCCAAAAACCAAAAATAGTATAAAGTAAAACAAATATTGCAAAAGGCAACCTGTTGCAAATTGCAATCAGCATTTTCTTAATCAGCTTCAGCAAACCAGTCAGTATAACTTTAATTACTGCGCTAAATTTGTTCTTTTTGCCAACAACAAAAATGCCAATTGTTTTTCGATATTTAACAGCAAAAAAGATAATAGATAACGGCACCAAAAATGCCAGGATAATAATCAATGCTGCAATAAAATAGTTAGCTTGAACTTCATATCCTATTGCTAATGCCCAAGAAAGAAACCAAAATGCAATACCTAGAATTACCAGGGAAAAACCAAGAAGAATCTTCTGTGCCATCTTCTCACCTCCTTATTCAAAGAACTTTATCTGAACACAGACTAAATCCGAAAATAAACATTGTCAAGAAAAATACCCCGCATCTTTGGTATCCAAAAATGCGGGGTTAGAATTTTATGCACTAAGTAAGAAAGGGGGATTCAAACCTCAAATCTTCTGGTAATGCATCAGAACTAGAAGGAGGAATGAGTTTAATAGAGAAATAAAGTTCTTCTAACTCCTTACCAACAATCTCTTCTTTTTCTTCAAGAATTCTTGCAACTCTCTTAAGTTCATCAATATTCTTTGAAAGAAGTCTATAAACATCAGCATATGCTTGCCCCAAAATAATACAGGCTTTATACCCAGCATCACCAGGCTGATTCTCTCTATCCCTACCATAGACTTTTTCTAGTAATGGATTTTGAGAAACACTAGAAATCGCAACAAGATAGTTACCAATCTCATAGTATTTTCTTTCTTCTTGAGAAGAACACTTATATGGTCCCATACCACAAACTCCAGCCATATACGCAGCCTGCATGGCTGCTATTGCAAAATCTCCACCTACCCCAGGTCCAGTGCTACCATAAAGCAGCCTTTCTGCAACATAACTTCCAAGAGCAATCCTTAAATCAATTGCCAAATGTTCCTGAAATTGCGGGTCCCTTTCATCTTCAGGAACCCAAGCAAGCCTACCATAACTATCTCCTCTAGGAATGCAAGAAAGATGGGTAGGAAGTAGAGGTCTGGAATGGATCTTGCCTTGAGACTCTACATCATAAGAGAAATACTTCATTGCCACAAAGTGACCAGCCTCATGTCCGGAAGTCTTCTCTTTTTGCCTTCTAGATACCAAATCCACCCGCTTAAGTCCAAACATAATTGAATTCATCGCATCAGAAAAGTCCTGCCAAGTAGGAAGATCCGGATCTTCCTTAGAAAATCCTGCTTCAACAGGAGTAATCTCTCCGCGTAGCAGTCTCCTTCTCTTCCTAGAATGGTACTGCCGCGCCTTCTTACAAATGTGCATAATGTCTGCAGGAGAAAGACCAACAAATGCCCGAGCAAGCATTCTGCGAAATTCCGAAGTATTTCGCCCAGGAGCATAACGGTCAAGATACAAATCGAGAACATCCTCTCTCTCAACTGCACCTGGCATCACAAAATGGATATGATCTTCAAATCTACCGGCGCGAGTTAGCGCAGGATCCAAAATACCTGGACGGTTTGTTGCGCCCATAAACAGGATCCTACCGCGCCTTACCGCAACAGGCTTAAGTCGCAAATAAATTGTATCTCCTGCACGAAGAGGAATTCTCCAACCAAAAATAGGTACCTTAATTGATTGAGGAGCGCCCAAAACATCCATAAACCAATTGAGTGGCTGGAGCCATTTTCCGGAGATTCTAACTGGAATAATAAAGAGAGCATCAATTAGCGCATTGATTTGGCTTCTAATAAAAGTAGAAATCCACGGAGGAGTCTCCATACCATCCATCCATGTAAGAAAAGCATAGATTGCCATTGGTCCCATAAAACCCCAACCGCCTGGAAACTGAGGAAGAACATTCGAAATATCAATCCAACTTTGCGACTTCTTTTTCCGACCAGCTGCTACAGTCCTATAAGACGGATAGTCGGGAGCAAGACCGCAAGGAGTTATTGCGCCAGCAAAACCATATTCTAATGCTTCTGCAAGAGAAGAAACATATGATTGTTCTCTAATTAATCCTCCTCTACGAAAACCAATAATATCTATCTCATCAATGAAGATAAAAACAAATGGGTAGACCTTCAAAAACCTATTCGCCATCCAACGAACAAACAAAACTGTAAGAATATCCACACCCAAAAATGTAGCAATAAATGCAGAAGCAGGAGCAACAATAATAGGAGAAGACAAAGAAGCTGCAGCTGCTGTTGCAAACATAGTCTTACCTACTCCGGGAGGTCCAATCAGAAGCACCCCCCTCGGAGGATCTCCTCTAGGATCAATTAATTCCTCAAGAATCATCTTAAGCTCACTTACTGCAACTTTCTGCCCCCTAACATCTTCCATTCTCACCTGCATCTTAGCAGATCCGGGCTTTAAAAACTTAATCTGAATAAGGGCCATAAAAATAAATGGTCCGTAAAGAAGCATGAAGTTCATAGGAATAAAGATAAGCCCGACTCCCATCTGGAATGCAATCTGGAAAATCAAGATTTTTGTTTCTAGGGGCAGCGGCTCAAAAACAAGAGTATAAATCCACCAAAGAATATAGAATACAACTGCCAAAATTAAAATCTTTCCCCAAACAACTCTTCGATGA
>FWWL01008451.1_pt1 | contig 13196 bp, 11 predicted proteins | sample 2228331 | NCBI WGS metagenome assembly FWWL01 (sample SAMEA103939775, study PRJEB20133) | metagenome | reverse complement strand
GCAACACATTCCTCTGCCAGATCAGGATTCCCCAGCAAACGGGCCGCGTACAGATACAACCCGTTGCTGTAACGGTCGTAAATGGCCGTCAGGCTGTTCATCTCGAAGCGCCTGGCCCCTTCCAGCAAACGAAACTCTTCATTCATCACTCATCAATTATGACGCCAATCCGTCTAAGGAGTTACGGCTTTCTCGGTTTTGCAGTACAATTCCTCTCATCCGATTTCAAAACAGCCTCATAACAGGTAGTCATGGTGAACCAATCCACCCTTCCCCAACCAATCTGGTGCGAACAACTGCGCGTCCACGTCTACGAAACCGACCTGAACAATCGCTGGAAGCCGGCGGCCTTCTTTCATGCCATGGAAGAAGCCGCCGCCAACCACGCCCGCAATCTGGGATTTGATTATCCCGATATGATGGCACAGGGAATGATCTGGGTACTTTCCCGTCTAAAAATCCGCTTCGATGACTTTCCCACCATTCCCGAAAAGATCGTCTTGCAAACGTTTCCACGCGGCATTCAACAAAAAATCTTCTTCACTCGCGATTTTTTGTTCACCTCCGCCTCCGGCAAGCGGCTGGCTGTGGCTACCTCAGCCTGGCTGCTGATTGACCCCTACAAACGTCGCATGTTGCTACCCAACAATTTGCCCGGCAGCCTGCCCCTCAACGAGGGTTTAAGTACCCTGAACGAAACCCTCGAAAAAATTGCCCTGCCCGCCGAAATGACCGCAGTTCTCACCCGTCAGGCCGGTTACAGTGATCTTGACCTGATGAATCACGTCAACAACGCCCGCTATGTGGAATGGATTTGTGACTGCTTTCCGCCTGAGCACTACCGCCAGTACCAGCCGGCCTGGCTGCAAATCAACTACAATCACGAGGTTCTGCCGGGCGCAGATGTGACTCTGGCTGCGGGTCTGCGCTCAAGCGAACCGTTGGTTCACGTCATTTCCGGCAATCTCAACAGCGGCGATACGCGCGCTTTCGAAGCAGAAATCGGCTGGCGGAAACTCCGCCAGCCCGCATAAGCCAAACTTCGATTTTTTCCACCCCTCAACGCGGGTCTACGACCCGCCCGGCAAACAACACCGTGCCGCTTTGCTGATCCTCAATGAAAAACAGGAAGGGGCGGTCAATGGTCAGTTCCACCTCATCCATCGGCATGGCCTTTAATTCCATGATCACCGCCGTGGCTGCCGCGGCTTCGGTGCCTTCTTCGTTGACATCCACATAGGCTTTATGCACCACATCCGAGATGAATAAATCCTTGCGGCCAGTCATTCCGGAAAAATCCGCCAACGCTCGGTCAAATGCTGCCGGCATGCCCATCTCCGCCAGTGTCTGGCTCAGGTTGAAGCTGGTTTCCATCTTGAACTTGGGCATGGCCAACCTGACCGCCGCCAATGAGATATTCGAGCGGATTTCTTCCAGCATTTGGGGAGTGAGGGACTTTTCCACCTCTTCGAACTTGCCCTCATCCGGCACTACAATCAGCATGCCCATGGCGCTGTCACGGTAGGGTAAACGCACCACCGAGTAGTTTTTACCCCGCAGGTAAAGCAAGTCTTTCGCCAGATTCATCATCGGCACATTGACTTCACTGCCATCCAACAGGGTAAAGGACGCCTCACGCGTCGCTTCTTTGTCGAAAGGATACACCCACGCGCCTTTGAAATAGATGGCGTTGACCAGCGCCAGCCGCGTCATCGGGTTCAGCACACCCTCGGCGATCAAATCCTTGATTTTCTCTTTGGTTTGATCCTCCACCCAGGCATTGATTTGCTGACGGGCGGTTTCCGGCTGGTTGTAATCCACGCGGTACATGCCTGCCCCGTAATTTTCCGCCAGCAAGTCCAAAAATTCGGGCAAAAAATCAAACCCTTCTTGCCCCCACAGCGAATTGGCAATGTTCAACTGAAACGGCTGTTCATCCGCCTGGCCCGGTTTCTGCTCCACAGGGCGCAGGTTCAAATCCAGCATGTTGAAGGCCGGGTGCAATTGACCCTGCGGCAGTGAAAACCGCAGCGTTTCTGCCATTTGCCGCTCGGTCTCGCCCCGCGCGCCGGCGTAAGTCATCGCCAGCGCCAGCGAAATGCTATACGGCGAGTAGAACAGGTTGCCGGGTTTTTCGGCTAAACGCTGGTAGAGATCCAGCGCAAAAGCGGCGTTACCGCTGACCAGTTCACGCAAGGCCACATCTCCGCTGAGCGGCGCAGTGTTGCGCGGCCGAGAAGAAATCAACAGCGCTTCTTCTTCATCCATACCACTCTCCTCAGGGGTTGGCTGAGCGGTTGGCTGGGGCGGCACGCCTGTTGCCGCCGGTGCACAAGCGCTCAGGATCAACACCACCATCAACAGTCCAATCCATATTTTCCTTGGGGAAATCATATCATCCTCCTTGTCCAATCGCCAAAAGGACTTTTGACAAAATTATGACGATAGAGAGGGCCGATTAGTTCCTCCCCATGTCAAACTTTCAGGCTATGTCAAGGGCAACGAGCGCTTTGTTGGTACGATTTTTGTAAATTTTTTGTAAGGTTTTTTGCCTCAAACAGACGCCAAAACGGACGATAATCAAAAGAAGTGTCCTTTCTCATGAATGGAGGTTTGACCCGTTAAGCCAATTCTCTGCTCTTCAGGCGATTGCTTCCTATGACGCTGCGCAGCCGCATTCTGCTTTTTTCCATACTTGCGGGGGGGATTTCCATCCTCAGCCTGATTTTGGTTTCCAACCTGCTCTTCCTGAACCAGTATCGAACATTAGAGGAAAATTTACTGAAGGACGACCTCAACCGATTAAGGGCTGCTCTCGAACGCGATCTGACTTTTCTCAGCAGCGTCGCCGCTGATTGGGGTTACTGGGACGAAACATACCTCTTTATCAAAGGACGCAACCCGGCCTTTCCAAAGGAAAATCTGACCCCCACCACTTTCCAAGGTCTGGGGGTGGATGTCATGCTGTTTTATGACACCAATTTACATCGCGTGGCCGGTTTTTCCATCAACCCGTTCACCCTCCATCCCATTCCACTGCCGCCGGACATGGATGGACAACTCTTCCAAAGCCTGCTGGGTACACTGCCGCCTTCGGCCCAGTTTGAGCAAAAGGGGCTGCTCTCCACCCAATTTGGGCCGCTCCTCTTCGCCAGCCGCGCCATTATGCGCAACGATGCCATCGGTCAGCCGGCCGGCCTGATCGTCATCGGACGCTACCTGAATGACCTGCGGGTGGCTGAGTGGGAAAACACAACCCATGTTTCCATCCAAATCAGCCCCGTTCACGATCCCCAACTTCCTGCCGAATACCGCACAGCCCTGAACGATCTGCTGATCTTCGGCAGCGAGGCCGGCATCGTCCGCTTTCCGGAAGCAAACAGCAGCCAATTGATCACCGGCTACACCCTGTTCCAAACCGCCCGCGGTGAGAATTACCTTATCGCTCAAATCAGCAAAATTCCGGTCGTGTACAACACCGGCTTGAACAATTTCCGCTACTTTCTTTTGTTCATTGGCATTTTGTCGGTGGTAATGGGCGGTTTGTCCTGGTTCTTCTTCAGCCGTGCCCTCACCTCCCGTTTGTTCGCCATCATTCATGCCATCAACCGGTTTCGCCAAACCCGCGATTTTTCGATTACCATTCCCGCCCGCGGCAGAGACGAACTCGGCCAGTTGGGGCTGGCGCTCAGCCAGATGATTGGCGATTTGGGGCGCTACCACAACGCGCTGGCAGCCTCCGAACGCCAATACCGCGAAATGCTGCAAAAAATGCAATTGATCGCTGTCATTCTCGATACCGAAGGCAAAATCATCTTCAGTAATGAATACTTCCTCAGGCTAACCGGCTGGAGCTGGCAGGAAGCGCTGCAAAGCGACTGGTTCACTTGCTTTGTCCTGCCCAGCGAGCGCGAGAAGCGCCGTACCCGCTATCTTCAACACATCCAAACGGAGAAGATAGAACACCAGCAGGAATCCTGGCTGCTTACCCGCAGCGGCGCTAAACGACTGATTGCCTGGAACAACACCTTCATCCGCAACCCGGACGGCTCGGTGGCCGGCATGGCGCACATTGGACAGGACATCACCGAAGCGCGTAAAAATGAGGAAGCCATCCGCCTGCATTTACAGGAGTCCCACGTATTGCTGGAACGCCTGAAAACGCTCCGGGAAATCGATTCCACCATTACCAGCCCCCATTCTTCCACCGAGAAAATGGAAATCATTTTGACCACCATCAAAAAGGCTCTCAAGGTGGATGCGGTCAACATCCTCACCGAAAGCGTGCCCGGCTACCTGCTGCCCTACGCCAGCCGCGGCTTCAACCTAGCCCAGATTATGCCGATTTCAACCCAATTCGAAATCAAGGAAGCCGAAGAAGCGCTTACCCGCGGTACTCCGCTGGTGATCAACCGCCTGGTCACCGGTGAACTCTCTCACTGGCTGACCAGCCGCTTCAGCGGTTTTGTTCCCTACCAGTTTTACGCGGCTGCCCCCATGATGGTAAATGGTCAACGCTATGGCCTATTGGAAGTGTTTGCCCACAAGCCCTTCACTCCCTCCGATGAATGGCGTGAATTTTTCCAGACGCTCGCCTCTCAAACGGCCATTGCCTTGGATCACAATCAGAAGGTACAGGATATCCAGCGGGCCAACCGTGAAATGCTAGCAGCCTACCGTGCTACTATTGAAGGCTGGTCTGCCGCGCTCGAACTGCGCGACAAAGAAACGCAGGGTCATTCTGAACGAATGCTGGAACTGAATGAACGATTGGGGCGGCGCATGGGGTTGAACGAAAAGCAGTTGGAAGATTTGCGTTACGGCGTGCTGCTGCATGACATTGGCAAAATGGCCGTACCCGATGCCATCCTCAACAAACCCGGCCCGTTGAATGACGAAGAATGGGCAATCATGCGCCAGCATCCCCAATTTGCCTACGATTTACTCTCCAAAATTCCCTTTCTGAAAGGCGCCATGGATGTCATCTACTGCCACCACGAACGCTGGGATGGCAGCGGCTACCCGCGCGGCTTGAAGGGCGAGCAAATTCCTCTCTTCGCGCGCATTTTTGCGATTGTGGATGTGTGGGACGCCCTCACCCATGACCGCCCCTATCGTCAGGCGTGGAGCATGGAAAAAGCGTTGGCCTATTTACAGGAACAGGCCGGCATTCAGTTCGATCCGCAAGTCGTCGAAAACTTTGTGGCGCTGATTCGCGAGGATTACCTCTCGCCTCAAACCAATCCAGCGCCGCAAGAGCAAATCCGCGCCGCCAGCTGAGTAATACCAAAATATCCCCGAAAAGTGAAGAGCAGTTGTAAAGCGCCCGTCTCTTAACAAAGAATATAATATAAATCTAAATTATAAAAGGGCGAAAGAGAAACGGGAATGAGACTTCTAAAAGGCATCATCATTCTGATCCTTGTGGCGGCGATGTCCGCCTCGCCGAAAATCGGACAGGGCGATTTCTCTGCCGCCCAAACTTCTTTGGAATGGAATAAAAAGAGTCGCTTTTTGCGCTTTGGGGTGGATGATGGCTTGCTCAGTTCCACCGTTCTATCCGTTTTACAGGACCAGCGCGGCTATCTGTGGTTCACCACCAACAACGGACTCAGCAGGTATGATGGTTCTGGTTTTGTCAATTACCGAAGAGATGCCGACAATCCCAACAGTTTGAGTTCCAACAGCCTGCATGCTCTGATCGAGAGCCGGGATGGATTGCTATGGATTGGCGCCGATCCGGGCGGCTTGAACGTCTATGATCCGAAAACCGACCGGTTTTATGCCTACCGCCACGATCCAGAAAATCCGAACAGCCTGCCAGACGACAGTATTTGGGCCCTGATGGAAGACCGAGAGGGTCAAATTTGGATTGGAACACGCGGCGGTTTGAGCCGTTTCAATCGCGCCACCGAACAATTCACCCACTATCTGCCCGATCCGAACAATCCCGCGGCAATTGCAGCGCCGGTCATCAACCGTTTATACCAGGATCGCAGCGGCACGATTTGGGTAGCCACCCGGCAGGGATTACAACGGTACAACCCTGCCACGGATGACTTCACGCTGTTCCAGAATGATCCTCAAAACCCTGCCAGCCTCAGCCATAACAGCGTTTGGGCAATGCTGGAAGATCGCCAGGGCAACTTTTGGGTGGCAACGCGCGGTGGAGGTCTCAACCGCATGGATCGCGCCACAGGCGCATTTCAAGCCTATCGCCATGATCCCCTGGATGACAGCACGATTAGCGATGATAACCTTTGGTACCTTTACGAAGACCGCAACGGCGGAATTTGGATCAGCACCGAGAACGGCGGATTAAATCTGTTCGATCCGCGCAGCGAGTCCTTTATTCGCTTTCAACATAATCCCAACGATCCCTTCAGCATCAGCCACAATGATACCTATTGGATTACGGAAGATCGCTCTGGTTCGCTGTGGATTACCAGCCGTTATGGCGGCGTTAACCAGCTGGCGCCCGTCTTTCAACGCTTTGGCATCCTGCGCCACACTCCCGGCGACCGCAGCAGCCTTACTTCCAGCGATGTTTACTCCGTGCTAGCCGCGCCGGACGGCAGCCTGTGGATTGGAACGTTCGGCGGGGGATTGAATCAGTACGATCCTCGAACCGAAAGGATGCGCGTGTACCGGAACGACCCTGCCGATCCTTCCAGCCTTTCCAGCAACAAGATCTACAACATGCTGTTCGATCGCAAAGGAACATTGTGGATTGGCACATCCGGCGGTGGACTGAACCGCCTGGATGCCGGCAGTCGCCAATTTTTCGCTTACAAGCGCAATCTCGATGATCCCAACGCGCTGCGCACCAATTTTATCTTTTCGCTCGCCGAGGCGGCTGATGGGAAATTATGGCTCGGAACGCTGGGGTTTGGTTTGGACTTGTTTGACCCGGCCAGCGGCCAGGTTGTGGATCGTTTCACCCATGATTCGGGCAACCCCAACAGCCTCAGCGAGGATACCATTTATGACCTCGAAGTCAATCGCAACGGGCAGGTGTGGATTGCCACAGCGCGTGGCGGGGTCAACTTTTTCGATCCTGCCAAGCGCCACTTCACCCGCTTTGTTCACCAAAAAGACGATCCTGCCAGTATTGCCAGCGACACGGTGCATGCCCTGCTTTTAGAAGAGAAGGCGGATCGGCTGTGGGCTGCCACCGCCAGCGGATTGAGCCGGCTCGACCTGAATACGCTACAGTGGAAAAATTACACCTTCAAAGATGGCCTGCCCAGCGATACCCTGATGAGTATTGTGGCGGATGGCCGCGGCAACCTCTGGCTGGGGACTTCCGCAGGGCTCAGCCGCTTCAGGCCGGACGATGAGACTTTTCGAAACTACGATGTGAAGGACGGTCTACACGGCAATCAATTCACATTTGCTGCGGCGCGTAATCCAATGACGGGGATGTTGTACTTTGGCGGTCCAACCGGCCTGACCTACTTTGACCCAGCCGACTTGGCCGACAATCCCTACCTGCCGCAGGTTTTGCTCACGGGTTTGGAATTGTTTAATCAACCCATTCAACCGGGCAGCGCTGCGCTGCCGCAATCCATCTGGAGCCTGCCACAATTGACTCTGGAGCACGATCAAAATTCAGTGACTTTTCACTTTGCCAGCCTGAATTATCAAATCTCGTCCAAAAATCTCTTTCAATATAAGTTGGAAGGCTTTGACAAAGATTGGTCGCCACCCCGCGCCAACCGCGAAGCGACCTACACCAACTTACCCGCCGGAAAGTACACTTTTTTGGTTCGATCGTCCAACAATGATGGCGCATGGGGAGAAATCACCCAATTGCCGATTGAGGTTACCCCGCCCTGGTGGCAGACCTTGCCTTTTCAAATCGGACTTTTGCTCGTCATTGGAGCGGCAATTTATGCTGGTTTTCACCTGCGACTACGGCAGGTGCAAGCCGCCAATCGCAAACTGGAACAACGGGTTGCGGAACGCACTGCGGAATTAGAAACCGAGATCTTTCTGCGCAAGCAATATGAGCAGAGATTGCAGGAGCGCATTGAGCAAATTTCCACTTTGCAAAAAGAACTTCAACAACAAGCCATGCACGATGCCCTGACGGGATTACTCAACCGGCATCAATTTGATGAAATCGTAGCCGCCGAGTTGTCTCGCTCCGCGCGCGCCGGTCAACCGGTTTGTTTCCTTCTGATGGACTTGGATCATTTCAAGGAGATCAACGATTCCTACGGCCATCTTGCCGGAGATCAGGTTTTAATTCACACGGCGCAAATTCTCAAAAGCCAGATTCGTCAAAGCGATTACTGTTTTCGCTTTGGCGGGGAGGAATTTTTAGTGATCCTGCCGAATGTCAGTCTGCCCGAGGGGCTCAGCCGCGCCGAACAAATCCGCCTTGCGCTGGAGAGCAATCCCACCCCTTATAGGGGAATTTTCATCAGCGTTTCCACTTCGATGGGGTTGGCCGTCTATCCTCTGCACGGCGAAGATATTGATAATCTGCTAAGCAGATTGGATGAAGCTCTTTACCGGGCCAAACGCGATGGGCGCAATTGTACCCGGATTGCGGAGAGGGGTTCTCGAACAAGCGAGTAGCGTGGTGAGAAGATCGCTTAATCCTGCGCCAAACGCAAACGCGGCAGTTGGATCGGCTTGCGCGCGCACAGACTGACCCCCACCGCCAAGCGTAACGCCGCCGCCAGCAGGAGGGTAGCCGCCATGCCAACCCAGCCGGCAATCAGCGGGGCGAGCAGCCCGCACAATAATGCCGCCGCATTGTTGATCAAATTGAACCATGCCAGATGCGAAGGACGGTCGTTTGCCGGAATGCGCTCCAGCACGAAGTTAATCAGTCCGCCGGCAATCCATGCCCAACCAATCCCGCCAATCAGCGAATGCAGCAGGTAAATCCAGCGCTGGAAACTGTATGTAAACATGACCAGGGTTATGGTAACAATGATCAACCCCCAGCCGGTCATGCGTTGAAAACCCAGCCATTGCGAAAGCCGCCGGCTTTGCAGCGAGCCGATGAAATGAGCCACCCAGAACAGCGCGCTGGCCTGACTGATGGTCACATCACTCAGTTGCAGCACATTGACCTGATATTTCGGCACCACCGGCCCGATCAAGTACACCCCCAGTTGATACACGAAAATCAACGCCAGCAGCCTTCCAAAAGCCCCGCGCAGCACATCCAGCCGCAGCGCTTGCAGACGCAGCGCCCTGAGCGGCGCTTTTTCGGCAGCGCGGACTTCTTTGCTGATTCCGTCATGGTTTCCGTTGGATGGCGCTTCAGCCGCCGCTGCCGGTTTATCTGGCAGACGCACCAGCCACAGGTGCAGGGCGCTCATCATCGCCCCCACGGCGCCAATCGCAAACACAATTTGATATCCGGTGGCGAAAGGCGTTCGGTCAAGAATCACGCCCACCACCAGCGCGGTCAGCATGGTCGTGATCGAAAACAGCGCGTTGCGCACCCCGGCTACCTGACCGCGCCATTCGGGCGGCAATTGCAATCAGCGTGCCGGGGATGTTCATCAGCAGCGTGATCGCCAGAATGACCCATACCTGCGTTCCGGCCGGCAGCAATATCGGCAGCGGAATAAGCAAGAAGTAGAAGATGCGCATCGCCACCGCCGACCAGCGCGTAACCCGCGAAACCGGCTTGCGTTCCAGCAAACCGCCCGCCGGAAAGGTAAAAATCAGATTCATCAATGCCGGCGAAGCCGTCAGCAGCCCCAGTTGAAAGGCGCTGGCGCCTAACCGCGAGGCGTATACTCCCAAAAAGACCAGAATACTGCCATTGAGTAAACCCCACCAGGCAATATCGAGGTAAAGGTGCAAAAAATTTCGCCGGAGTTCTACCGGCACCGGCTGAGCCGGGCTAAAAATCCGTCTAAACAGGTTCATGATTGCCCGGCTGATTATATCAGAGAGATGGCCAATCCAGCCCTACAATTTTGTTGGGCTCATCCCCGTCAAGCCGTTCACCGCGGCGAAGCGGGCAACCGCGCGCACCAGCCCCACCAGCAATTGAACGGTACGCTCGATCATTGCCGGATCGCCCTCGAAGGGCTGCCGTTCCGAAGCCTGCGGGCGGCGGCGCACCACCCGCAGGTACGAGTTGAGTTCGAGCTGAACCGCCGCCACTCCCAGCCGCTGGGAGACAAAGCGCGTAATGGTTTCCTGCCGGCTGCCGTTGCCGCCGGTAAACGTGCGGTCAATATCCACCCGCGAAAGCCAGCCGCCACTTCCCCGAAAACCATAGTGATACAGAACCCTCAAAATCAGCCGGCGGCAATCCGGCGAAAGGCTGCGCCCCTGCATGGTGCCCAGCGCAATTCCAAAATCTCGGTAAGCCGCACAACCGTGCAGATCCAGCACGAAGTCAATATCGTACCGCCGGACAATTTCTCGCAGGGCTTGTTTGTAAGGCACATCCGGGTAGTAATTGGGGTCGGTGGCGGATTTTCGCCACGCATACAAAACGTGCGCCCCGCTCAGCTCGGCGCACAGACGCGCCATGCCGGCGGTAAAGTCGTCCTCTTCCTTCAATCGTCCATGGCGGGTGTGAGCTGCGCCATGCGGGGCAGAAACCAAAACCGGCAGACTGCCCGGCAGAAAACAAAATTCCCCCTCCCCGCGCCGGGGTGGAGACTTGTACTCCACCTCACTTTCCAGCGCCACCAGCCGATTCAGCCAGTCGTTCATGCGGCCGTCACGCCGGACAGCATCCCTCACACCCGCACATAGCGGGCCGCAACGCTGTAGCGGCGGCGGGTCGGCACGCCGCCCGCATCACAAAACAGTTTGACGCACAGGCTGGCTTCATCCTCGTCTTCGGCCTGCTGGAAGGCTTCTTTGCTCTTCCAGAACGAGATGATGTGCCACAGGGTCGGGTCGTCCTCGCTCTGCGCCAGCGTCGACTCGACCAGCCCGCGCGGCGGGTGACGGGTAACCTTTTCCTGATATGTCGTTTGCAGCGTGGTCCAGTTCTCGTGGCTGACATGACCGGAGAGAATGGTAACGTACATTTCAGCCTCCTTTCGCGGGCCATACTACCTTTGCCCAATTTCATTATACAAAATTGGGAAAGGAAAAACCTTAAACAACGGTAACGATGGATTGATCTAACTGAGAATGGTGTGGATGATCCCGTTGTGAAAATACCCTTTTAGAAACTCAACGAACACAATGGGTTACTTTGTTGTTCTTGGTATCACACAAAAGTTCTTCTCCATTCTCGCCATCTTTAAAATCACTCAAAATCAATTCAGATAGAGTCACACAGCGAAGTTTCAATGAGTCTAAAATTGAAAGAGCATTCGAAAATGTATCTAAATCCAGATGACGAACATGCAGGATGACAATGTCCCCATTCTGGACTTGTTGGATACGATTTTGGATTTTTCGAAAGGATGCTCCCCAGTTCGCCGACCAAAGAACCGGGTACAATCCCCGTTCGCAACACAAGTTGAGAAAAGAGCGACTGACGTCCCCAAAAGGCGGCCGTGCGAATCGAACGTGCGGAGATCCGTTCACAGACTCGTAAAGCGCATCCATCCACCGGTCGAAGTCATCCACCATCCGACGGGTTGACAAACTGGAAGGCGGCTCATGTGAATATCCATGATAGCCGATCTCATGTCCGCTATCCAGCAAATCTTCCCACACCAGCGGGTCTCTTTGCGTGGTGTTCAGCAGCGCTCGTCCGACCGGAAAGAAAGTTACCTTGACCAGTGGGCGTGTTTCCAGCAAATCTTTTAATTGGACAAGCGCTTCGAAATTGTAACAATCATCAAAAGTCAGCGCAATTGCTGGAACACGCCGATTACCATGCCAAATCACCGGCGGGGGACAAACGACATTCAAAATTGGCTTGGCAGCATTCCACATTCCATAGAAGAAGAATGCGCCGCTCAACTTGAGGAAATCTCTGCGTGAAATCTCTCCCGCCATTCACAGAATTCCCTTACCCAAAGTCCCAACCCGACTGAAATCAAAAAAAAACCTCTCTGCGTTTGTAAGAATTATATCATCTTTGATCGGCTTGCGGGTGTGCCCAATCGCCATCAATTTTGGCTCAAGCCATCTTCCACCTTGCTAACAAAAATTTGACCCTCCCGCAAAATCGAACCGAATGGCTATCGGCCGGTTTTCCCCGGCGAGCCGATCCGGCTGAGAATCAAGCCAATCAAACCGCCCAACAACGCATAAAACCCCCACGTCAACGGAGCAAGCGCAATGGCCAACGCCAGATCGTTGGTTAGCCGATTGACCGGAAACGCCAGATAACCGAGGGCAGCATAAGCTGGCTGAGTGCAGTACCACGGCCACGGAGCAAGCGGGTAGGTGATGTAAAAGGGCAAGCAGCGCCATGCCACCCCCAGCGCTACCCCCGATGCCAGCAACCCTGTCCCCAACCCCCACACGGCCCCGCGCTTGGCAGCCCGCAGCCAGCCGTTGAAGCGGGTTTCCTCTTGATTAGAGTTCCGTTGCGCTTCACCGCCAGAGGAATTGGAATGGGTTCGAGACGGCTGCCTCACCTGACCCTCACTCCCCATTAGAGTTCATCATCACCAGGAAAGCGGTTTTCCTTACCAGGCAAATTATTTTCACCCAACTCCCACGCATTCAAGTGTTTACCGCGATTATCAATGGTTCGCGAGCGCATCACAACGCCATTTTCAATTTTAATATGAAGCTCGCCCTCATACACGGAACCAAACCCCATGTGCACATATTGGATTAAACCACCCAGTGGCACTCTCAGAACACCGGTGAACCAATCCGCAAACAATGGCTCTTCTCCTTCCAACTTATAGACGCCATACACCCCTTTTAGATAGAGTCGTTCATCTTTGATTTCCCAAACGCCTACGTAATTTCTCCAGCAGGCAGTGGAGAGGAGCATAGGATCAATATCCGCTGCCTCCCTCTTGCTGAGCCGACGAATGCGTGGATGATTTTCTGGAATCGGTGGACAAAAAGTCATTGAAACCTTTTTGCCTTCCATAAACAGAACTTCAGGAAATTGAGCGGTCATCTTAAGATTCCTCCTCAAACTTAATTATAAGGCAGTTCAAATCTGATCATCTCAATTATCCAGACAACCTCTATTTTTCCAAACAAAACAAGACGCGATTCTCTGCAACAAACATAAAGCATGAAAAGCCACAAACATCCCACTTGCCCTTCCCATTGCA
>FWWL01002761.1_pt1 | contig 13196 bp, 15 predicted proteins | sample 2228331 | NCBI WGS metagenome assembly FWWL01 (sample SAMEA103939775, study PRJEB20133) | metagenome | reverse complement strand
AAAAACTTGACAAAATTAGTCTGCTTTTTTATAATGAAAACTGTGCTGTGTGACAGGAGATGATCTTATGGGCTACGCACGACCTGACGTCTTAGTCGAAACCGACTGGGTCGCAGAGCACATAAACGACCCCAGCGTGCGCATCGTCGAGTCCGATGAAGACGTGTTGCTCTACGAGCAGGGCCACATCCCCGGTGCTGTCAAGATCGATTGGTTCACGGATTTGCAGCATCCCCTCAGGCGCGACTTCCTCACCAAAGAGCAGTTCGAAAGACTCATGAGCGAACGGGGCATCTCCAACGACACGACCGTCGTCTTCTACGGCGATAAGCACAACTGGTACGCGGCCTATACGTTCTGGCTCTTTTGCTACTTCGGGCATGACGACAAGAGACTCAAGATCATGAACGGCGGGCGCAAGAAATGGATCGACGAGAAGCGTCCGCTCACCAAAGATCTGCCCAGCTACCCCAAGACCGTCTATCGCGCTAAAGACCCCGATGCTTCCATCCGTGCCTTCCGGGATGAGGTCTTCGCTCGATTGAATCGCCCTGGTTGTGTCTTGATCGACGTGCGCACCCCCAAGGAGTACACGGGCGAGTTGGTTCATATGCCCGAATACCCGCAAGAGGGCGCGCAGCGGGGCGGGCACATCCCCGGCGCGTTGAACATCCCCTGGGCCCAGGCCGTCAACCCCGACGACAGCACCTTCAGGCCCTACGAAGAACTGAAGAAGCTCTACGAGGGCTATGGGGTCACGCCTGATCGAGACGTCATCGCTTATTGTCGCATCGGGGAGCGCAGCTCCCACACCTGGTTTGTCTTGAAGTATCTGTTGGGCTATCCCAAGGTGAAGAACTACGACGGCTCGTGGACGGAATGGGGCAACTTGGTGAACGTGCCGATCAAGAAGGGGGCCGAGCCGTAGCGGTGGATCGTCAGGCTTACATCGAATTGCTCTTAGATCACTATGAGAACCCGCGCAACCGGGGAAGATTAGCAGCCCCCGACGCCCAAGCGACCTTGGGCAACCCCGGCTGTGGCGACCTCCTCACGATCTATCTCAAGATCAACGGCGACAGCCAGATCGCAGAGATCTCATTTGAGGGCGAGGGGTGCACCGTCAGCCAAGCTGTCGCTTCGATCCTCACGGAAAAGCTCACAGGGCAGTCTCTCTCCTATGCGGAGCATCTCACCCCTGATGACGTCACCGAGTGGGTGGGATATGAGGTGATGCTCTCCCGTCCGCGCTGCGCGCTCTTGGCGTTGAGCGCCCTAAAGCTCGCTCTTCGCAATTTGCCAAAAAGGCCGAGCTGAGCTATAGTAAGGGAGGGGAGGTGGCATGGTATGCTGCACGCCAAGACGCTCGCCGACTTGTTGACGGCGTTGCGGTTCTTCTGCGCGCTCTATTTGATCTGGCTTGGGCTGCAAGCAAATAGCCTGGAGGCCGCAATGCTCACGCTCTGGGTGGCTTGGGTGACCGATCTCATCGACGGGGCGATAGCGCGTCGCGATCCGCGCCAGATCCATACGTTCATGAGCGATCACGATCTGACGGCCGATATGACGCTCTCGTTTGGCTGCTGGTGCTACCTCGCCTTGAAGGGCTTCATCTCGCCTGCGGTGGCGCTGGGGTATATCGCCCTTGTGGTCCTTGCGCTGTGGTATTTCAAGGCGCTGCATCTGCGCTGGGCGGTGCAGGTGCCCCCGTATTTTGGGATGCTCCTCGTCGCGGTGACCCAGGTTCCCCACTATGGGGCGCTGCTGATCGGCTGGCTGCTCTTTGTCGTCATCGTGATCTGGCCGAGATTTTCGCGGAAGGTCGTACCGGAGTTCTTGTCGGGGATGCGCAACCTCTGGCGCACCCGGCGCTACTAGCGGATGAGCACGCTTGCGGGGAAGAGAATTGTCGCGGGCATCTGTGGCGGGATCGCCGCATACAAAGCGGCGCATATTGTCAGTCAGCTCGCGCAAGCCGGCGCCGATGTCAGGGTCATCATGACCAAGGCGGCCCGTCGGTTCATCACGCCCCTGACGTTTGAGGCCCTCTCTCATAACAAAGTACTTACAGATCTATGGGATGAGCCACTAGCGCACGTGCAGCTCGCTTATAGTGCTGATCTCTTCGTGCTCATGCCCGCGACGTATAATATTATTGGGAAGCTTGCCCAGGGGATCGCCGACGATCTGCTCACGACGACGCTCGCTGCTACTCGGGCTCCCGTCTTGGTGATCCCCGCCATGGAGTCGCAGATGTATACCAATCCCATCTTTCAAGAGAACAAGAGAAAGCTCGCTGAGCTGGGGTATCGCTTTATGGAGCCGGAGGCGGGGCACTTGGCCAGCGGGCGGTCGGGGATCGGGCGTTTTCCGTCTGAAGAGAAGATTCTCCAAGCTATCGAAGATATGCTCGCTGAGCGGGCTCTTTTGAAGGGGCATCGCGTCTTGGTGACGGCGGGGCCGACGCGCGAGATGCTCGACCCCATGCGCTGCATCACCAACAGGAGCTCGGGGAAGATGGGCTATGCTTTGGCTGAGCAAGCCCGCGACTTTGGGGCTGACGCGGTCTGTCTGATCTCCGGGCCGACGCAATTGGAGCCGCCTGTGGGGGTCGAGTGCATTCGTGTCGAGAGCGCCCAAGAGATGAGAGAAGCTGTCCTCAAGCGTTTTGCCCAGTTCGATCTGATTCTCATGGCGGCAGCGGTCGCTGACTGGCGACCAAAGAGATCTTCTCGTCAAAAGCTCAAAAAATCGGGGGCGCGAGAGCTGACCCTGGTCTTGGAGAAGACCCCAGATATTCTCTCCGAGCTGGGCCGGCGCAAGAAGAGCCATCAGATCTTAGTGGGCTTTGCGGCCGAGACCGAAAATCTTTTAGAGCACGCCCGCGAGAAGCTCACAGAGAAGAATTTAGATCTCGTTGTCGCTAACGATATCACGGCTGCGGGGGCAGGCCCAGAAGTCGAGACCAATATCGTTACGCTGCTCTATCGCAACGGGCGCAGCGAGACGCTGCCGTGCTTGCCCAAGCGCGAGGTCGCCAGAGAGATCCTACGACGCCTCGTCGAGTACTTGTAAGACTTCGCCCAGCACCTGCTCGAGGGACTTCCGCGTCACGTCGATCCAATGGACATCGGGCTCGCGCTTGAAGTACATAATCTGTCTTTTGGCGTACTCCCGCGTGTGCTTCTTTATGAGCCGTACGGCTTCGTCATAGGAGATCTTCCCGTCAAGATAGGCGAAGAGCTCTTCGTATCCAATAGTTCTGTAGGCGGGCATCTCCGGGGTCAGCTTGTTTCTTAGAGCTTTGACTTCTTCGAGCAGCCCCTGGGCCAGCATTCTCTCTACACGGGCGTTGATGCGCTCATACAAAGCTTTTCTGTCGATGGTCAGCCCGATCTTTGTGAACGTATACGGAAACGGGACTTTCGATTCCCTCTGCCAGCGCGAGATGGGGACTCCCGTCAGCTCATAGACTTCCAGCGCCCGTACCGTACGCATCTTGTCGTTGGGATGGATGCGCTGGGCAGCTTGGGGATCGATCTCTTCTAAGCGCCGACGTAGGAGCTGTTGAGGCTGGGATTCCAGACGGCGCCGTATCTGGGGATCGGCTTTTGGGCCGGCGAAGAACGTCCTGGTCAGCGCAGAGATATAGAGCGTGCTGCCGCCGACGACGATGGGCACTCTCCCTCGAGCGCGGATATCTTCCATGGCGTGGAGCACGTCGCGGCGGAATTGCATCACGTCGTAGCGCTCCGCGGGATCGAGAAAATCTATGAGATGATGAGGGACTCTCTGGCGAAGCGACAGAGGGGGTTTTGCTGTGCCCAGATTGAGATCTCTGTAGAGAGCGCGAGCGTCTGCGGAGATGATCTCGCCGTCTACGTGTTGGGCGAGCGCGACCGCGAGCTCGGATTTGCCCACGGCCGTCGGCCCTAAGATTATTATGGCAGATCGCTCACTCTTCACTCAGCAGGAGCTGTCTGAACTTTTGGAGCTCTTCTTTGCGCGTGGGGTGCTTCAGCTTTTCCAAAGCCTTGATCTCGATCTGGCGCACCCGTTCCCGCGTGATATTAAAAACCCTTGCTACGTCTTTGAGCGTGCGCGGGTGGCCGTCTTCGAGCCCGTAGCGCAGTTTGAGGATCTCCTTCTCTCGCTCGGTCAGCTGGTTGAGCGCCCGGTCCAGCTCTTCTACGAGGAACATGCGATAGGTCTCTTTGGTTGGGGAGAGGGCCTTCTTGTCCTCGATAAAATCCCCGAGGGTGTCTTCCTCGTCTTCGCCGATGGGGCGCTCCAACGAAGTTGTGTACTGCGAGACGTTCTCCACTTGCTTGATCTTCTCTTTGGGGATGCCCAGCTCATCGGAGAGGGCTTGCAGGTCTGGTGCCGACCCGTGCTCCTGCACATGCTCCTTCTTGACGCGTTGCAGCTCGCGCACCGTCTCGATCATGTGCACGGGGATACGAATCGTCCGGGACTGATCGGCGATAGCCCGGGTGATCGCCTGCCGGATCCACCAGGTCGCATAGGTGCTGAACTTATAGCCCTTGGTGTGATCGAATTTCTCAACGGCGCGTATCAGCCCTAAATTGCCCTCTTGGATGAGATCTAAGAATGAGAGCCCGCGCCCCATATATCGTTTAGCGATGGAGACGACCAGGCGAAGGTTCGCCGTGATGAGTTCATCTCGGGCGCACCTCTCCCCAGCGGCGACCCGGCTGGCTAACTCGACCTCTTGCTCGCGCGAGAGCAGGTTGATCTTGCCGATCTCTTGGAGGTACATCTTGACTGGGTCATGGGCCGCTTCCAGCTCGAGAGCCTCACCATCCTCCTCAAGCTCTTCGTCGGTCTCTTCTTCGAACTGCTCTTCGAGCTCTTCTTCGGAGAACTCGGGGATGTCATAGATCGCGGCATCGTCCGGCATGCCGTTGGACCCGAATTCCTGTTCCAACCCTCTGTTACTCACACGACCTCCTTCCCCCGTGGAGGAGTTGCATCAGCTCTCCTTGGAGTTGCCACACGCGTTTGTGGTCTCCCGCTCGCTCGGCTGCCCGCACCTCCTCGCGCAGTCGTGCGATCCGCTCCTCGACCCGTACTTGCCTCAGCCGGATCGGCGCTTCGGCCAGGGCCCGAGATCGGTCACTCTCCTTGAGGGGCGGCTGCATCAGGACGAGCCGCCGTACCCTCACCTGATCCTCGGTCGAAAGCCGCGCTACCAGCTCTTCGATCGTCCACCCTTCACCCAGTTCCCAGAGCGCTTGAGCGATCTCAGGGTACCGAGTAAAGTCCTGCACGTCCAGTCGCTCGCGCACCTGCTCCAAGGGGAGATCCCCCTGAAGCACAAAGTACAACACTTGTTCTTCCGGTCCCCACGCAGATCCCTCTGCGGTGGGCAGGGTCATTATACTCGCTCGTTTGCCCGTTTTCACGGCCCGTGCGACCTCTTCCTCCGGTAAGTTGAGCACCCGCCCAAGTTCCCGGATGATCTCATGGCGCACGGCAGCGCTGGTCAGCATCGGCAAGAACTCCCTCACATTCTGCAGGATCTTCTCTTTCCCTGCAACTGTGGTCACCGGGTGGTCTTCGAGCAGGCTCTGTAAGTAGAACTCATAGAAGGGGATCGCTTTTGTGAGAATCTGGAGGAAAGCCTCGCGCCCGTGGGCCCGCACGAAGCTATCCGGGTCGTGTTCTGGGGGCAGGAGAGCTACAGAGACCTCGAGATCGCAGTTGTGCAGGTTGGCCAAGCCTCGCAGGGTCGCGGCGCGCCCTGCGGCGTCTCGGTCATAGGCGAGAATGACTCGAGCAGCGAAGCGTCGCAGCAGCTGGGCTTGGCTGGTCGTCAGGGCCGTTCCCATGCCCGCCACGACGTTCTCGATCCCCGCTTGGTGCGCACTGATGACGTCCGTATACCCCTCGACGATGATCAGCGTTTCCGAGTCGCGGGCGGCGTGGCGTGCGAAGTTCAGCCCGTAGAGCACCGTGCCCTTCTCAAAGAGCGGCGTGTTCGAGATATTGAGATATTTGGGGTCCTCATCCCCCAAAGCCCGTCCGGCAAAACCGATGATATCCCCTGCCGGAGACCAGATGGGGAAGATCAGGCGATCCCGAAAGCGATCATAGCATGAGCCATCTTTGCTGCGCAGTGTCAGGCCCAATATCTCGAGTGCCTCGGCTTCGTGAGAGAATCTCTTAGTTAAGTCATCCCAACGGGGCAGGGCATAGCCCACTCTGAATTTCTCTATGATCTCTTTTGAAAAACCCCGTTGTTTCAAGTACTCGCGCGCCCGCTGGCCTGCGGGGCTGACAAGGTTTGTCTGAAAATAGAGACAGACGCGTTCATTCAGCTCTTTGAGCTTTTGCAGGGGCGAAGAAGCCCGCTCACGCCGGATGGGGACTCCCGTGTGGGCTGCCAGGCGCGTCAGCGCCTCTGGAAAATCGATGCGCTCGATCTTCATCAAGAACTGAAAGATATCCCCGCCCTCGTTGCAGCCGAAACAGTGAAATAGCTTCTTGTCGGGGTTCACCGTGAAGCTTGGGGTCTTGTCTTGATGGAACGGGCACAAGCCGATATAGTTCTTCCCCACTCTCTTCAGGGTGACATAGCGCGACACGATCTCGAGCATATCGGCGCGCTCACGGATGAGCTCGATCTCGTCACGCTGAGTCATCACAGCTCTCCTATCAAGCCCTCGAGATCTTGCAAGAACGGGTTTGTCCACCGCTCGACTGAGAGCCGGGTTACCGGGCCATGCCCAGCGTAGATCGTATAATCCCCGGGAAGCGCGATGATTCTCTTGAGCGAGCGCACCATCTGGTGGGGGTCGCTGCCGGGGAAATCGGTGCGCCCGATGCTCCCGGCAAAGAGCAAATCCCCAGTAAAAAGAGCCTTCTCGCTCTCGACCTTGAAGACGACGCTCCCTGGGGAATGTCCCGGCGTGTGCAGCACTTCGAAGATTAAGCCATCAAGCTCGATGGTCTGCCCATCGCTGAGATAGCCGTCTGGTTCTATCTTGTCGGTCATGAAGTGCTGGAAGATCGGCCGGTCGTCGGGGTGGAAGAGCAGTCTTGCACCCAGGCGCTGGCGCAGGAACTCGTCGCCGCCGATGTGGTCTGGATGACAGTGGGTGTTCAGAATATAGAGAATGTTCGTCTTCCCGATGAGGTCTAAAAGATCGGGGCTGGCCTCGCCAGGGTCGATCACCACGCCGACGTCGCCCTGGGTGACGACGTAGCAATTGGACCGATATTCGCTGAGCACGATGGTCCGGACGTTCATACGGCGATGTTCTCCCGTGCCCGCCGCGCGACGGTCAGCCCGTAGACTCGCTCTACGCTGCTCTGTTTCAAGACTTGAGCGCATTCTGTCAGTGTCGCGCCGCTGGTGCAGACGTCGTCTACTATGAGAATACTAGCGCATGGGGGGAATTTTGCAAGTCCGAAGGCCCCGCGGATGTTCTCCCGGCGCCTTTCATAGGGGAGGCTCGCTTGAGGCTCGGTGTCTTTGATTTTTTCTAGCGCCCGCACAACGGGAACATCCCAGAGCTTGCCCAGCTGGCGCGCCAAGAGCTCGGCTTGGTTAAACCCGCGCTGGCGCTCCTTCTTGGGGTACATGGGGACAAACGTGATCTGCTCGATGAGTGGCCGCAGGGGCTGTCCGGCTTGGTCGAGATAGCTCGCGAGGAGCGGAAGCAGCGCCCGCTCGCCCCCGTACTTGAAGATCTTTATGAGCACGCTGAGCACGTGATGGGGGGCTTCGCGCTCTTCGTACCAGCCAAACGAGCGCATCTCCTCAAGAACTCTCTCGCTCTGGGCACAGCTGGGGCAGAGATCTATGACTTCAGGCAGGGGGATGCCGCAGCGGCAGAGATGACTCTGATCTATGCGCTCGATCTTGGCCTCGCACGTGCTACAGAGAAACGCGCGCTCGCCGTCACGGAACGGCTCTTGGCAGACGGCACAATGAGGGGGATAGAAGAGATCCAAGACGGCGTAGGCGACGTCCTGCAGGCGCATACGAGCTAAAAGAGCGAACCGCGCACGGTGTAGACGCCCAGCAAGATCAAGAGCAGACCGACAAGATACGATAGCAGATGGGCGTAGTGTCGTTGGCGGTCTGCTCCGAGGCGTCGGGCAAACAGCGCACCCATATGGAGACTGACGGCTGCCAGGACCATCAAGGCCGGATGCCAATGCGTGGGGCGTGCTTCGGGGTTCACCAGAAAGAAGATCACAAACCCAAGGACGATCTGGAAGTCTATCAGCCCGCTGCAGAGGGCTCCCCAGAGCCGATCCAGCTTCTGATACGGTGATGAGGCTAACCAGCTCCAGCCCGCACGCCCTACGCCCATCACTATCAGGGCCAGCACCACCCAGCGCACCCCAGAGTGCGCTTGGATCAGAATCTCAAGCCCGCTCATAGATACTTCACAAGGTCTACGAGCCGGGCCGAGTAGCCCCACTCATTATCGTAGAACGCTACAGTCTTCACCAAGCTCTTCTCGATCACTTTTGTTGAACTGAGGTCGACGATGGCCGAGTGGGGGTCGCCCACGCAGTCGCTGGAGACCAAGGGCCACTGCGAGACCGCTAAGATCTGCTTCATCGGGCCGTTGGCATAGCGTGTGAACGTCTCGTTGACCTGCTCGACGGTGACGGGCTTTTCCAGTTCGGCGACCAGGTCGGTCACGGATCCAGTAGCTACGGGGACCCTGAATGCCATGCCGTCGAGTTTTCCGTTGAGTTCAGGAATGACGAGTCCGATGGCGCTCGCGGCTCCTGTGGTCGTGGGGATGATATTGATCGCCGCGGCGCGGCCCTCGACCATCTCTTTGTTGCTGCCGTCGACAAGATTTTGACTGGCCGTGTAGGCGTGCACTGTGGTCATCAGGCCCTTCTTGATCCCAAACTCTTTGTGCAGGATATAGGCGATCGGGGCGAGACAGTTCGTCGTGCACGAAGCCGCCGAAATGATCGTATGCTTGCTCTTGTCATAGACTCTTTCGTTGACCCCCCAGACGATGGTGGGGATATCGCCCTTGGCCGGGGCTGTGATCAAGACTTTCTTGGCGCCCGCTTGGAGATGCTTTCCGGCTTTTTGGGCATCGCGGAAGGCTCCCGTCGCTTCGAGGGCGACGTCGACCTTGAGCTCGCCCCAGGGGAGCTTGGCCGGGTCCTCGATCTGAAACACCTGAATCTTCCTATCATTGACGGCGATAAAATCTTCACCGAAGCTCACTTCACCGTCGAAGCGCCCGTAGACGGAGTCGTACTTACACAGATACGCCGCTTGCTCTGGGGTCTGTGATCGCACATTGATCGCAACGATCTCGATCTGGGGGTCTTTGTGGGCGATGCGGAAGAACGTCCGGGCGGTGCGTCCAAAGCCGTTCAAGGCGACACGGATCATAGGGTCCTCCTTTCAGATTTTATATAATTCTCAGCTCTTTGAGCACGGTGAGCACCTTCGGCAGGGGCTTTTGCCAGAGCCACTCGACCTTGAGCCAAAAGCCGGGGAGCACCTCAGATCGATAGATGCCCTCAGCATCGGGCGCGACAAGCCTATAGCGCCCAGACCGATCAAGACGATAGAACTCGGCCTGTTGACGAGCGGGATCGATCAGCCAATACTCGCGAACCCCGGCGGCTTCGTACTCATAAAACTTTTCGCCGCGGTCACGAGGGCCGCTCTCCGGCGAGACGATCTCTACGACCAAATCCGCCGGACCATCAAGATAGTTCTCTTGCAATCTGCTCAAGTTCTCTTTAGCAATAAAGAGCACGTCCGGCTCCCGTCCCCGACGCAGCTCCGCCAAGCGCATCTGAAAGGGAGCATCAAGCACTTCCCCCAGATCTTGCTGCTCTACGTAGGTCTGTAATATCGCTACGAGCAATCCCTTGATCTCTTGATGTTGCACCGATGCCGGTGAGACCATGACTACCTCCCCGTCAACCCATTCGGCCCAGGTGTCTTCGTCACACCACGCTAAGAACTCTTCGTAGGTCATCTTCTTCGTCGGCACCTCGGTCTGAGCCATGCGCTCACCCCTTCGTAACCATCTTCAGAAAATATCGATGCACCCTGGGATCGCCCGTCAGTTCGGGATGAAAACTGCTCGCCAGAAGATTCTTCTGCCTCACCAGCACCGGAGCACCCTCGTGCTCCGCTAGAACTTCAACACCAGACCCGACACGCACGATCTTGGGAGCGCGGATGAAAACCGCGTGAAAGTCCCCAATCTCTTTGATATGAAGATCGGCTTCAAAGCTGTCACGTTGCCGCCCGTAGGCGTTCCGCTTTACCGAGATGTCCATCAGGGCTAAGCGATTCTCCGGGTATGAATCGGTGAGCTCGCGCGCGAGCAAGATCATCCCTGCGCACGTCCCGTAGATGGGAAAGCCCCCTGCGCCGCGCTCGCGCAAGGCTGAGAGCATTCCCGTCTTCTCCAACAGATAGGCCATGGTCGTGCTCTCCCCACCGGGGATGATCAGGCCGTCTACGGCGTCAAGCTGCGCCAGGGTCCGCACATCGTGGGCAGCAACGCCCAGGGAGCGCACAATATTCAAATGCTCCCGAAAGTCGCCCTGCAGCCCCAAGACGCCTATGCGCATGGCTAATTCCCGCGGACTTGGAGGAGCTCTCTCTCCTCCAGCTGCGCCCTGCTGATGCTGGGCATCGGCTCGCCCAAGTCCTCCGAGACCTCTGCTAATACCTTGGGGTCGTTAAAGTACGTCGTGGCCAGGACGATGGCCCTGGCGCGCTTTTCGGGGTTTTTAGACTTAAAGATCCCTGAGCCGACAAAGATGCCATCGCAGCCGAGCTGCATCATCAGGGCTGCATCGGCCGGCGTGGCGATCCCTCCGGCAGCGAAGTTCACCACGGGCAGCCGCCCAAGCTCCTTGATCAGCCTCAGCACTTCTACTGGGGCGCCCCACTCCTTGCCCAACGAGACGAGCTCTTCATCGGAAGCTTGGCGCACTATGCGAATCTGCTTGTTCATCAGGCGCATGTGCCGCACCGCTTCGATGACATCGCCGGTGCCCGCTTCGCCCTTGGTGCGGATCATCGCGGCGCCCTCGGCGATCCTGCGACAGGCCTCCGGCAGATCGCGTGCCCCGCACACAAACGGCACCTTGAACTGCCATTTGTCGATGTGATGCTCTGGGTCGGCGGGCGTGAGCACCTCCGATTCGTCAATATAATCGACCCCGAGAGCCTCGAGAATCTGAGCTTCGGCAAAGTGCCCGATTCGGCACTTGGCCATGACGGGGATCGTGACCGCGTTCATGATCTCTTTGATCTTCTTTGGGTCGGCCATGCGGGCCACGCCCCCGGCAGCGCGAATGTCCGCCGGGACGCGCTCCAAGGCCATCACCGCGACGGCCCCGGCTTTCTCAGCAATGACAGCTTGCTCAGCGTTGACGACGTCCATGATCACGCCGCCCTTGAGCATCTCGGCCAGCCCTGACTTCACCTTGAATGTCCCGGTCAGCCGTTCCATAGTGCCCCCTTTCTTCAATAACCATCCCCATTATACTGAGGGCATCCAAGGACGCAAGAGACCCGCTTGCCTATTGTTCCTAGAGTCGGTAGATTTACTCATATGACTGAGAAGATCATAGCAGAGAAGCTTGCGGCCCTACGGGAGCTTATTCGTGGCTACCACAGCGCTGTCGTCGCGTTCTCTGGGGGAGTGGACAGCTCGGTGGTGCTGGCTGTTGCCAAGCAGGAGCTGGGGGATCGCGTTCTGGCCGTGACGGCGCACTCGCCGGTCTATGCCCAGCGCGAGCTGGAAGGTGCGCGACAGTTTGCCCGGTGGCTTGGCGTCCCCCACGAGATCATCGTCACCCGCGAGCTGAACGACCCGCGCTATGTCCACAATCCCCCAACTCGATGCTTTCACTGCAAGCAAGAGCTCTTCAGCAAGCTCACCGCGCTTGCGCAAGAGCGCGGCTTTGCCGTGGTGCTCGACGGGACGAACGCCTCCGATACTGGGGATTTTCGTCCGGGGATGCGCGCTCTCGCAGAGTACGGGGTGAGAAGTCCCTTGCTAGAAGTAGGTCTGACTAAGCCCGAAGTGCGCCAGCTCGCGCGGATGCTGCATCTGCCTACGGCGGAGAAACCAGCGATGGCCTGTTTGGCGTCGCGCCTGCCCTACGGCAGCGCCATCACCCCAGAAAAACTCAAACAGATCGAGCGCGCTGAAGAATTTCTCTTTGAGTTGGGGCTGAGCCAAGTGCGCGTGCGCCACTACGACGAGATGGCGCGCATTGAGGTCCCCCCCTCGGAGATTCCAAAGCTCTTGAGGCATCGCGACGCCGTCGCTGCTCACCTCAGGAAGCTGGGGTTTCGCTATGTCACCCTGGATCTTGTGGGCTATCGCAGCGGGAGCATGAACGAGGCTCTTATAGATTCTTTTGCCAAGGTGGACCTCGAGCGCGAGCAACGGTGCGGCGTTGCAGAAGCCGTCTTCTGTCCCGGCAAGACCCCGCAGCAGATCGCCGCGATCATGAGGGAGCTCTCTCAGAAGACCGAGCCGGTGCTGGCGACGCGGGCGACCCCAGAACAAGCTCATGCGGTGCGGCAGCTCATCCCTGAAGTCGTCTATCATGAGCAGGCGCGACTGCTGACGCTGGGAGCTCCCAAGGAACCCACGGGCGGCACGGTGATGGTCGTCACCGCGGGGACTTCCGATATTGCTGTAGCTGAGGAAGCTGCCGTCACGGCTCAGTACTTGGGCAATAGAGTCGAACGGCTCTACGACGTTGGGGTGGCTGGGGTGCATCGGGTCCTTGCCCATCGGGAGCAGCTCAACGCTGCACATATCTTGATAGTCGTCGCGGGGATGGACGGGGTGCTGCCCAGCGTCGTCGCTGGGCTTGTAGACAAGCCCGTGATCGCTGTGCCCACGAGCGTGGGGTATGGCGCAAGCTTTGAGGGGCTCTCCGCCCTGCTGACGATGCTCAACAGCTGTGCGCCGGGGGTGGCCGTCGTCAATATCGATAACGGCTTTGGGGCAGCGGTGCTGGCTACCAAGATCAATCGCCTATGAAGATCGCCTATCTCGATTGCTTTTCCGGCATCGCCGGGGATATGTTCCTAGCAGCCTTGCTCGACGCAGGGGTGATCACGGCGCAGCGCTTGGAGGCAGGGCTGTCGCAACTGGGCTTGGGGCCGGTGCGCGTCCATATAGAGAAAGTTA
>FWWL01008450.1_pt1 | contig 13198 bp, 10 predicted proteins | sample 2228331 | NCBI WGS metagenome assembly FWWL01 (sample SAMEA103939775, study PRJEB20133) | metagenome | reverse complement strand
GATCAAAAAGACAGAATGTGAGATATCGGGGAAATATGTTGAGGAATTTAATAATCAAGATAACATGGATGGTGCGGAGACAGACGCCCAGTGGGGTGCTGGAAAGCTTACAATAAAGCGAGATGAAGTTGTTGAAGAAGGCTTTATAGAAACTCAGGGAACAGGAACACGTGATATAGATGTGTATGGAAAAATGACAATCATTGCAGACCAAAATAGTGGGGTCAAAATAATAGATATATCGTCTACAAAATCGCCGGGAATAGTATCGCAGTTGTCCCTGACATCTGTTGTATCTTTGAGGATGTGGAATGATATACTTTTTGTCCTCACTACGAACTCTCTTCTTGCATATGATCTTTCAAATCCTCGTTCACCGAAACTCATCGGTTCCGCAAATCTGACCACAGACCTTTCAATTCCGCAGGGTCAGGCAAATCAGATAATAACTTGGGGAAGATATCTTGTCATATCAGCTGGAAATCAGGGTGTTGTTGTTGTGAAGGTATTGCATGAGCAGACTCAGGCAAAAAATTCAGTTTCATTTGAGAGAGTAGGTGGAATCGCTCCTTCTTCTGGTTCTGGGTCTTCCCAGCGTATAGATGTTTTTGGAAACCTCATTGCAATTGCAGAAGGTCAGGGAGGTCTTCGTATCGTATCGTTGGAGAAGCCTTCTCAGCCTGTAGGAATAAAATCCGTATCAGACTTTCTTGGGTCAGGCGAAGTTGCGGTTTCCGTCGCTTTCCTTTTCCCTTACGTTGCTGTAGGAACAAACAACGGTAACCTCTTTATCTTTGATGTGAGAAAATTGCCCGAAGTTAAACAGGTTTCTTCTTTACTTCTTGCGTCAGGGATAAGCGTCAACGATATTGATGTATGGGGAGTTTTGCTCATCGTTTCAGATAATCAGGGTATCAAGTTCATTGATGTGAGGGATGTGGCAACACCTTCTTTATTATCTGACATCAGGCGTGGGGGAACTTTGTCATCTTTTGTTTATGGCGACCGACTCCTTGCTGGTGATTTGAACTCCGCACTATACATATACAATATAGCTGAGCCTTTTGATAGAGCTTATGAAATGGGTGTCATAGCTCCCGATGGTGTTACATATGTTGACATTGCCGAAAAAGTTTCCCTTATTGTAAAGAAGGACAAAGTTGATCTATTTGATTTATCTGAACCTCTATCTCCTTCCAATCTCACTTCTTTGGCTCAAGGAGTAGATCTATCATCTGCTCTTATGTGGGGGAAGCACCTTATTGTTGCAGATGGTTCAAAGCTCAGGGTATACGATGCTCTTCCTCTTGATGATATATCGCTCAGGGTAGAACTTGACCTATCGCAGGTGAGGTCTGGTGTTAGAGTTCACGAGATGGTTGGATGGGGTGACCATATCATTCTTGCTGCGGAGAGATCCGTTTTTCTCATACCAATTTCTGATATTGCTTCTTTGGATGTATCAGATATAATAAGGTATGATATTCAGGCATATGATGTTGATGTTGCAGGTGATGTTATTTGGATATCCACACACGACAGCAATATAGTTGCTCTGCGTGTTCTTGATAGTTCTTTATCTCTTCTTCTTGACAGTAGGGTATCTTCACCTATGTATGAAATAGAACCCTTTGGACAATATGTTGCGACTGCTCAGAGCCTCTCCGGACTTATATTTTATGATGTCAGCCAGATCGTATTTGGGAGCGTAAGGGCAATAGGTTCTGTTCCCTTCCAAGATGCTTACGGAGTTGAGAACTCAGGTTTCTTTGCGCTTGCTTTCCGTAGGAATTACATCTCATATATTGATAATACATATATAGACAGGTTGAGAGAAGTTTTCTCCGCTTCTATAAAGGCTATGAGTGGCAAGGTTTTCGGTGATACTGCTCTTGTGCTTGACAGTGACGGGAAAGCAAAGGTTATCAGGTTCGCCAGAGGCAAGGTATTTTTCAAGCCAGAATCGCGGGCCAAGTCCATCAATCTTACCCCTGACCTCAACATATCAATAAAGGACGCCCAGCTTGTTGTCTCATTTTGTGAGACACAAAGTGAAAAATGTCAGACGATCGGTTGTTCGGTTTTCTTTCAGGTTTCAAATAATGGTGGGCAGACATGGGTTGATATTCCAACCAATTCTGGATTCTTCCCGTTCGGCTCAACAGGTTCTTCACTGATGTGGCGGGCAACTCTGAGAACACAAGACCCTCTCCTCACCCCAGAAATATGCAAGCTTACAATAAATTACAGGTTCGGGAGATAGAATTTTTTTGTATTCCATCTCTTATTTATTTCTTCCTTCATTTTCTTCTCTATTTCTCCTTTCTTCTTCCACAAATTCTCATTTAAGCTTTGTTTAATTCTCATTTAAGCTTTGTTATTTTTGTTTTCCCTATTACTTTCGGTTCAATTTTTCTTTTTTCTTTATATTTATTCTGATGTCAATAATATTCAAACATATACTCAAATGTTTCTTCATACAAGTGATCATATTCAAATATTCCATCTTCGATTTCATCGAACTCAAGGTCATCTTCTAATTCCCATTCAATTATTTTATCTTCTATTTCATTAGCTTGGAACTCAAGCTCGTCAGCCATATTTTCTAATTCTGAGGCTTCTTCTTCTAATTCCCATATTCTATCCTCTAATTCCCATATTCTATCCTCTAAACCACTAATTTTGTTCCTCTCTAAATCCGAATTTTTACCGAGTTCAGATGCTCTTTCTTTTAACTCCGATGCTATTTCTTTTAGCTCAAACGCTCTTTCTTCAAGATCCCAAGCCTTCATTCTCATTTCCCATACTCTGTTCTCCAACTTGATTTTTCTTTCTATTCTTTCCATTTCTCTTTTCCATACCAATCTTTCTATTTCTCTTTTCCATAGTTCTTTCATTAGTTCTTCTGATATAACTTCCTTCAGAGGTTTCTTTCTTTCAATATCTTTGGTATTTGTTATATTGATATTTGTTATATTATTTTTCCTTTCATTTCTTAGAACATCAAAGATAGCTAAAATCTTCAGGTAGAAAATTGGTTCAATGAAGGTTAATAATATAAAATATGAAAGAATGATTATAAAACTCTCTAATCTATCAGATTTTTCCACTATGAAAATTTAATCACAGTTGAGCAAGAAAACATGAGATTTTTCCTTTTTGTTGTTGGTGTTTGGTTTTGATTGTTCGAAATTACACTATTTGGTATGGGAAGTCGGCAGGAAGTTTCGGAAGCTGAGATTCAAATTTTATGGGAGGGTCTGATGAACACGGAGATATTTGATGGTAAGAACACTTTTTTTGTGGCTTTTCCGGGGTTAAAGGGTGTTGGGGCTGGTCCTGATTTTCTTGGTGCTGTGATTTTTGTCAATGGCGTGCGTTTTGAGGGTGATGTTGAGTGCCATGTAAGGGCTTCTGACTGGTTTGCGCATCAGCATGAAAAAAGTAATCACTATTCGGGGGTGCTGTTCCATGTTGTTTGGCTCAACGATATTTCGCAGGAGGACATATTTACGATAGAGTTGAGACGTGTTGTGCTTCTTAATGGGCGAAAGGAATATCTTTGCTCTGGTGTAAGGCAGTCTGACGTGAGAAGGGAGTTGATGCATCTTGCGCGTGTGAGGATAAGGAGAAAAGCGGAAAGAATAAAGCAGAGGATTGACGAGCTCGGAGGAGATGAGGAGCAAGCTCTCTACGAGTTTTTTGCCGAGGCAGCGGGATATGAACGTTTCAGAAACTTTAACCTAAGTTTTGCGCGTAGATACCCTGTGAAAATGATAAAGCAAATCGAAGATGAAAAATTTTCTGAACTTATCCTTTCGGAACTCAAAAAATGGAGCGGACCTGGTATATCCAATGTTAGAGCAAGACCACTTGTTAGAGCAAGACCACTCAATAACCCGGTATTGAGGCTTTTTTGTGTGAGGAGAATATTTATGGAAAATAATGTCTCTTCTGTTGTGAAGGAGCTTTTCTCTTCTGGAGAAAAATATCCGGTATGGGAGAAGTTATTTGGAATTTGTATGGGAGGAGGTAGACTAAGAACAATTATCGCAAATGTTTTTATACCTTATCTTTTTGCGGTATTCTGTGCTGGTGATAATGGAAGTATTGCTGAAAGCATTATAAATTTTTTCTGTGATTTTCCACCTGAAGAGATGAACAGATTTCTGAAGAAAGGAATGAGTCTTTTCGGTTTGAGCAGGGTAAACATGGTTGAGGCACAGGGAATACTTGAAATATTTTTAGCAAGATGTGCAAAGTTTCTGTGTTTTTCTTGTCCACTTCGTATTAGGGGTGCTTCCTCTGTCCTATAGCTCTCTGTGCTACGAGAGCTCATACATATCTATTTAATTTATTTTCTTCTATTTATTTATGATCAATTTTTGTGTGGAGTGGGTATTTATGAGGGGATGGGTTGGGGGATCGGGTAGAACATAGGATAATCAATAAATAAAATTTTTATATGCGTGTGTTAGGGATAGACCCTGGTTTGCGTGAACTTGGCTGGGCTGTCGTTGATTTTGAGGAAATTGACGAAAATAAAAAGAGAGACAAGAAAGAAAATAAAGAGAAAAACAAAAAGAAAAAAAGAAAAGAGAAAGGTGAGAGAAATAAAGGTCAAGTTGTGATAAAGATCGGGAGTAGGAAATACTTTTTTCGTATTGTTTCTTATGGGGTTATATCTACTGATGGGGGTGATCAGCTCACGGCGAGGCTTTCTTCTCTCGGTAAGGAGTTATCTTCTGTTTTTTCGCGCTGGTCTCCCGATTTTTGCGGGATTGAATCTGTTTTTGTATGGAAGGACCCGTCAGCAGCTCTGAAACTTGGTATGGTTGTTGGTATATGCGTTGAGGTAGCACGAAGGCGTAAAGTCATATCACAGATTATATCTCCTCTTTTTGCAAGGAGCAAGATTTTAGGTGATAAGCACGCAGGAAAAGAGGTGGTCGGAAATTTTTTCAAGAAACTCGGTATGAAGGCTGATGTATCACATCATATCACTGACGCGGTTGCAATAGCTATTTCATATGCTTCATCCCTCACCAAGGATAATTCATCATAGATCCGAGTTTTGGAGTCTTTTTATGTAGTGAAATCTTCGATTTATTACAATTTATGGGCTCACCTGATATTGGTCAAATCTTGATTTACTATACACTTTGGTTTTTGGGTGTATATTATTTCAGCTCATTTGATTTTCCTTTAATTTCATAATTTCATAATTGATATATTGATATGGTGTTCTATTTGTGATCATTATTAATTTTTTATTTATCTAAATTTTTTTATTTTTGTGATGATGGATGATATAGGTAGGATAGGTAAGATAAGAGAGAAAGTTGAATATGCTCCGTCATCTTGTGGTGTTTATATTTTCCTTTCAGGAGGGAAGCCTATATACATTGGGAAATCAAAGAACATAAGAGAACGCCTTCGTGCCTACATAGATTTTTCGGACACGCGTGAGACTGTTCCCCGAATAGTTCAGGAAGCAGATGATGTCAAGTGGATTATTACTCCTACCGACGATGATGCTTTTTTTATGGAACAGAACTTGATCAGAACACATCTACCAAAATACAACGTGAAATTGAAGGATGTAAGAGGTTTCAAATATGTAAGACTTTCAATGTCACATCATTTCCCTTCCGTTTCTGAAGTTCGCTATACTCATAAGGGAGATTTATTTTTTGGACCTTTCAACCCCCGTGATGCGAGGGAGATTATATCTGCTGTGAGGCGTGCTTTTGGCATAAGAGGATGTACAGATAAAAAATTCAATGAATTCAAAAGAAAAGGGAGACCATGCCTTGATGGTCAGGTTGGAATGTGCTTGGCTCCATGTGTTGGAAAGGTAAAAAGAGATGAATACATGAGGGGGGTTTTGCATTCAATAGCTTTTATGGAGGGAAGATTTAGTAGGGTCATATCTGAACTTGAAAAGAAGATGTGGAAAGAAGCTGAAAAAGAAAACTTTGAGATGTCAGCAAAAATAAGGGATAGGATAAGTGCACTAAAAAGGGCACTTGACTATAAGCGAATTTTTTTTGATGACATGAGAAGTGCGGATTATGTTGGATTTGATATTAGTAAGAGTAAGCTCAGCGTATATGCTGTGAAAGTGCGCGAGGGGAGAATATTTGGCGGATATGGCGGTGTCTTTGAATATGGAGGGCAGGATATTGCAGATTTTATCAAAACTATCTTTATAGGTCAATATGGAGGGGGAGAGAAAAAGGGAATCGTAGTGTGGAGTGGAGGAGATGGCGAGAGTGTGAAGGAATGTGTTTCCGAGATTTTTGAAAAATATGAGCATTTTGGAGAGTATGTCTTCAGACCCCCTGAGTCCGATGCAGAAAAGCAAATAATACTCATAGCGAAAAAAAATTCTTTTGAACAAATGCTTCACCTCCCTGGAGCCGATCCACAAAAACTCAGAATGCTCGAAGAACTTTCAAGATTACTTATACTTAATACCGTACCAAGAAAGATAGAGGTTTATGATTTCTCAAACTTCGGAGGTAAAAATCTTGTTGGAGTTAAAGTTCATTTTGAAGATGGAGAAATTATCCCTTCAAGAATGCGACTTTATAAAGTAAGTGAGGGGGGACATGACGACATAGGTGCTCTCAAAAACATTCTTGTAAGGAGAATACGTGATTTTATTTCGGGCAAAGATATTCCTTTTGCTGACCTCGTAATGATAGATGGTGGTAAGGGGCATTTCTCCGTTGCTTCTTCAATTTTTAGAGGTTTTAAACTCAATACTCCTTTGGTCTGTATCAAGAAAGAAAAAAGGAATACACGAGATATATCTCTTATTTTTGGGGGTGGAGAGGTCAAACCCACAGAGGTCAAACCCACAGAGGTCAAACCCACAGAGGTCAAACCCACAGAGGTCAAACCCGCTGGTAAGCTTCTCAATTTCATATTAAAATTGAGAGATGCGGCACATACAAGAGCAAAAAAATTTGCATTATCCTATGTGGAAAAGGTATCGCCCGGGGGATATAGGATTAGGTAGGATGAGATTAGTAAGGTAGCATTTAGTAAGGGGGGATTATGACTTACCATTTATTGCTTTGATGAACTCTTCAAGAGTTTTTGCTCTCAGCACCTCTTTTTTCAACCTCCTTAGCTCCGAAACATCTTCAATATCTTTTATCCGCCCCACCAAAGACAAAGCCTTTTTACCAAATTTAAGCTCAAGGTCAAGAACTATTGCTTCATACAAACCTCGCCTCAGCCCCTCCTGCCTTCCCTTCTTAATCCCTTCCTGCATCCCCTTCTCAATCCCCTCCTGCCTTCCCTTCTTAATCCCTTCCTGCATCCCCTTCTCAATCCCCTCCTCAAAGCCCTCTCTCCTCCCTTCTCTCCTTCCTTCTTTTTTTCCTTCCTGATAGCTCCAAAGTTTTCTTATATCTACTTTCAGGTCCGTTCCCATACCTCTTATTACCTCCTTAAAATCAATTTTTAAGTTTCTAAGTTGTCCTAAGACCTCTAAATTCAGAAGATAATTTAATAAATCTTTTTTTGGTATTCTCAATTTGAGCAACTTTGTTATGATTTTTTTTGCAAGGATGTTTTTATCATCTGTTTTGCAAAGGATGGAGAGGAGGATGATTTGAGGTTTATTTGTTTTGAGAAATATTTCAGGAGAAATTTGTCTCATGTCAATTATCTTGTATGTATGATGAACCCTCGTGTAAAATGATGAAACCTCAAAATAGTTTGGTATTTTGCATTTACCCTTTCCTATCCAGAGAACAAACTGTTCAACCGGTAGTCTATACTTCATACTGAGCAATGAGAATGTGAGGAACATACGTTCAGGTATTGTCATATCATTTTGAGCTTGAAATTCGATTTGAATGATGAATTTTCCTTCATCGGACTCAATTATAGCTAAGAAATCAGGTCTGATTTGCTTTACAACTTGTATCTCTTGTGGTAATCTCTGTATCTTCTTGACCTTCTTTTTCAAAAGTATTTGTATAAGATGAGATCCCGCCCTCTCAAAAATATCCTTTATGTTTATGTCATATCTCATCCAAAATGATTTTACTTTTTCTATCTGCCCTGATTTTGTATCTTCGTTGAGAATACTTTGAAAGATTTATCTCAATTTAAAATGGCACAGAAGATAGAAAATCAGTAGAAAAAAATTAGCATCAGTAAGAAAGCATTACCTCTTACTATCTATCGCCTCAATGAACTCCTCAAGGGTTTTTGCTCTCAGCACCTCTTTTTTCAACCTCCTTAGCTCCGAAACATCTTGGATATCTTTGATTTTTTTGGTCAAGTAGGAAGCCTTTTTACCAAATTTAAGCTCAAGGTCAAGAACTATTGCTTCATACAAACCACGCCTTACCCCCTCCTGCCTTCCCTCCCTTCTCCCTTCTCTTTTTCCTTCCTGATAGCTCCAAAGTTTTCTTATATCTACTTTCAGGTCCATTCCCATACCACCTATTACCTCCTTAAAATCAATTTTTAAGTTTCTAAGTTGTCCTAAGACCTCTAAATTCAGAAGATAATTTAATAAATCTTTTTTTGGTATTCTCAATTTGAGCAACTTTGTTATGATTTTTTTTGCAAGGATGTTTTTATCATCTGTTTTGCAAAGGATGGAGAGGAGGATGATTTGAGGTTTATTTGTTTTGAGAAATATTTCAGGAGAAATTTGTCTCATGTCAATTATCTTGTATGTATGATGAACCCTCGTGTAAAATGATGAAACCTCAAAATAGTTTGGTATTTTGCATTTACCCTTTCCTATCCAGAGAACAAACTGTTCAACCGGTAGTCTATACTTCATACTGAGTAGAGAGAAGGTGAGGAACATGCGTTGAGGAATTGTCATATCATTTTGGGCCTGAAATTCAATTTGAATGATGAATTTCCCTTCATCTGAGTTGATTATGGCTAAAAAGTCAGGTCTTATCTGCTTGACAACTTGTATCTCTTGAGGTAATTTTTGTATTTTTTTGATTTTCTTTTTCAGGAGGGTTTGAATGAGATGGGGCCCGGCACTCTCAAAAATATCTTTTATGTTTATGTCATATTTCATCAGAAGATTTTACTTTTTCCTTGTATCTGTTTTGATTTTGTATTTTTGTATTTTGTGATTGGATTTTTTGTTGAAAGGTGTATTTTGTTTTTTTCATTGTTTTAAATCAGCTTCACTTTATACCCTTGTCATCCTTAGTTTCGAAACCTTTCAGAGAGCTTACACAAAGTAGGAGAGTTAAGAGGCATTCCTGTCAAATATGGCAGAGGCTCTTGAAAGAGACGGAGTTAGAGACCCATTTTTCTAAAGATTCGATAGGCTGTATCTGTTTTTTTTATCATTCTGATGAAGACATCCATAGGGGTAGAAGGTCCTCTCCTGTCCAGGTGGTCAGGGAAAAAGGAGAAGCTGATTTCATCGGAGAGGATTTAGTCCGCTCTTTTTAGTTCTTCGGGCTATGAAGCTTTTGGTTTACCAATGTCTTATGGGGTAAAATTACTATGGATTATAAGCATTTTCTCACCTTCTTATGACTTCTGAGTTTTTAAGTAAAGAAGACATCAAAACTTTCAAAATGGTCTATTTTTACAAAAATTTCCCTAATGAATATACGGTTAAAAGTCCATCATTTTTTCAATGTAGACTATAATATATCTGATGAAGAAGTTTCTCAAGCTTATTTTCTTTTTGTTCGCTTTTTCTCTGATTTTTTCTGCTTTTATGATATACCTTTACTTTGGGGATTGGAAAAAGGGGAGGTTTGTTAGAGAAATATATTTTGAGATACAAAGAGGGGATTCTTTGAGTGAGATAGCTGAGAAGCTTGTCGGAACCAGGATACTCAAACACAAGCTTACTTTCATGATATTTGCACGACCGCATTACAAATATTTCAAAGCTGGGGAATATCTTTTTGATGGTAGGCTATCTCCTTCTGATGCTGTTGATGAGTTCAAACGCGGAGTATTTGTCCGGAGGAAGATTGTCGTAATTCCGGGTTGGAGCATGTATGAGGTGGCCTGGGAGCTTGAGAGGTTAAAGATAGTTGAAAGTGGAGAAGAATTTTTGAGGTGGGCTACATCTCCTGATTTCCTTGTAAGCATAAAAGTTCCTTTAAAAATTTCTTATAGTTCGGTTGAAGGCTTTTTATTTCCTGATACCTACTACTTTTTCAAGCGCACTGACCCGCGTGATGTTATATTTAGGATGGTAGAGAATTTTTTCTTACGCGTTGGACAGGCTCGACTTGAAAAGATGGAAAAGGGTGGTTTTTATCGCATGCTTATACTTGCTTCAATAGTTGAGAAAGAAGCAACATACGATTTTGAAAAATCTATAATTGCGTCGGTTTTTCTGAACCGATTAAAGGCTGGTATGAAATTAGAGGCTGACCCAACTGTTATGTATGGTCTTGGCATATTTACAAGACCCCCGCGTCCTCAAGACCTGAGAATTGATAACCCATATAATACATACACAAGATATGGTCTCCCACCAACACCTATAAGTAATCCATCATTATCTTCTATAGATGCTGTTTTAAATCCCGCTAAAACGGACTATCTTTACTTTGTCTCCAGAGGAGATGGTGTACATCTTTTTGCGAAGGATTATCAAGAGCATCTTGCGAATATAAACAAGGTTAGGTTTCTGAAGAGACTTCGTATTCTTGCGGGTGAGAGTTCCGGTGAAGTGACGGAAGTTTATGGAGAAGTACCAGACTTTGGAGAAAGGAAGCAAACTCTGGAGAGAAATCAGGCTCAGACTGAGTAGATTTTGTTGCTTTTTATTTTCTTATCCTATATTTATTTCTTACCCTATACTATCTTCTGACTTTTGAAGGTTTTTGTTAATCTCTTGAAGCATAGTGATATAATCTTCTGTGGAGAAGCCCCCTTCTTTTCTCTTTCTGAAGACAATTTTTGGAGGGGACCATATGTGGAATTCATCTCCGAAGACACCAAATATCTGACCTGTTATATGTGATGCTTTGTCTGATATGAGGAATACTATGAGATGTGCTACGAACTCTGGTTTTGCTGATTTCATTCTGTTTGCAAACTCTTCCCCTCTTTTTTTGAGCACATCTTCCGGTATTGCTTGTGTGAGGCGTGTCCAAGCTATCGGCGCTATTGCATTCACTCTTATTTTATACCTTTCAAGTTCCTTTGCGAGTGTGAGAGTGAACCCCATAATTCCTGCTTTTGCGGTTGCATAGTTAGCCTGACCTATGTTTCCCCGTAGTCCAGCTGGAGATGATAGGTTTATGATTGCTCCTCCTTCATTTCTTTTTATCATTTCTGCCACTGCATTTTTTGTGCACAGAAACGTTCCTTTAAGATGAACTTTCATTATTTCATCCCACTTTTGTGTGTCCATTCTCACAAGGAGGGAATCTCGAGTTATTCCTGCATTATTCACAAGTGCGTCTATTTTTCCAAATGCTGTTTTAGCAAGTTCGATTATATCTTTTGTTCCGTCTTCCTCAGATATGTCCCCCACATATGCTGTTGCCTTTCCCCCCGAGCGCCTTATTTCCTCCACAGTTTGGAGAGCTGGCTCCGGGTCTATATCGTTTACGACAACTGATGCTCCCTCTCTGGCACAAAGTATCGCTGTTTCCTTGCCTATCCCTCTTCCTGAACCTGTGATTACTACCGCTTTTCCTTCGAGTAGTCCCATATCTCTATTTATTTTGCTTTGAAACTTGATTTTTGTTTTTGATCAATATTTTTCCCTGTTTTTACTATGTTATGTTGATTTTTCACTCTGTTGATTTTTTACTACGTTCAGATCTTGTTCTGATCGGTTTTCGCTCCGGTTGCTCTGGTCAATTCTTAACTTTAGCCTTTTTGTTCTGGGCAATTCTTGCTCCAGTTAATTCTTGCTCCAGTCAATTCTCAGTCCATTCTGTTGGTTTTCCTTTGCTTGCAAACAGTCGCTTTGATATGACTATTCTTTGAGCCTGTCCGGTCCCCTCAAATATATCGAACACTTTTATATCCCTGTATGCTTTGTTTACTATATGGTGATATTCAAGTGTTCCTTCTTCTCCGAGTAGTTCGATGCATTTTGTGATGACATCGAGTGCGATGGGGGGCGCATAAGCTTTTGCCTGAGAGGCTTCTTTTGCGTTTGGTTTTTTCATATCCATAAGATATGCAGATTTTATGCATAGAAGTCTTGCCATATCAAGTTTTCTTTTCATTCTTTCAAGTTCCGTCCTCAATTTTACCATGGTAGTTGAGGTTGATTTGAGCATATAATTTTCTGCAAAGTAATCTCTTGTGTGTTCATAGGCTGCTTTGGCTATCCCGATTGCCATTGCTGCTACTGCAGGTCGAGTCATATTGAAAGTCTCCATAGCTCCCTTGAACCCTTCCTTTGACTTGTAATATTCCTCTCCTCCGAGCAGGAAATCTCTGTGAACTTTACAATCTTCAAAGACAAGCCCTGCGGTTTCGGATGCATGGAGTCCCATCTTCTTCTCTATTCTTGATACACGAAAACCCGGTGTTCCTTTTCTGATGAGAAAGGCTCTGTGACCTGCTCTGCCGAGTTTCGGGTCAACGGTTGCAAAAACTACTACCCATTCAGCTCTTGCACCGTTGGTTATATACATCTTCTCTCCGTTTATTATGTAATATTCCCCATCTTTTCTGGCACTTGTCCTTATTCTTGCCACATCCGAACCTGCACCTGGTTCTGTCAGAGCAAAAGCTCCCCATTTCGGTTCTTCAGATTTGAACGTTTCATAAAATATCTTTTTCTGTTCAGGTGTTGCCATTATTCTTATAGGAGGTGAAGCAAGTCCGGGACCTGGGAATGATATGAAAACACCTTGATCTCCCCATGCGAGTATCTCAGCAGCAAGAATTGATAGTGTTGCGATCATAGGATTTTGTCCCTTTGGTATGAGCTCACTGAGGCGTCTTTTTGTTTCTCCTTCGCTCATGCCATCTTCTCCCCCTCCGGCCATCACACCTATCTCGATCCCAAGCTGTTTTAACTCTTTGAAGAAAGGATGCTCCGGCGGGATTGGTTCCTCTTTCTTGTCGAACTCAAGACCAAGTGGTCTGAGTTTTTCTTTTGCAAGCCACCTTATAAGTTCGAGGATCTGTTTGTGATGCTCTGGTATTTCGAACTGCATTTTTCTTTACCTCCTTTTAAATATTTTTTATTTTTTCA
>FWWL01008449.1_pt1 | contig 13199 bp, 7 predicted proteins | sample 2228331 | NCBI WGS metagenome assembly FWWL01 (sample SAMEA103939775, study PRJEB20133) | metagenome | reverse complement strand
AGCAACCAGCGCGCAATGTCCAAGCTCAAGTGTCTCGGCGAGTGTCGCGGCCCGTCGCAACTCCTTCTCCAACTCCCACCCCTTCACCGACACCAGTCATCGACTACACTCCCATTGTTATCGACGCAGCGAAAATGGCCACGGACAAAGGTGAGCCTGACCCCGAAGGGGGCAAAAAGCTTTCACGTAATGGCTTTCTCCAAATCGACAACGTGGAAGTGAGTTTCCCGATCAGTGAAGTTGTCCTAGAAATGAAAGGCAGCCCCCTGGGAAAGATTTGGCCCGAGGTCGATCTCAACATGTACAACCGCAGCGCTAAAAAGAACTTTTTTCCCTGGCCCCGCGACTACGTCACGACGAATACCTTTCACCCTTACACACGGCGCGCCGATCCCCCCATGCCGCCGGGAACGTACCTCATAACGTTCCGCTACTACAACGATATGCCCTCCGCGGACGCGAACGAGGATCGAGCTGTGACCCTGCGACGTATTGAGCTTCGTCCCTAAATCAATGATCTCAGGAAACGCACCGTTGGCCCTACGGAGAAACATTTCGGAGTTTGCCCCGAAGCTTTTGCGCGGTGGAGGCGATTTGCCCTTCTTCCGCAAAACACATGGCCTTTTTCGATCGCCTCTCAGTCTTCTCCAGGACGACCCCCACCTGGGGCGTGTCGTCATTCTGGCTCTTATTTCCACTCTCCTGAGAGCCGGACTGGCTAACAAGTTAGAATTATTTCAGGACGAAGCCCTTTACTGGTACATTGGTGTCCACGCCCCGCTCACCTTTTCGCCGCATCCTCCTGGGACCCCCTTTCTTGCGTGGCTGGGTACGTGGCTTTTAGGACGCACCGAATTGGGGCTCCGCCTGGGGAATGTGCTCCTTGGTGGAATCGTTTTGCCAGCGTTCTATCTCCTGGGGCGTTGTCTCATCTTGCCCCATCTCGCCTTCTGGAGCACAGTGGCTTTTGCCTGCACGCCCATCTATTTTGGTTTCGGCACGATCTGCAGCCCTGATATGCCCCAACTCTTTTTCTGGGTTCTCCTGCTTGCGGCAACCGTCCGAGCCATCGAAGGACGCGATAGGGCATGGCTTAGCGTCGGCGTTCTTCTCGGGCTAGGGCTGTACTTCAAATACATTCTCATCCTTTACGTCCCAGCGCTAGCACTTTATCTCTGGTGGACCGGCGCTTGGCGACGTGCTATTGATTCGCGCCGTTTTTTTGTCGGCGCAGCCATAGCGGTGTTGCTGTTTTTACCAGTGGCCTTATGGCGTGAGGCTTCCACCGGGTGGGCTGCTTTGGAGTATCACTTGCGCGATCGCCAGGAATGGTCCCGATCAGTTGCCGCCAACGTGGCCGTCTACTTAGGTGCCCATTTGCTTTACTATTCACCCTTGGTGTACGTAGCGATGCTTGTGGGGATTTTCACAGCGTTGCACCGAGGGCATCGCACGCGCGATTGGCGCCTTTTGTTCTTAGGCTGTTTTGGTTCCGTGCCGTGTTTTTTTTTCTTCGCCATCGCAGCAGTCACCCGTAGGGAATTGAGCCGGGAACAGTGGGATGCGCCCGCTTACGTTTGCGGCCTTTTGGCAGCAGCGTGGTGGCTTCATCAGATTTATGCACGTTGGGTCGCGCAGATTGGGGACCCGTTGCCAGGGTGGCAGCGAAAAATGGAGCAGCTCAAACGCCGGTTTCGCGCGCTTGTGGCCGTGGCGCTTGGTCTTTCTGGCATCATCCTCGTAGGTGTCGTTGTTGAGCAGTTTTGGACTCTCCCCTCGCGATTGGTCGGCCATCCTCCATTTTTTTCCTCCATGCTCGGCTGGCGTACTCTTGCAGCGCGAGTCGATGAATTGCTGCGCGAAGCTCCCTCTCCTGAGCACGAGACGGTGATCGTCGGGAGTTCCTTTGTTCCGGCGCTCCAGTTGGCGTTTTACTCCAAGTCGAATGTCCCTGTTTTCGTTCTCAATAGTAAAGCCAATGCACGCTATGGTCTAACAAAGCTCATTGAGCAGGTCGGTATTTCCCATACGGACCTTCGGCGCCGCGTAGGGGTGGATGCAATTTATGTCAACGACCCGGATCTCGAAGACAACATCGGCCGTGCCATCAAACGCCACCGCGAACGGCTGCTTCATGATTTCGAAGTCGTGGAAGAATTGCCGCCGCTTGAGATTTACAAGGCGGGGCGTCTCGTGGACCGCTTTATCCTCTTTCGGTGCCGTCGGCTCTATGCGTCCGCTGAGGAAAAGCCCTAGGGCATGATCAGTGCGGTCAACTCTGTTCGCCTTGATGACTTATTGCGAATCGTTAGGTTCTTCACTGACGGCGTCACGCAACAGGTCGTACCTATTTTGGGGCGTATAGCGCGCGCGAAGGCGTCTGGGGATGAATATTCCTCACGCTCTTCTCAAGAGTGAGATCTTGCCAACCGACAAAACGCTGACTATGTCGCCCTTATCTTAGTTGGCGTCCTTTGTCCTGCCCTCATGATTCCTCAAGTCCCTGCACGGTCTTGAGAGCTTCGATGAGCTCCTCGGCGCTTTGGAACCGTTGCGCAGGGTCTTTGGCAAGGCAACGCAGGACGATGTCCGCAAGCTCGAAAGAGACCGGCACTTGGAGAGGCGGTGGTGGCGAGTGGAGATGGTGGTACTCGATATTCCCTTCAAAGAAGGGCGGGTGGCCAGAGAGCAACTCATACATCGTGACCCCCAACGAGTAGATGTCGGCGCGCCCGTCGACATCTCCGCCCTTGATTTGCTCCGGGGCCATGTACAGGGGGGTACCGACGATCTGCGAGCCGGAATGTGTGATCTCCGGTCCCTGCACAAGCATTTTTGCGATCCCGAAATCCGTCACCTTGATGGTCCCGTCGTCCGAAATCATGATATTCGCTGACTTGATATCCCGGTGGATAATCTGAAGGCTATGAGCGTGCGCCAGTGCTTGGGCAACCCCGATGGCAACGCGCACGACCTCAGCACTCGGCAGCGGCCCTTGCTCGCGCAAAATGGTTTTGAGATCGCGCCCCGAGATATACTCCATCGAGAGCAGGCGTTTGGGGCCTATTTCGTACATGTCATGAATGCGCACGATATTGGGGTGTGAAAGGCGTTTTGCGGCCCGAGCTTCACGTTTGAATCGTTCGAGGGCGTTAGAATCCGAAGCTAGGTAGTCGTTCAACACCTTTAACGCGACAATTTCGTCCAGCACCTTGTCGCGCGCTCGATAGATCACCCCCATGGAGCCGCGGTTGAGTTCTTCCAGGATGACAAAACGCGAGTCGGCAAAAATCTTGGTGAGAAGGGCCATCTCCGTGGTGGTGACAGCTGATGTGGGACGCGCCTCGACCTTCCCAAGGTTGTTCAATCGCTCACGAACGTCGCGGAAAGGATGCGTGGATTCAGCAAGGAAGCGGTAGATCTCACGTGCTAGATCGTGCTGACGGGCTTTCTCCGCTTCAAGTGCGATCTCATAGCACAGCTCTTTCAAGTCTTCGGTCATGGGTAAGCCTTGCAGTTTCTGCCAGGCCAAGTACGTCATTCCTTTGCGCAGACAACACATCCCGAAGAGCCGCGTCGCAGGAATTCTCAGTTCCGGCAGCTGGGCAAGGGATTCCAGTTTGGGGATCGCCTCATCATAGCGCTGCAAGACGATGAGAGCACGTGCGAGGCGGAAGTTGTCCAACGGCGCCTGCAACGACTGCCCCGCTTGGCGGGATAATTCGATAAAAACTTCACATGTTTCTTTTGGTGGCTCTTGCGCGTCGAGCCATGGCTCCAAAACGCCAAGCGCTTCGGCAATTTGCCCACGCTTGCCCAGCACAACAGCTTTCGCCGTGGCAAGGAGGGGGTGGGGGGCTTCGCGTTTCTCCAAACTCTCAGCCATGGCGTAAGCATCCAGGTTGTCCGGCGCTGAAGAGCGCGCCCAACGCAGAACCTTCTCAAATCCCGAAGGCCTGTCCGCCAGGTAGGTGAGATACGCCAGCCACGGCCAGACGCCCGGCTTGTGAGAGGCTGCTACAGAGACGAGCTGCAATTCTTTGAGTGCTTTCTCAAAGAGATCGCGTGCTGTTGGTGGCGACCAGAGAGGCGCCGCCAATAGCTTTGCAAGAAAAGCTCTTGTGTCCGGGCCGCACGGAAGCGTCGCGGGATCGGGGAGCGAAAACGGCTCGACCACCGTCGCCATCTCGCTTTCACCATCGCCCTGAGACTGGGGGTCGCCCGCTGTCGCTGTCGCTCTCGCTGCCACCGGCGTCGCCCTGGCTGTCGCTTTCGTCAGTGGTTTTGGCGACAAAGCCTGCTCTTCGCTCACATGGAGGGGTTCGAAACCGGCCGCCCCTCTGCGTTCCACCGAGATTTGCCGACGCCGTGCTGTAGTCTGGCCAGGTGGTGGGCTTGCGACAATCTCGGAAGTGTCCTGCGTTGCTGGTCGGCGGCTGCTCTTGCGACGACGTCGAGCTGCTGGCTCTTCCTCACCAGGGGAAACAGCCAACGTAATTCCTGCCTGCTCTTGAGTCGCAAGATCCTGCGCTGAGACCTCAACCATGCCGTCGGCGTTGATGTGGAACGTGACCTGAATGCGCGGGATTCCCGCTTTGGCTTTTTGGATGTTCGTGAGGATAAATTTCCCTAAAGAGCGACACTCGCTCACCTTTTCGCCTTCGCCCTGCAGCACATGGATGACCACCACTTCCTGGTCATTCTCCGTCGTTGTGAAGAGCTTGGCTGCCTTGATGGGAATCGTGGAGTTTTTCTCGACCACGCGGGAAACCCGCCCGCCCTCGACTTCCACGCCCAAAGAGTGAGGCGTTACGTCAAGCAAGACTACCTCTTTCAGCTGCCCCGTGAAAATGGCGCCCTGCATGGCCGCCCCCATGGCCACGACTTCATCCGGATTAATCCCCTTGTAAGGAGCAACCCCAAAGAATTCTTCGACGGCCTCTTGAACAAGGGGGATGCGGGTCGAGCCCCCGACGAGCACGACGCGGTCAATGTCCTCAACGCTCAGATTGGCATCACGAAGGGCTCGCTCGCAGCATTCCAGCGTGCGGTCCACCAGAGGCTGGATCATTTTTTCGAGCTCCGAACGCCGCAGAGTCACCTCAAGGTGGATAGGTTGAGTTCCCAGGCGATCAATGAAGGGCAAACTTACCGTCGTCTGACGCGAATACGAAAGCTCGCATTTGGCTTTTTCGGCCGCCTCTCGCAAGCGCTGCAACACAAGAGGCTCGGGCGTGTAATCTGCGCCAACAGTGTCTCGGAGTTTGGCCAGGAGGTAGTCGCGCACCAGGGCATCGATGTCGTCACCGCCCAGGCGAGTATCGCCCACCGAGGTCACCACCTCAAAAGTGTTGCCCGAGATTTCGAGAATCGACAAATCGAACGTCCCGCCGCCGAAATCGTAGACCGCCACACGTTGCTCGTGCTCTTTACCCAGCCCATAGGCCATGGCCGCCGCGGTGGGTTCATTGAGAAGGCGCAAAACTCTGAGGCCGGCCAGCTCTGCAGCTTCGTAGGTGGCTTGGCGTTGAAGATCGTCGAAATATGCTGGAACAGTGATGACGGCGCGCTCGACGGGTTCCCCTAAATAGTTTTCCGCTGTTTCCTTGAGCTTCTTGAGGATGAAAGCCGAGATCTGGCTCGGGGTGAAGCCATAGCCATCCACGGAAATGAGAAGCCGTCCATCTTCCTCAACAAGGCGGTAAGGAAGGTCTTTCCCCCATTCCTCCACATCAGCCAAGCTGCGCCCCATGAGGCGCTTGACGCTGAAAATTGTTCGCTCGGGATTGAGGACAGCCTGACGTCGGGCCAGCTCGCCCACGAGAGGTGGCTCAGTGGGGTCCACTGAAAAACTCACGACGGAAGGTGTTCGCGTCGACCCCTCACTATTGGTCAGCACGACAGGTTGGTCGTTCTCCACGACCGCCACCACCGAGTTCGTTGTCCCGAGATCAATGCCGATAATATGGTCGATTTTTGACATAGACTTAAATTAGAATCTCAGTCCTGCCACGATGAGAAGTATAGAACTCGACACCAGCAGAGTCTTTTGTGTATCACTTCTGTCATGGTAATGAGTGGGCCGGTGACCGCAAATGATTTTTCATTGCATGATTTGTGATGTTTTCGTCACGTAAGGACTAAATTGGAGCACAAAGCGGAGCACCAAAAAGAGCGAGCTATGGAACTGGAGGGAAAACTTAACCCGACTCTGAGCTTGCCGGAAATCCTGCAGTTCCTCAGCATGGGGAAGTTGACAGGCACGCTCACGGTTCAGCGTGGCAACTACACGGTGCATCTCTATCTACGCCGTGGAAAGCTTGTCAATTCCTCCAGTTTGGGCCGACCTCGCAAGCTTGGACAGATGCTCGTCAATCAGGGGCTTGTTCCCCGCCATGAGGTCGAGGAAGCACTCCGCTATCAAGCGTCCCTTCCGAACCCGCCACCTCTTGGGCAAATCCTCATCGATCGCGGCCTTATTACACGCGATCAATTGCGCCAAGCTATTCGCCTCCAACTAGAAGAAGAAATGTGGGACCTCTTTTCGCTTCAGGAAGGGGCTTTCAAGTTCGATTATGGCGAGGAGCAGTCGGTGGGGGAGGTGCTCGTTGAGCTCGACATCGAGCCTCTCATCATTGAGGGCACGCGCCGACTAGACGAATGGGTGCGCATCGTGCGCAACATTCCTGGCGACAACGCCATTCCTGTGCTGCGGCCTGTCGTCAGCGAAGATGCCCGCGAAGAAATGCAGCTTAGCGATAGCGAGTGGAAAGTCCTTTCACTTATCAATGGGATTGCCAACGTTGGCTCCATCGTCGCACGCAGCGGGCTAGGAAAGTTTGAAACGTATCGCACCCTGAACTCATTTCTCGCTTCCGGCTATATCACGATCCGGACCCCCGACGAAGACGAGATTGTGCCAGCGGCCACGGCCGCCCTGGATCTTGATGCCATCGTTCCGCAGCTCGATCCCGATCTTGACCGCCCTGAACCCACGGGGTCGACCTCGGCCCGTATCCTGGCGATGTTTGTACGTCGCAAGGCGGCGGAAGAGCGCGGGGAGGCGCCGCCCCAGCCGCGTCAGCCTGTGACCGTTCAAGAATACCCAACACCGGTGGAGTTTGTGGCGGCCCTCGTCAATGAACTCACGGCCACTCTATGCGAGCAACATGAGTTTTATCGCGGTCCACGCGATGACAAACTGGTCGAGCGGCTCTGGCGTACCGTACTTATGGCTTTCCCGAAAGCCGATCTTATTCAAGCCACAGGCAACCAACTCGACACGAGCCAATTCACGCGGTATGCTCAAGTCGTGGGCACGCACGGGCCCTTCGAGACAATCATGACGGATTCTCTGGAAGCCCTCGCCCGCCTGCTGAAATTGCTCTTTGTTATGGCCGCAGAGCGCATGGGCGGGCACGCAGCTCGCAAATTTTTTTCGGAGTTCTGTCGGGATTTCAGGCAGCGATCGACGATTCGCGACAGCGGCGATTTCTATTTCCAGGAATACGCCGAACGCATTTATGCTTAGGGAATAGAGGCAGACGATGGCCGGCGAAAACATCCTTGTAGTCGACGATAACGCGGCAGTTCAGGAGCTGATCCGCGCGGTGCTTGAGCCTCATGGCTATCGCGTCACCGTGGCAGCGAATGGTGTGGCCGCCCTGACATTCCCTGATCTCGACAACGTGGATCTGCTCATCGTCGATTCCTCGCTTCGCGACATCTCCGGCCTCGACACGACGCGGCTGCTCAAGAGTCACGAGGATAGCCACCACAAGCCGGTTCTCCTCCTCATCCCCGAAGAAGAACTCAAGGGCGATGAAAACGTGACCCTGATGGGCGCCAACGGCTGGCTCAAGAAGCCGTTCGAGCCGGAGCTTTTGCTAAAAAAGGTGCGCCTCATGATCGAGGAGAAAGAGATCCTCGAGAACAGCCGCCAGTTCCTGCGCGAAGCCGCCGAAGCCACCATCAAGCGCCTGGCCGATACCTACATTCAGCAAGCTGTGGAGCAGCGCACGCAAATTATCATCGAGCGAGTGCTCCAGATGGTTGTCTCGCAGGTTGATCAGCGGGCACGTCGCGAGGTGGACGAGCGGGTCACGCAGCTCACTGCTGAAAAGCAGGAAGAGCTCGTCAAGATGACCGTGCACGAAGTGGCGCGTAGCATGGTGGAAAAACTGGCCGAACGCAAAGTGGCCGAAGCCATCGATGCTGTGCTCCGAGACGAAACGGAGCGGGCGGTGCGACGGGCAGCTGATAGCATTTTGCCCGGTTTGGCCCGCGAGCGCTTGCGCGAAGCCATGGAACAACTGCTGCCGCGCGAAATCCAACGTCGCGTGCAAAAGGAAGTCGAAAACCTCGTCCCTGAAGCTTCGCAACGAGTCGTTGGTGTCATCGATTCGGCAGCGCAAAAAGTCGTTCCCAAGCTCGCCCGCGAACTCACGGGGGAAATCGTCGAACGCGAAGTCGGTCTTGCCATCGACAAGCAGCTACCCGGGCACGTCGAGGTCATCGTGGGGCGCGAGCTTGAAGCCCAGATGCGCATGAAGATTGCCAGCTACATCCGCGACGCCATCGAGACAATTCGCCGCCGCACGCGCGGCCTCATGTACGCCACGATGGCGACTTTTGCTGTCGGCGTGTTCATCATTGTCCTGCTTCAGCTCTTCGCCCCAGGTGGCGTCTTCGATCGTCGCCGCCAGGTGGCGCGCCCATCGCCCGGGGCCGTTGTGCAGCCTGAGGGCAAGCAACAATCCCAGGGCAGCGGTGGCCTGCCCGTGCCATTCATCGAAAAACTTCGCCAAGGCAGCGCAAAGTCCGACAGCAAGTAACTCCGCTCGAACACCCTCAAATGAGTCTTGCGTCCAAAGGGGTGGGGCACTTTTATTCCTTGTTTTAGTGGATTCGCTGCCAGAAAGCCGCATGCTTGCAGCGCGTCAACATTGAGACAATTTGGGGAAATCATTTCACCCAGTTGATAGAAGAAGACCCACTCCCTTGGAGGTGGACATACCAGCCCAGTGTGAGCAACTGTTCTCAGCATTCCATGAGAACGTAGCTGTTCTTTCAGTAACAGAGAACTATCGCTCGTGAAAGCGCAGGGCAGGCGGTGGGGGGATGAGGCCATGCTTGTGGAGCAAGTTGCCGAATGTGCGCAGTCCCTCGAGCTCTGCTTCCCCGAGCTCGAACCACAGATTCTCGCGAAAATAGTTGAGCGCGAACTCAGGCGAGAAGCCGAAGCGGCGAGCGCAGTCTCCTGCCACCTGCTCGAGATGGGAAGTTCCCAGCACGCGTGCTTGGGTGAAGGGTTCGCGCAAAGCGCGCTCGCTTGCTGAGGGGTGAACTAGCCAGGCGGCAAAGACGAAGGGTAGCTGCGTCAGCTCGTACCAAAGCGAACCAAGATCATAGGTATAGGGGAACCTGCCGACAGCTGCGAGCGCAGGGTCGCCAATGAGAAGTTGGCCTGCGGCCTCACGCGTGTTGAGGAGCCAGTCCGCCGCGTGAAGAGGGGCCTCTCTGCGGCGCCCCTCTTCGAGAGCAAACGGCCATTTTCTCTCAGCACGCAGAACTCGCAGGAGATTCACGGATGTCAGGCTGGCGGGATCGAGCACCACGCGCTCCAACTGCTCGAGCGGGGCATTTGCCACCACAAGCACACTGCCCACCTCCCGGCGTGTCGCAATGGCCCCCGCAGGCAGAATGCTGTATTGCCCAGCCCCCCAAAAGTATTCGAATGCGGGCACGAGAGCCACTTGGCATTGAGCCCTGCGAAGTCTTTCAGCCAAGACGCTTGGCACCGCGGCTTCGAAATACATGGGCCAGCCATCGCCACTTTGGTTGGGAATCAGTTCTTGTTCAAAAGCCCAGATCAAAGGCTGGACGTTGAGGTAGGGCACAAGCCCCACACGCAATTCTTGGTTCGACTGATTCATGGGCAGGGTTCGTTGTGGTCGTTTCGTTGGCGCCGATCAAGTGGCAAGAATTCGAAGCTCATGCACTCTCGTGGCGGCTTTCGCCGCGGCGGGTCACGCGGATCGCGGCCGCGCCCTCAACAGGGCACTTATTCTCGCAAATGCCACACCCGATGCACCGCTCATCAATGACGACGGGTGAGGCGAAAGCATTCTCTGCCCTTTGACCGCGACCAGCGCCGCGCCGACCGCGCAACTCAATGGCTTTCGGGCTGACGGGACACATTTCAGCGCACACCCCACACTCTTCGCGTCCCGACCACGCTAAACAGCGATCGCGGTCCACTTGAGCGACGCCCATCTTGCGTCGGCTGCGCTCATGCACCGTTCGCAGTGGGATCAGCGCCGTTGTCGGGCAAACCTGCGAGCACAAGGTGCACGTCGGTTCGCAGTAACCAAGGCGCGGCACGAGCCGTGGCGTCCACAGCCCTTCGGGGCCAGCTTCGAAAAGACAGGGGTGGAGAGCGTTTTGTGGGCAAACACGGAAGCACTCGCCGCAACGAATGCACATGCGCAAGAAAAGCGGCTCGGCTCGAGCCCCAGGCGGGCGGAGCAGGAATTCGTCCTGAGCCACATCCGTCCCGACTGCGGCCACTGGCGAGCGCCGGCTTGCCGCCATCCGGACGAGCGGCACTGCCAGAAGGCCGCTTGCCAGGGCTGCGACCACGCCGCGGCGCGTGAGATCAAAAGGTCGGGCTTCGGCAACGCCTGCGGCCTCCACGGCAGCACTCATCCCGAAAGAGATCCCATCGCGCGGACACCGCTCCGTGCATTCGAGGCACCGGATGCACTCAGCTGGATCGGTTGCGGTGGGAGCAGACGCATCCGTGGCATGCATGCGGCAAGTTTGCCCGCAAATTCCGCATTCGGTGCAATCTTCCTTTTGCACGCGCCTTTTAAGGGGAGCGACCCGCGCCAACAAACCGTAGAACGCGCCCAGCGGGCACAAGTACTGGCACCACCATCTCCGTTCGAGCCGGCTCAACCCTAGCACGACAATGAGGATTCCGAGATGGAGCCATGCCTGATCGTATTGGTGGGGAGTAGCGGGGAAAAACGTGCGTTCGAGCCATACGTGCGTGGGGCGAACCCACCCGGCAATTGGTTGCCACGATTGAGCTGCTTCGCCCACTTGGCGTTCCCACCAGTGAAGTGCTGGATACACGGCCAATCCCGTCGCCCGCGTCAAAATCGCCAGCGGATCAAACCATCCTGAAAGATTGACGCCTGCGAGCGCGGCGACTGTAAGGGCCGCGAGCAGATAGTATTTGCTCTGATGTGTCAGGAGGGGAGTGAGCAGTGAACTAGACGCTCGCTTCGAGGCTTCGCGTCCGAGCGCGAGCTCCTTCTTTGACGGACGAAGAAGGCGCCCCGCCGCATCGATCAGCGTGCCCAACGGGCAAACCCAACCACAAAAGACGCGTCCCAGGAGAAGTGTGAGGGCGACAAAAGTCACCATCAGCCAGATCGTTTTCTCGATGAGCGAGCGAGACGCAAAGACCGTGAGAATCCACGTTAGCGGATTAGCCAGAAAAATAATTTCCGGGTTAATGCTGCTGCGCAGCTGCCATCCTGATGGCGCAGCGGGATCGCCATGGCCGCGCGCCATGAGATAGAGAAAAAGTCCCAGAAAGGCGAGCTGGGAAATCCGCCGCCATCGTCTGGCAGAAAACCACCGCATGACGCTACGCTGCTCGCTCATGGCATTCCTTTGTAAAGAGTTTAGACGTCGAGAGAGGTAAGCATTCGTCACTTCTTCTCAATCTGCAATCCTTAACATCTTCGTACTCAGGGGCAAATGAAGCTCGCTCGCGCACGCCCTCGGGCTTCGTGCTGTTGTTGCTTTTCGATGGCTCGCGATGTTTAGCCTGCAGGGCAACGACTTGTCAGAAAAGAGACGCTCTCCAAGGGCGAGTTGGCTTGACTGATGATTTTTCCCTGTTATCCTCACCCTTCGTCTGAGTGCGCAGGCGAGCCGCTCTTTTCCTCGGAATCTGAGTTCGATAGTTCTCAGAGGAGGCGAAGAGATCTAAGCGTGGGCTTCCTTACGGGCCTCTCGGGTGTCGTGGTGGACCACACTGCCCCCCGCGCTGACTCAACATCAGCAGTGTTCATTTTTGCAGGAGGTTATCGCCATGGCGTTTCAAGTTCCACGCTACTGGGCGAGGGCCGAGAAAGAAGTGACGACACGCTCTCGCGGAACTATGCATTTGGTGAAGTATGGTTGGTCGGATTCGAACGCGTCGGAGGCTCAACGCCAAGCGGAGCGGTGGCTCGAAACGCTTGTCTCGCGCGTCATGTCGGGCGAGGCGCTCGACCACTACAGCTATGGCGAACGCGGTCCCTTGCGCGAGGAACTTATTCAGGAGGTGCGCTTCAACGGGGAGACGGTCGGCTACGTCACCCGCAATCGCTACGGCTCGCTGGTCCTCAATGCGGCCAGGGCTATGTTCGTGGATATTGACCTTCCCCAGCCGAAGAAATCCTCTCGCGGTCTCCTTGCCCGCCTCTTTGGGAAAGCGAAAACGGAGTTGCCTCCAGACGTCTTTGATGAGGCCATCGACCGGATAGCCGCTTGGGCACGTCAGCATTCGGACCTTTCTGCGCGCCTTTATCGAACGAACGCCGGTCTGCGTCTTGTCATCACGTCCGAGCCTTTTGAGCCCCAATCCCCTGCCACTCGCCGCATATTCGACGAGCTCGGGGCGGATCCTCTCTATCAGAAACTCTGCCAACATCAGGAATGTTTCCGCGCTCGGCTGACGCCAAAGCCTTGGCGCATGGGGCTTCGCGTGGTGCCACATGAGTGGCCCATTGTCACTCCCCGGCGAGAAGCCCAACTGGCCAAGTGGCAGCAAAAGTACGAAGCACTTCGGCCAAAGTTCGCCGTGTGTGAGCTCGTTCGCACTTTTGGCCGGGGTGAAGTTGCCGCGGAGATCGCCCCGATTCTCGCTCTCCACGATGAAATCGCGCGCGTCGGTTCTGGACTGCCTCTCGCGTGAGCGCAAACTCGACAGAGAGACGGCCTTGCACGCGACCTTGGCTTACTGGCAAGTGCAGGGTAATTCTTGGCGTCACTCTAACCATGCTCCGCTCAGGAGAAAACCCTGGTTTGTGTCACTTCGTGGCACGAAGGGGCGCTGCGAGCGCCCAAGTTTCTTTGCACCCGCGGGATCACCGCTGCTCTACCTACTGAACTCAAGATCCAATAACGGGTTTCTTTGC